>Ga0180077_1000012_pt1 | contig 21175 bp, 22 predicted proteins | sample EasRiv466_16_10D_FD_123014 | JGI IMG/M metagenome (GOLD analysis project Ga0180077, IMG submission 123014) | Soil microbial communities from meander-bound floodplain in the East River, Colorado, USA - East River metaG ERMLT466_16_10D | ecosystem: Environmental > Terrestrial > Soil > Floodplain ...
AACACCATGGTGGTCTTCATCAACCAGATCCGGATGAAGATCGGCGTCATGTACGGCTCGCCGGAGACCACGTCGGGTGGCAACGCGCTCAAGTTCTACGCCTCGGTGCGCATGGACATCCGCCGCATCGGCTCGATCAAGAAGGGCGACGAGGTGATCGGCTCCGAGACCCGCGTCAAGGTGGTGAAGAACAAGGTCGCGCCGCCGTTCCGGCAGGCGGAGTTCGACATCCTGTACGGCGACGGCATCTCGCTCGAGGGCGAGCTGCTCGAACTGGGCGTGATCCACGGCGTGGTGGAGAAATCCGGCGCCTGGTACCTCTACAACGGCGACCGGCTCGGCCAGGGCAAGGACAACTGCCGCGACTTCCTGAAGGAAAACGTCGCGATGGCGCGCGAGATCGAGCAGAAGATCCGCGAGAAGGCGGGCGTGCTCAAGCCCGCGGCCAAGGCGGCGGACGCCGCGGAGGACAGCAAGGTCGAGCAGCTGCCGACGCGCAAGCGCGGTGAAGGACGCGCCTGACACGCCGCTAGAGCTCCGGGCGCGGGCGCTGCGGCTGCTCGCGCGCCGGGAGCACTCCCGGGCGGAGCTCGCGCGCAAGCTGGCGCCGCGCGCCGAGTCGCCCGCAGCGCTCGCGCAGCTGCTGGAGGCGCTGGCGGCGAAGAAGCAACTCTCCGACGAGCGCTACGCCGAACTGCGCGCCCACCAGCTCGCGCGCAAGTACGGTGCGGCGCGCATCCGCGCCGACCTGAAGGCGAAGGGCATCGCGCCGGAAATCGTGTCGCGCGCCACCGGCGATGAAGAGCTGGAGCGCGCCCGCGCGATCCTCGCGCGCAAGTACCGCGATGCCGCAGTCACGCGCGGGGAATGCGCGCGCCGCATGCGCTTCCTGCAGGGCCGCGGCTTCTCCCACGAAACGATCCGCAAGCTCCTGTCATCCGGCGACCCCGAGTAGGCGTTGATCACCCAGCGCGACTCGCGCGGAAAGGGGGTGAGGGGGAATGGAACAGGCACAGGCACTGGCGATCGTGAAGTCGCTCGCCAACGGCGTCGATCCGGATTCGGGCGAAGTGTTTCCCGGCGATGGCGCCTACCAGCGGCCGCAGACCGTGCGCGCGCTCTTCGCGGCGGTCGAGGCGCTGGAGCGCGCCGCGCAGTTCGAGCGGCGCAAGCAGCAGCTGCCGGCGAAGACCGGCGAGCCGTGGTCGGAGGACGAGGATCGCAAGCTCCTCGCGTCGTTCGACGCGGGGCACGCGCTCGGCGAGCTGGCGGCGGCGCACCAGCGCACGCAGACGGGCATCCGCGCGCGGCTGGTGAAGTACGGGCGGCTCGCCGCCTAGCGGCACGAGGAGGCCTGCGGCGCCCCGGCGCCGCAGGCGCTCCTTTTGGGCCGCTGGCCTTCCCTTAGAATAGCGGGCCTATGAATTCGAATGAGATTCGCGCGAGCTTCCTGGAGTATTTCCGCTCCAAGGGCCACACCATCGTCGCCTCGAGCTCGCTGGTGCCCGCCAGCGACCCGACGCTGCTGTTCGTGAATTCCGGCATGGTGCAGTTCAAGGACGTGTTCCTGGGCACGGAGAAGCGCGCCTACACCCGCGCCACCACCTCGCAGCGCAGCGTGCGCGCCGGCGGCAAGCACAACGACCTGGAGAACGTCGGCTACACCGCGCGCCACCACACGTTCTTCGAGATGCTGGGCAACTTCAGCTTCGGCGACTACTTCAAGAAGGACGCCATCGCCTTTGCCTGGGAGCTCCTGACCAAGGTCTACAAGCTGCCGCCGGAGAAGGTCTGGACCACCGTCTACGAGACCGACGACGAGGCCTACGACCTCTGGACGAAGACCATCGGCGTGCCCGGGGAGCGCTGCGTGCGCATCGGCGACAAGCCGGGCGGCGTCAAGTACCAGTCGGACAATTTCTGGCAGATGGCCGATACCGGCCCCTGCGGCCCCTGCAGCGAGATCTTCTACGACCACGGCCCCGGCATCGCGGGCGGCCCGCCGGGATCGCGGGAAGCCGACGGCGACCGCTACATCGAGATCTGGAACCTGGTGTTCATGCAGTACGACCGGGATGCGCACGGCGTGCTCACGCCGTTGCCCAAGCCCTGCGTGGACACCGGCATGGGCCTGGAGCGCATCGCCGCAGTGCTGCAGGGCAAACACTCGAACTACGAGATCGATCTGTTCCAGGACCTGATCCGCGCGGCGGCGCGGGAAACCGGCCAGAAGCAGCTCAAGAACCCCTCGCTCAATGTCATCGCCGACCACATCCGCGCCTGCGCGTTCCTCATCGTGGACGGCGTGATTCCCGGCAACGAGGGCCGCGGCTACGTCCTGCGCCGCATCGTGCGGCGCGCCATCCGCCACGGCTACAAGCTGGGGCGCAAGCAGCCGTTCTTCCACCGCATCGTCGAGGATCTGGACCGCGCCATGGGCGGCGCCTATCCGGAGCTGCGCCGTGAGAAGGCGCGCGTCGCGGCGGTGCTCAAGCAGGAGGAGGAGCGCTTCGCCGAGACGCTGGAGAACGGCATGCACGTGCTCGAATCGGCGCTCGCCTCCGGCGAGAAGCTGCTCGATGGCGAGACCGCGTTCCGCCTGTACGACACCTTCGGCTTCCCGGTGGACCTGACCGCCGACATCTGCCGCGAGCGCGGCGTGATGCTCGACATGGCAGGGTTCGAGGCTTCGATGCAGGCGCAGCGCGAGCGCGCGCGGGCGGCGAGCAAGTTCGCGTCGGCCGCGGGGCTGGAGTACGCCGGCGGCAGGACGGAGTTCCACGGCTACGACACGCTGAGCCTCAAGGGCCGCGTCGTTGCGCTGTACAGGGAAGGCGTGCAGGTGCCGCTGCTCAACGCGGGCGAGTCCGGCGTGGTGGTCCTCGACAGGACGCCGTTCTACGCCGAATCGGGCGGCCAGGTCGGCGACCGGGGCGAGCTGGCGGGGCCCGCCGGGACGTTTGCGGTCGAGGACACGCAGAAGGTGCAGGCGGAAGTGTTCGGCCACCATGGCGCGCAGAAGACCGGCGTGCTGCGCGAGGGCGACGAGGTCGGCGCGCAGGTGGACACGGCGACGCGGCGACGCGCGATGTGGAACCACTCCGCGACGCACCTCATGCACTCGGCGCTGCGCAAGGTGCTCGGCGCGCATGTGCAGCAGAAGGGCTCGCTGGTGGACGCCAACCGCACGCGATTCGATTTCTCGCACCACGCGCCCATGACCGAGGCCGAGATCCGCGAGGTCGAGCGGCAGGTGAACGACGCCATCCGCAGGAACCTGGAGGTGAGCGCGCGCGTGATGAAGTTCGACGAGGCGATCAAGGCCGGCGCGCTCGCCTTCTTCGGCGACAAGTACGGCGACGAGGTGCGCGTGCTCGGCATGGGGGACGTGTCCACCGAGCTCTGCGGCGGCACGCACGTCAGGCGCACCGGCGACATCGGTTTCTTCAAGATCGTCTCCGAGTCGGGGGTCGCCGCGGGCGTGCGCCGCGTGGAGGCGATGACGGGCGAGGGCGCGCTCGCCTGGGTGCAGGAGCAGGAGGCGAAGCTCAATCAGGCGGCCGCCGCGCTCAAGGCGCCCGTGGCCGAGGTGACGGCGAGGATCGCGCAGATGCTGGACAACGTGAAGCTGCTCGAGCGCGAGCTGGCGAAGGTGAAATCGAGGCTCGCCTCCAGCCAGGGCGAGGACCTCGCTGGGCAGGCCATCGAAGTCAAGGGCATGCGCGTGCTTGCCGCCTCGCTCGAAGGCGCCGACGCGAAGACGCTGCGCGAGACGGTGGACAGGCTCAAGGACCAGCTGAAGAGCGCCGCGATCGTGCTCGGCGCGGTGGCCGACGGCAAGGTGTCGCTCATCGCCGGCGTCACCGCCGACCTCACCGGCAAGGTGAAGGCGGGGGAACTGGTGAACTTCGTGGCGCAGCAGGTGGGGGGCAAGGGCGGCGGGCGACCCGACATGGCGCAGGCGGGCGGCACCGAGCCGGCGAAGCTCTCCGCGGCGCTGCAGTCGGTGAAGGCCTGGGTTGAGCAGCGCGTATAGATACTGTCCGTCCTGCGCGTCGCCGCTCACGGCGCGCGCCGAGGGGGGTACGGGGGGCGCAAGTGGCGCCGCAGCGCCCCCTGTGCCTAGAAGCGACGGCCGCGCAGCCTGCGTTTGCGGCTTCATCCACTGGGACAACCCGGTGCCGGTGGTGGCGGCGATCGTCGAGCACGACGGCGCGGTGATCCTCGCGCGCAACAAGGACTGGCCGGAGAAGATGTACGGGCTGGTGACCGGATTCCTGGAGAGGGACGAGGCGCCGGAGGAGGGCGTGAAGCGCGAGGTGAAGGAGGAACTGGATCTGGATGCGACCGCCGCGCACCTGGTCGGCCTGTATCCCTTCGGCCGCCGGAACGAACTGATCATCGCCTACCATGTCCCAGCCGAGGGCACGGTGCGGCTCAACGAGGAGCTGGCGGACGTCCGGCGCATTGCGCCGGACAGGCTGCGGCCCTGGGATTTCGGCACCGGCCTGGCAGTGGCCGATTGGCTCAAACGGAGGCAGGCATGAACAGACGACTGATGCTGGCGGGACTCTTCGCGATTCCGGCGGTTGCGCTCGCGCACCACGGCTGGAGCGAGTACGACTCCGCCAAGGTGCTGAAGCTCACCGGCACGATCGCGGCCTACGGCTACGAGCATCCGCACGGCTACGTGCGACTCGAGACGCCGGGCAAGACCTGGAACTGCGTGCTCGCGCCGCCCTCGCGCATGGAGAACCGCGGCCTGACCAAGGAGATGCTCAAGCCGGGCACCACCGCGACGTTGGAGGGCTACCCCAACCGCAGCAAGCCCGAGGAGATGCGCGCCGAGCGCATCACCGTCGGCGGGAAGACCGTCGAGCTGCGCTAAACGATGTCGACGATGGGTTTGATCGAGGGGTCTGCGCTCGGCATGGCGATGCGCCAGTCGCTATGGCTCTATCCCATCGTCGAAATCGTCCACCTCGCCGGCATCGGGCTGCTGTTCGGCTCGATTGCCATCCTCGATCTGCGGCTGCTGGGACTTTCGCGCAACATGCCGGTGCGCCGGCTCGCGGCCCACGTGCTGCCCTGCACGGCGGCGAGCTTCCTGCTCATCGTGCCCAGCGGTCTGGCGATGTTCACGGCGCATGCGGGCGACCTCATCGCGAACCCCGTGTTTGCGCTCAAGATGATCCTGATCCTCGCCGCCGGCGTGAACGCCGCGGTGTTCCATGCCGGGGCGATGCGCGGCGCTTCCGACTGGGACGTGAATCGCGCCCCGCCGCGTGCCGCGCGCGTCGCGGCCGCGCTCTCGCTCCTCGCCTGGATCTCGGTGATCGCCTGCGGGCGGCTGCTGGCCTACACCTGAAACAAACCGGCAACGTGCCGGCTGCAATCCGATGCCGCGGGGATACGCGCGCTGCCTAGCATGCCCTCACTCGCGCAGGCCACCCGGCCGGCGCAATCGACGAGAGGAGAAGGGCATGGAAACGACGAGCACGATTCAGGGGCGCGCGAGCCGCACAGCCCGCAGGCAGGCGCGCCGCCCGCATGCGGCCGGGCGCCGCTCCACGACGCAGCCGCGCAGTCTCAGGGCGCGCGTGGCGACGGCATTCCGCCAGATGGCAAACGGCGTGCGCGAGCAGGCCGCCTGGGCCAGCAGCATCGCGTTCTACCGCTCCGGCGGCCAGGAGTGGACGCGGCAACTCGGTTGAAGAACCACGATGCGCTGCGGCGCAGACAAGGCCTGCGCCGCAGCGCGTGATTTCAGAAAGTTCTAGAACCCGATGCGGCGCCTGGCGCCGCGCCCGTCCTGGATGTCCTCGGGCCTGAGCTCGGCGCGGCCCGCGAGCTTGGCGTTGCCGAAGGCGGACTGCACGGCGCGGCGCATCTCGCGCGGCGAGAGCGCGGCGAGCTTGTCCACCACCGCAGCGCCCGGCGCTTCGGGGAAGCGCTTGCCCCAGTCGTGCGCGCCGCGGATCTCGCGGTAGATGGCGAGCGCGATGCGCGCGGCGCCCTCGGCGTCGGGCGGCTCGATCTCGTAGACATGCATGCGGTTGAGGATCGGCTCGGGGATGCGCGCCGCCTCGTTGGCGGTGGCGAACCACACCGCGCCCGAGGCGTTGATCGGCACTTCCGCGAACTCGTCCACGAAGCGCGCCGCGGTGTCCAGCTCGAGCAGGCTGTAGAGCGCGCCGAGGGGGTCGTACTGGCCCTCCGCGCTCGCCTTGTCGATCTCGTCCACCACCATCACGGGGTTGGCGTAGTCGCCGTTGAGGAAGGTCTCGAACACCTTGCCCGGCTTGGCGTTCTTCCATTGCGAGGAGGCACCGCCGAGGATCCAGCCGGCGGTGAGCGTGCTCATCGGCACGAAGCCGAAGCCGGTGCCGAGCAGCTGCGCAATGCGCCGCGCGAAGTGGGTCTTGCCGATGCCAGGCGCGCCGAGCAGCAACATCGGCGGCAGCTCCACCGCGTCCTCCGAGTCGATGCACAGCGCGAGCTGCTTGCGGATGTCCTCGAGCACGGCCGTGAAGTTCGGCAACGCGTCGAACAGGCCGTCCATCGGCGGCATCGCCGAAGGCTTGACGGTGAAGCGCTGCCCGCCCACGCGCAGCATCTTGTCGTAGAGCGCGCGCAGCGCCTCGTTGGCGCTTGGCGGGAGCTCCTGCAGCGCCTTCTCCACGAGCGGGACATCGTAGACGTCCTTGAAGCCCGCGATCGGGATGCAGGAACCCGCGGGCAGGTTGGCCATGTTCGTCGACATCTGTGCCTCCATTTGTTCTTTTCGCCGGTACCGCACCCCGAGCGAAAACGCTAGCAGACACCCGAAAGCGAAGCAACTCTCACGCCAAGTAACGCAGTCCGGAGTGTGCGCGATGACCGCGAGTTCCGCTTTGGCAGTCGTGGCGGTCGAGTGCTAGATTCGGCGTGTGAATTCCTTCCATCCCGAGCTGACGCCCGAGCACTTCAACGGCCGCAGCGCCGGCCACCTGCCGGGCCTGGTCGGCTTGCAGATCCTGAAGATGACGCCGCAGGGCGTGGAGAGCCGGCTCGAAGTGCACAAGGCGCTGATGGCGCCGAACGGCTTCCTGCACGCGGCCACCGTGATCGCGCTGGCCGACACCTCCTGCGGCTACGGCTGCGTCGCCAACCTGCCGCAAGGCGCGACGGGATTCACCACGCTGGAGCTGAAGGCGAATTTCCTCGGGACCACCCGCGAGGGCGCGATCGCCTGCCGCGCTTGGCCGGCGCACCTGGGCAGGACGACCCAGGTCTGGGATGCGCAAGTGACGGTGGAGGGCAGCGACCGCAAGATTGCGGCATTCCGCTGCACCCAGATGGTCCTCTGGCCAAAGTAGGTACCGGGGGCGCTGCGACGCCACTTGCGCCCCCGTACCCCGGGCGCCTTCTCTGGCGTCATTTGCCAACGCTCGGACGTTCGTGCTTCAATGCCCCATGATTCGCTGGTACTTCGGCTCCTTCTTCCACTTCCCGCGCCATCTGGCGGAGGGGAACGGCTAGCCGCGTAACCAGCGCAACCGACGAACCGCCAGAGCAGAGATGCCTGGCGGTTTTTTTTTGGCCCGCACCTTCACCCTTACGGCACCCACCATGACCACGCCCATCGACTCCTTCCTCGGCCCCGTCCCTGCGGACAAGACCTCGCTCACCGACGACGAGCGCATCGAGAACATCGTTCCGCTGCCGCCGCCGGAGCACCTGATCCGCTTCTTCCCGATCCAGGGGACGCCGGTGGAGACGCTCATCAGCGAGACGCGCCGCAAGGTGCGCGCCATCCTGCACGGCAAGTCCGACCGGCTGCTGGTGGTGATCGGGCCCTGCTCGATTCACGATCCGGCCGCCGCGCTCGAATACGCCGGGCGGCTCGCCGCCGAGCGCCGGCTGCACGAGGGCGAGCTCGAGATTCTGATGCGCGTGTACTTCGAGAAGCCGCGCACCACGGTGGGCTGGAAGGGGCTGATCAACGATCCCTACCTCAACGGCAGTTTCCGCATCAACGAGGGGCTGCGCATCGCGCGCGACCTGCTGGTGCGCATCAACCAGGCGGGCGTGCCCGCGGGCTGCGAATTCCTCGACGTGATTTCGCCGCAGTACATGGGCGATCTGGTGTCCTGGGGCGCGATCGGCGCGCGCACCACCGAGTCGCAGGTGCACCGCGAGCTCGCCTCGGGCCTCTCGGCGGCGGTGGGCTTCAAGAACGGCACCGACGGCAACGTGAGGATTGCCGTGGACGCCATTCTCGCGGCGGGGCGCCCGCACCACTTCCTCTCGGTGCACAAGACCGGGCAGGTGGCGATCGTGCAGACCCGTGGCAACGACGACTGCCACATCATTCTGCGCGGCGGCAAGTCGCCGAACTACGACGCGCACAGCGTCGCCGCGGCCTGCGCGGAGCTCGCCAAGGCGAAGCTGCCGGAGCGGCTGATGATCGACTGCTCGCACGCCAACGCCGCCAAGCAGTTCAAGCGGCAGGTGGAAGTGGCGCGCGACATCGCCGCCCAGATCGCGGGCGGCGAGCGGCGCATCATCGGCGCGATGGTCGAGTCGCACCTGGTGGAGGGACGCCAAGAGCTCACCCCCGCCAAGCCGCTGCAGTACGGCCAGAGCGTCACTGACGAGTGCCTGGGCTGGAAGGACTCGCTGGAGGTGCTCGAGACGCTCGCCAACGCCGTGAAGGAGCGGCGCAAGGCCGCGAAGGCGAAGCGCTAGCCTGCGCGACGCGGCTTCATCGCGCGCGGGGCACGGCCGGGCGGCGGCGCGCTCCCCAGCGACGCGAAGAAAATCGGGATCAGACTCCGATTTTCTTTCCCCTCGCCTTCATCGCCTCGTGCGTCGGAGGCCTGCGCAACTCGCCCTTCCTGCATTTACGGGCTCGAACAGTGCTCGGCCTTCTCCCTCCGCCCGCGGCCCGGCTCGGCGCGTCGCAATGGGGCCCCTCGCGCCGCCGCCCGGCCGCGCCTCGCGCGCCCTGGCATCCGCGGTGAGTCAGGACTAGCATGTTCCGGCATGAGAGCCCCGCGGAATACCGTTGAACAGGGTGCTGTCCATGCGCACAAGATCGTCAGCGCGTTGATTCTGGGGAGCATTGACATGACTGTGCAAGAAACGGCGGAACGCATTCCGGCCTTTAAGGCACTTACTTCACGTTAGACCTTGCCATTGGCTCGTGGCGTATGTATAGCGGATATGCTATAGTGCACCAGTGAGCTGGCAGGTCACCTTCTACAGTTCTGAATTGCAGCGCGAGATGTTGCAACTACCGGCCGGCTTCGTTGCCCGCTTCTTGCGGTACGCAGAGCGTATGGAGGTCTACGGTCCCAACCTGGGCATGCCCCACACCCGGGCCATGGGAGATGGCCTGTTCGAGCTTCGGCTCAAGGCGGCGGAAGGCATCGCGCGGGTGTTCTACTGCATGGTGGTTGATCAAAGAATTGTGATGCTTCACCAGTTCGTCAAGAAGTCAGAGAAGACACCCCGAAAAGAGCTCGAGATCGCCCGACGGCGAATGAAGGAAACGAAAGATGCGCAAAGAACTTAGGCAATTCAAGGCCCGTGCGCTGGCACGTCCGGAAGTCAAACGCGAGTACGGCCGGCTCGCCGAGGAATTCGAGTTTCTTGACGAAATCCTCAAGGCGCGCGCTTCTGTCGGCCTTAGCCAGGCCGACGTGGCGGCCCGTATCGGCACGACTCAATCCGCGGTTGCACGACTTGAGTCATCGGTCGGAAAGCATTCACCTTCAATCGCCACACTGCAGCGGTATGCATCAGCGCTTGGTTATCGGCTGCAGGTCCGACTCGTCAAAGGGCAAGGTCTAACCCGGCGCTCAGCACGGACGCGCGCGAAAGCGGCGCGCGCCGGCTAGCTCCACGTCAAGCGCCTCACAAAGGCGTCAACCGATAGCGATGAAGCTATACGCCTCACCCGCCAGTTCGTTCGCGAGAAAGATCCGCGTACTGTTGCTCGAGAAGGGTGTCGAGCACGAGCTTGAGCTGATCAATCTATGGGAGCCGAATCAGCTTCAGGACGTCAATCCACTCGGGAAGGTCCCTGCGCTCAAGCTGGACGATGGCCGGGTTCTCATCAGCTCGCCATTGATTGCCGACTTCGTTGACGACAAGTATCCAAGCCCGCGCTTCATTCCGAAAGACTTCGAAGGCCGCATGGAGGTCAAGCGCTGGGAGGCACTGGCGGACGGCAGCATGGACGCCGTTAGCGCAACGCTTTACGAGATGCGCTTTCACGATGAAGCAAGGCGCAGCGCGGCATGGATGGATCGCCAACGAAAGAAGTTCGAGGGCGGATTCAACGCACTTGAAGCGATGCTGGGCGATCGGAGCTGGTGCGTAGGGGATGGGATCAGTCTTGCCGACGTTTCGATTGCCTGCCATCTTGGATTCATCAACTTGCGAGTGCCTCAATACTTCCCTCACGATAGGTATCCCAGGCTCGCCCGCCTGTGGAAGATCATGGAAGAACGTGACTCATTCAAGAGGACAGCGCCGCCTTCGGGCTAAGTGCACAAGCTTCCCCCGATCTGGTTGACACTTCGGTCGGCACAGCGATCGGACCGGAGTAAGTTCGGCCGCGCCTCGCAAGTGACGGGAATCGCTCGGCCGGACTGAGGCTGGCGAGATGTTCAAGAAGGGCCGGCGCCAGTCGCTAGAATCCCGGCCGTGGTCTCCCTGACGCCGCGGCAGTGGCTGGCGGTCGCGCTCACCGCGACGCTCGGGTTCCGTCTCTGGCTTTCCATCGCGGTCCCGGTCTCGGGCGACGAGGCCTATTTCGTCCTGTGGGGCCGGCACCCGGCCCTCGGCTTCTACGATCACCCGCCGATGGTGGGCTGGCTGCTTGCGCCGCTCGTGCGCCTCTCGGAGGCGGCATGGGTGCTGCGCCTGCCGGTGCTGCTGCTGCCGGTGCTGGTGGCGCTCCTCGTGCGCCATGCGCTCACCGCCTGGTTCGGCCGGGATGCGGGCACCGCGGACCTCGCGGCCATCGCCGTGCTGCTCGTGCCGGCCAACGTCTGGAACGTGTTCATCACCACCGATACGCCGCTCATCCTCTTCTCGGTGGCGTCGATGATCGCGTTTGCGCGAGAGAGGTTCCTCCTGGCCGGCGTGCTGCTGGGGCTCGCGTTCCTGTCCAAGTATTTCGCGGTGCTGCTCGGGCTTGCCTACCTCGTGTGGGCCGTCACGGCGCGCCGGCCCGCGGCCTTCGGCCTGGTGTTCCTCGGCGCGCTGCCCGCGGGGCTCCTCAACCTGTACTGGAACTGGCAGGCCTGCTGGTGCAACGTGATGTTCAACGCGATCAACCGGCATGAGGATGCCGGCATCTCGTGGACCACGCCCGCGCTGTACGCCGCGTCGCTCGCCTATCTCGCCGGGCCGCTGCTCTGGTTCGCCTGGAAAGGGCGCGCACGGCTGCGCGGGGAGCGGGACGCCGCGCTGCTGCTGGCGTGGCTGGTGCCGCTCGTCGTCTTCGCGCTCATCTCGCCGGTGCGGCGCATCGGCCTGCATTGGCTGCTGTCGTTCGTGCCGGCGATGATTCTCACGGCGGCGCTCGCGCTGGAGCGCCGCGCACTGGTGCTCACCGTGCGCTGGTTCGCCGGCATCGCCGTGCTGCAGGCGGTGATCCTGTCGGTGCTCGTCGTGCTGCCGATCGAAACCTGGCAGGGCCGGCGCTTCTACCAGAACCTGGTGCTGCTCGCGGACACGCGCGCCGTGCTGAGCGCGCTCGACGCGGCGCTGCCTTCGGCGACGCCCGCCTACGAGAGCTACTCGATGGCCGCGGTGATGTCGTTGCACGCCAGGCGCACGGTGCCCGTGTTCGGGCCGGGCTCCAGGTACGCACGCCAGGACGACATCCTGACCGACTGGCGCGCCTTCCAGGGGCGCGACCTCGTCATCCTGCACCGTGACGAGCCCGACCTCGCGCGCTATCGACCCTACTTTCGCGACGTGGAGGCGCGCCGCTTCGAGGTGCGCGGCGCGGCGTTCCACGCCGTGCTCGGCCGCGGCTTCGACTACGCCGCGTATCGCGAGGGCGTGCTCAAGCCCGTGAGGGAGCGCTGGTACCGCATCCCGCCCCGGCTGCCGGTGGGCGCCTGCTACTTCTTCGAGCGCTACGACTTCAAGTGACCAGCCGCGACATCGTCCAGCTGCTGCGCCCGCACCACTGGGTGAAGAACGGCTTCGTGCTCGCGGGTCTTCTCTTCGGCCATGCCTGGGATGCGCCCGGCTTTCTCGCCGCGGCGCTCGCCGCCACCGTGGCCTTCTGCCTCGCCTCGAGCTCGGTCTACGCCTTCAACGACGCGCGCGACGCCGAGCGCGACCGCGAGCACCCGGAGAAGAGCAACCGCCCGGTGGCGCGCCGCGCGATTTCCGCGGCTGCGGCGCACGGCATCGCCGTGGGACTCGCCGCCGCTGCCCTCGGGCTTGCGGCCTTGATCGGCTGGCAGGTGGCGGCGCTCGTCGGCGCCTACCTCGCGCTGAACGCCGCCTACAGCCTGGGCCTCAAGCACGTGGCGGTGGTGGACGTCTTCATCATCGCCGCGGGCTTCATGCTGCGCCTGCTCGCGGGCACCTGGGGCATCGGCATCCAGCCTTCGCGCTGGCTGCTCGCCTGCGGATTCCTGCTCACCCTGTTCCTGGGGTTCGCCAAGCGGCGCGCGGAACTCGAGCGCCTCGCCGGGGACGCGGGCCAGCACCGCGCGGTGCTCGAGTCCTACAGCCTCGTGTTCCTGGACCGCGCGGTATTCGCGTGCGTGATCGGCATGGTGGTCACCTACGCGCTCTACACGGTGGCGGATGCGACCGTCGCGCTGCACGGCACCCAGGACCTCATCTGGACGCTGCCCTGGGTGCTGCTGGGCAGCTTCCGTTATCTTTTTCGCCTGCACTACCGCGGGGGCGGCGGCGACCCGACGCTGGAGCTGCTGCGCGACCCGATGCTCGCGGCTGCGGCGCTGGGCTGGGTGGCGACCGTGCTGTGGTTGATCGGCTAGAATCCCCTGCACCCTTCGCCCGGCTGCCATGACCGACCATATCCCGCAGCTCGCCCATCTCGAGTACCTCGGCGACGCCGCGCGCTTCGCCAGCCAGATCCACGCGCTCATTCCGAAGAGCGCCTTGCTGGAAAACTTCACGCCGGCCGAGGTGCGCCAGCTGTCGCATTTCATGGACGTGTACCGCGCGGCGGAGGGCCAGGAAGTGATCCACGAGGGCGACGGCGGCGACTTCATGCTGATCGTGGTCGAGGGGCGGTTCGAGGTGCGCAAGCAGGACCGCTGGAACACCCCGCAGCGCATCGCGTTGGTCGAGCCCGGACGGTCGCTGGGCGAAATGTCGATGATCGACGGCGAGGCGCGCTTCGCCACCTGCGTCGCGCTCGAGCCGACGCTGGTGGCGGTGCTGGGCCGCGAGAACCTGGCGCGCATCATCGTCGAGCAGCCGCTGATCGGCGCCAAGATCCTGATGGAGCTGGTGCTGATGCTGTCGCAGCGGCTGCGCGCCACCAGCAGCCGCCTGATGGAGCTGCTGGACGAGCAGGGGCAGCGCAGCGTCGGCGTGCCGTAAGCCGCGCGCGGCCCGGCGCGACTACGTGAGTGTGACCCGCTCCATCCTTCTGGTTGTGGTCGCGACCCGACACGCGTGAACCGCTCCCGCCTCCTGGTTCTGGCCGCCATCGTCGTCCTGGCGGCGCTGTTCTTCGCGCTCGGCGGGCACCGCTACCTGACGCTGGAAGAACTGCGCGCGCGGCAGGACGAGCTGCGCCAGGTCCACGCCGCCCACCCCTGGAAGGCGGCGCTCGCCTACTTCCTTGCCTACGTCACGATCACCGGACTCTCGCTGCCCGGCGCGGCGGTCCTCACCCTCCTGGGCGGGGCGATCTTCGGCCCGCTGTGGGGAACGGTGATCGTGTCCTTCGCCTCGACGATCGGCGCCACGCTTGCCTTCCTCGCCTCGCGGTTCCTCCTGCGCGACTGGGTGCAGGCGCGCTTCGGCGAACGGCTGCGCGCGCTGAACGAGGGCGTGGCGAGGGAAGGCGCGTTCTACCTCTTTGCGCTGCGCCTGGTGCCGGCCTTCCCGTTCTTCCTCATCAACCTCGCGATGGGCCTCACGCCGATCCGCACCTGGACCTTCTGCTGGGTGAGCCAGGTCGGCATGCTCGCCGGCACCATCGTCTACGTGTACGCCGGCGCGCAGCTCGCCGAGTTCCGCCTGTCCGCCGGGCTGGTCGCGGCGTTCACTTTGCTCGGCCTGTTCCCGCTCGCGGCGAAGAAGGCGCTCGATGCGCTCAAGGCCCGCCGCGCCTACGCGCGCTGGCACCGGCCGGCCGCATTCGATCGCAACCTGGTGGTGATCGGCGCGGGCTCCGCCGGGCTTGTCTCGGCCTACATCGCCGCGGCGGTGAAGGCGAAGGTGACGCTGGTCGAGAAGCACCGCATGGGCGGGGATTGCCTCAACACCGGTTGCGTGCCCTCGAAGGCGCTCATCAAGACCGCGCGCGTGCTCTCCACCATCCGCCGCGCGAAGGAGTACGGGCTGGCGAGCGCCGTCGCGTCGTTCGACTTTGCCGAGGTGATGGAGCGCGTGCAAAGGGTGATCCAGGCGATCGCGCCGCACGATTCGATGGCGCGCTATCGCGGGCTCGGCGTCGAATGCATCCAGGGCGAGGCGAAGATCGTCTCGCCCTGGATCGTGGAGATCGAGTTGCCGGATGGAACGAAGAAGGCGCTGACCACGCGCTCGATCGTGATCGCCGCCGGCGCGCGGCCCTTCGTGCCGCCGATCCCCGGCATCGAGAAGACCGGCTACCTGACCTCCGACACGCTCTGGGGCCTGCGCGAGCTGCCCAAGCGGCTGGTGGTGCTGGGCGGCGGGCCGATCGGCTGCGAGCTGGCGCAGGCCTTCGCGCGCTTCGGCGCGCAGGTGACGCAGGTCGAGATGCTGCCGCGATTGCTGATGCGCGAGGATCCCGAGATCGCCGCGCTGGTGGAGAAGCGCTTTCGCGAGGAGGGCGTGGACGTGCGCACCGGGCACCGCGCCAGGGAGTTCCGCGTCGAGGACGGGCACAAGGTGCTGATCTGCGAGCACGCGGGGCGCGAGCTGGCGATCCAGTTCGACACGCTGCTCGTCGCCGTGGGGCGCGTCGCCAACACGGCGGGCTACGGGCTGGAGGACCTTGGCATCCCGGTGACCAGGGCGCGCACCGTGGAGACGAACGAGTTCCTGCAGACGCTCTATCCGAACATCTACGCCTGCGGCGACGTCGCCGGGCCGTTCCAGTTCACCCACACCGCGGCACACCAGGCCTGGTACGCGGCCGTGAACGCCCTGTTTGGCGGCCTGAAGAAATTCCGCGCCGACTACTCGGTAATTCCCTGGGCCACGTTCACCGACCCGGAGGTGGCGCGTGTCGGCCTCAACGAAACCGAGGCGAAAGAAAAGGGCATCGCCTGCGAAGTCACCACCTACGGCATCGACGATCTTGATCGCGCGATCGCCGACGAGGTGGCCCACGGCTTGGTCAAGGTGCTGACCGTGCCGGGCAGCGACCGCATCCTCGGCGTCACCATCGCGGGTGAGCATGCGGGCGACCTGATCGCCGAGTTCGTCGGCGCGATGCGCCACGGCATCGGGCTGAACAAGATCCTCGGCACCATCCACATCTATCCGACACTGGCGGAGGCGAACAAGTACGCCGCCGGGGTGTGGAAGAAGGCCCACGCGCCGCAGCGCCTGCTCGCCTGGGTGGAGAGATTCCACGCATGGTTGCGCGGCTGATCGCCGTGTGCCTGGCAGTCTCGGCGCTGCCGGCGCTCGCCTTCGACCACGCGCACGCAGCCTGGGACGCATTGCTCAAGCGGCACGTGGTGGTGCTGCACGAAGGCCGCGCCTCGCAGCTGCGCTACACCGGGCTGGCGAAGGAGCGCGCGGCGCTCCAGGCCTACCTCGCGTCGCTCTCCGGAGTGAGCCGCGCCGAGTTCGACGCCTGGACGAAGAACGAGCGCAAGGCGTTCCTCATCAACGCCTACAACGCCTTCACCGCAGAGAAGATTCTCACGCGCTACCCGGACATCCGCTCGATCTGGGATTTCGGCAGGATTTTCGGCAATCCCTTCAAGGACCCGTTCTTCGCGCTGCTCGGGCAGCGCATGACGCTGGATGGCATCGAGCACGATACCCTGCGCAGGCCCGGCGCCTATGACGATGCGCGCATCCACTACGCGGTGAACTGCGCCTCCGTCGGCTGCCCGATGCTGCGCGAGGAGGCCTACGTCGCCGCGCGGCTCGAGGCGCAGCTCGACGAGCAGGAGCGGCGCTTTCTCAGCGACCGCACGCGCAACCGCTTCCGCGACGGGCGCCTGGAGGTATCGAAGATCTTCGACTGGTTCAAGGAGGACTTCGCGCCGCGCGAGCAGTACTTCGCGCGCCGCGCGCAGCTGCTGGGCTACGCTGGCGCAACCGTCCCGGTCTCGTTCCTGGACTACGATTGGTCGCTCAACGACTCTCCGTCATCGTCCCCGCGCTGAACGAGGCCGCGGGCATCGAGGCCTGCCTCGCGGCGCTGGCGCCGCTGCGCGCGCGCGGCCACCAGGTGATCGTCGCCGACGGCGGCAGCACGGACGGCACCGCGCGGCTCGCCGCGCCGCTCGCCGACCGGGTGCTCGCGGCGCCGCGCGGCCGCGCCGCCCAGATGAACGCCGGCGCCGCCGCGGCCTCGGGCGAGGCGCTCCTCTTCCTGCACGCCGACACCTTCCTGCCGCCGGATGCGGATCGCGCGGTGCTCGCCGCGCTCGCCTCGCACGCGTGGGGCCGATTCGACATCACGATCCGCTCGGAAGACCCACGCCTTGCCGTGATCGCCTACTTCATGAACCGGCGCTCGCGCCTCACCGGCATCGCCACGGGCGACCAGGCGATCTTCGTGCGGCGCGATGCCTTTCCCGGCTTCCCGCCCATCGCGCTGATGGAGGACATCGCCTTCAGCCGCGCGATGAAGCGCGTCTCGCCGCCCGCGTGCCTCGCCGCGCGTGTGCGCACCTCCGCGCGGCGCTGGGAAAGCCGGGGCGTCGCGCGCACCGTGCTCCTCATGTGGCGGCTGCGGCTCGCCTACTGGCGGGGCGCCGATCCCGATGAGCTGGCGCGCCGATACACGGACTAGGATCGTCGTCTTTGCTCGCGAGCCGCGCGCGGGCCGCGTGAAGACGCGCCTCATCCCGCTTCTCGGCGAGGCGGGGGCGGCGCGTCTGCATGCGCGCCTGGTGCGCCAGGCGCTCGCCACGGCGCAAGCCGCGCGGCTCGGCGGCGTGGAGCTGTGGACCACGCGCCGCCAGCGCGGCGCGGATCTCGGCGCGCGCATGCTGCACGCGTTCCGTCAGGGCCTGCGCCGCGCCGAGCGCGTGATTCTCATCGGCTCGGACTGCCCCGCGCTGCGCGTGCGCGACCTGCGGCGCGCGGCGCGATGGCTCGCCGGCGGTGCCGACGCGGTATTCGCGCCCGCGGCGGATGGCGGCTATGCGCTCATTGCGCTGCGGCGCGTCTCGCCGCGCCTCTTCGAGGAGATCGAGTGGGGCGGGGCGCAGGTGATGGCGCAGACGCGCTCGCGGCTTCGTGCCCTGGGCTGGCGCTGGCGCGAGCTGCCCGAAGCGTGGGACGTGGACCGGCCCGAGGACGTGGGCCGGCTGGCGGGCCTGCGGCCAGGTCGCGCGCGAGGGACCGGGCCCTGGACGTTCTGGGGGGCTCCCTAGAGCGCGCCCGACTGCTTCATGAGCGCGGCGACGCGCTCGGCCATCAGGCGGTAGCCGCGCGCGTTGGGGTGGATGGGATCGGACTTGAGCGCGCTGTCGCGCAGGACCTCGCCGATCACCTTGCCTTCATAGGGGATGCGCGACTCCTTCGCGATCTCGGCGTAGAACTTCGGCGGCGCCACCAGCAGGCCCTTTTCGGGGGTGCCGAGCAGCAGCACGTCGGCGCCCCTGTCCTTCGCCAGGCGGATCATGGCGCGCACGTTGGCAGCGACCTGCGCCTGGCCGAGGTTGCGCAGGAAATCGTTGCCGCCGATGCACAGCACGACGAGCTTCGGCTGGTGCTCCTCGAGCACGGCGGGCAGGCGCGCGAGCGCCTGCGCGCTCACCTCTCCGGGCACGCCAGCGCGCAGCACCTTGCGACCGATGAGCTGTTCGAGCTGCGCGGGATAGCTTTCGTTCTCGGCGGCGCCGGTGCCGTAGGTCAGGCTGTCGCCGAACGCGAGCACCGCTGCATCCGGCGCGAGGCGCGCGAGCTTCGGTGCGTCGCCGCAGGCTGCGAGCGCGAGCACGGCGCACCAGAGCAAAGCATGACGCCAAGCTGACATGGCCCGCGGGGAAAGGCGCATGAATGCCCATGCTACACTAGCCTCGACTCAGGGCCAGCGGCGACGAATGAGCATTGCGCGCCGCGAGAAGAGCTGGAGGAGACCGATGGTGATCAAGAGTCCGAAGGACTTCTGGGCGGGGGTGATGTTCTTCGCCTTCGGCGCCGGCATGGCGGCGATCGCGCTGAAGAACTACCAGATGGGCAGCGCCGTGCGCATGGGGCCGGCGTACTTCCCCGCCGTGCTGGGAGGCATGCTCGCCCTGCTCGGACTGGTCCTGCTCGTGCGCTCCTTCGCGCTGAAGGGCGACAAGGTGCCGCAGTTCCATTTCCGGCCGCTGCTCCTGATTCTCGTTGCCTGCGTTGCTTTCGGCTACTTCCTCAAACCGCTCGGCCTCGTTGGCGCGACCCTGCTGCTGGTGTTCATCGGCGCTTTCGGCGGCCACGAGTTCAAGTGGAAGGAGGTGAGCATTCTCTACGTGGTGATGTTCATCTTCTCGGTGCTGGTGTTCGTGAAGGGCCTGACACTGCCTTTCCCGATCTGCCCGTCGGCGCTCGAAGACTACTGCCGCTTCTAGGAGCGCACGATGGAGATCATCAGCAACCTCGCGCTCGGCTTCGGCGTCGCGCTCTCGCCGTTCAACCTGTTGATGTGCCTGATCGGCGTGATCCTCGGCACGCTGATCGGCGTGCTGCCCGGCGTGGGTCCGGTGGCGACCATCGCCATGCTGCTGCCGATCACCTTCAACCTCAACCCGATCGCCGCGCTGATCATGCTGGCCGGCATCTACTATGGCGCGCAGTACGGCGGCTCCACCACGGCGATCCTGGTCAACCTGCCGGGCGAGTCCTCCTCGGTGGTGACGTGCCTGGATGGCTACCAGATGGCGCGCCGCGGCCGCGCAGGGCCCGCGCTGGCCACGGCCGCCCTCGGTTCCTTTTTCGCCGGCTGCGTGGCCACGCTGATCGTCGCCATGTTCGCGCCGCCGCTCGCCGAGGTGGCGCTCAAGTTCGGCCCCTCGGAATACTTCTCTCTGATGGTGCTGGGCCTCGTGGCCGCGGTGGTGCTGGCGCACGGCTCGCTCATCAAGGCCATCTGCATGGTGCTGCTCGGCCTGATGCTCGGCCTGGTCGGCACCGACGTCAATTCCGGCGTGCTGCGCTTTGCCTTCGGCATCTCTGAGCTTGCCGACGGCATCGGCTTCGTCACCGTCGCCATGGGCATGTTCGGCCTCGCGGAGATCATCGCCAACCTGGAGCACAAGGGCGCGCGCGAGGTGTTCACCGGCAAGGTGAAGCACCTGTGGCCGACCCGAGACGACTTCAAGCGCATCTGGGCGCCGATCCTGCGCGGCACCTTCCTCGGCTCGGCGCTCGGCATCCTGCCCGGCGGCGGCGCGCTGCTGGCCTCCTTCGGCGCCTACACGCTGGAGAAGAAGGTATCGAAGAACAGCGCCGAGTTCGGCAAGGGCGCGATCGAGGGGGTGGCGGCGCCCGAGGCGGCCAACAACGCCGGCGCACAGACCTCCTTCATTCCCCTGCTGACCCTCGGCATTCCTTCCAATGCAGTGATGGCGCTGATGATCGGCGCGATGATGATCCAGGGCATCGCGCCGGGGCCGCAGGTGATGACCGAGAGGCCGCAGCTGTTCTGGGGCATGATCGCCTCGATGTGGCTGGGCAACCTGATGCTGGTGGTGCTCAACCTCCCGCTCATCGGCATGTGGATCAAGCTGCTCACCGTGCCCTACCGCATCCTGTACCCCTCGATCCTGGTGTTCATGTGCATCGGCGTGTTCAGCCTGTCGAACAATCCCTTCGATTGCCTGTTGATGGCCGCCTTCGGGCTGCTCGGCTACGTCTGCGTCAAGCTCGAGTGCGAGCCCGCGCCGATGATCCTCGGCTTCATCCTCGGGCCGCTGATGGAGGAGAACCTGCGCCGCGCCATGCTGCTGTCGCGCGGCGACCCGCTGGTGTTCTTCCAGAAGCCGATCAGCGCCTCGTTCCTGATCGTCTCGATCATCCTGCTGGTGATCATCGCGCTGCCCAACATCCGCAAGCGGCGCGAGGAAGTGTTCGTAGAGGAAACCTAGCGGTGCAGGCGTGGCTCGCGGCAGGACGGCGGCTCGCCGCCCTGGCAGTGCTTGCGGCCGCAGCGCTCCCCGCATTCGGACAGGCATGGCCGGCGAAGCCCGTGCGCGTCGTCGTGCCGTATCCGCCCGGCGGACCCGTGGACATCTCGGCGCGGCTGCTGGCGCCCAGGCTGCAGGCAACGCTCGGACAGCCGTTCCTCGTGGAGAACAAGCCTGGGGCGGGCGGCAACATCGGCGCCGACTTCGTGGCGAAGAGCGCGCCCGACGGCTACACGATCGGCATGGGCGCCATCGCCACCCACGCCATCAACCCGGCGCTGATGGCGAGCGTGCCCTACGACCCGATCAGGGACTTCCGGCACCTCGCGCTCGTGGTGCAGGTGCCCAACGTCCTGGTGATGAATACGGAGCTCCCCGTGCGCTCGGTGGCGGAGCTCGTCGCCTATGCCAAGGCGCGGCCCGGCAAGCTCGATTTCGCCTCCGGCTCGACCGGCTCGACCGGGCACCTCGTCGGGGAGCTTTTCAAGCAGATGACCGGCACCTTCATGGTCCACATCCCCTACAAGGGCGCGCCGCCCGCGGTCGCGGACCTGCTCGCCGGCCGCGTGCACCTGATGTTCGACAACCTGGCGAGCGCCCTGCCCAACGTGAGGGCAGGCAAGCTGCGCGCGCTCGCGGTGACGACGCTCAAGCGCTCGGCGTCCCTG
>Ga0180077_1000013_pt1 | contig 21062 bp, 20 predicted proteins | sample EasRiv466_16_10D_FD_123014 | JGI IMG/M metagenome (GOLD analysis project Ga0180077, IMG submission 123014) | Soil microbial communities from meander-bound floodplain in the East River, Colorado, USA - East River metaG ERMLT466_16_10D | ecosystem: Environmental > Terrestrial > Soil > Floodplain ...
GATGGTCTTGGCCGCACTGGACGTGTGCAGCGTGCCGAACACCAAATGGCCCGTCTCGGCGGCCGTCATGGCCAGCCGGATGGTTTCCAGGTCGCGCATCTCGCCCACCAGGATCGAGTCCGGGTCCTCGCGCAGGGCGCTGCGCAGCGCGTTGGAGAACGACAGCGTGTGCGGGCCGACCTCGCGCTGGTTGATCAGGCATTTCTTGGACTCGTGCACGAACTCGATCGGGTCCTCGATGGTGAGGATGTGGCCTTCCTCGTTTTCGTTGATGTGGTTGACCATCGCCGCGAGCGTGGTGGATTTGCCCGAGCCGGTGGGGCCGGTGACCAGCACGATGCCGCGCGGGTACTCGGAGATCTCGGTGAAGATCTTCGGCGTCTTGAGCTCCTCGAGCGTCATCACCTTGGTCGGAATGGTCCGCATCACCGCGGCGGCGCCGCGCTGCTGCACGAAGGCGTTGACGCGGAAGCGCGCCAGGTTGGGCACCGCGAAGGAGAAGTCGCACTCCAGGTTCTCTTCGTAGAACTTGCGCTGCCCGTCGCTCATGATGTCGTAGATCATCGCGTGCACGTCCTTGTGCTCCAGGGGCGGCACGTTGATGCGCTTGACGTCGCCGTGCACCCGCACCATGGGCGGCAGCCCCGAGGACAGGTGCAGGTCGGATGCCTTGTTCTTCACGACAAACGCAAGCAATTCAGTGAGATCCATTACAATCCCCCGCAGAACGGATGGCCAAAGTATGGGGTCAATCACCGACAACTTGCAAGCCGTGAGAGGGCGTATTTCCTCTGCGGCGCGCGCCGCCTCGCGCGAGCCCGGCGCGGTGAGCCTGCTCGCCGTGTCGAAGACCCACGCGCCGGCGCTGATCCGCGAGGCGCACGCCGCCGGCCAGCGCGCGTTCGGCGAGAACTACGTGCAGGAGGCCGAAGAGAAGATGGCGCAGCTCGCCCATTTGCCGCTGGAATGGCACCTCGTGGGGCCGCTCCAGAGCAACAAGACCCGCGTGGTGGCCGAGCGTTTCCAATGGGTGCACACCGTCGACCGGGAGAAGATCGCGCGCCGCCTGTCCGAGCAGCGCCCGCCCGGGCTCGCCCCGCTCGAGGTGCTGTTGCAGGTGAATGTCTCGGGCGAGGACTCCAAGAGCGGCGTCGCGCCGCGCGAAGCGCCGGCGCTGGCGCGCGCGGTCGCGATGCTCCCGCGCCTGCGCCTGCGCGGCCTGATGGCGGTGCCCGAGCCGACGACGGATGCGCAACTGCAGCGCGCGCGCTTTCGCGAGCTGCGCGGCATCTTCGAGTCGCTCCGGCGCGAGGGCCTCGCGCTCGACACGCTCTCCATGGGCATGAGCGACGACATGGAGGCGGCGATTGCCGAGGGCTCGACCATGGTGCGAATCGGCACTGCGATCTTCGGTCAGAGACGTGGGGGGGGATCTTCGGCGCCATTCGATCCCCCCGCACCCCCCCTGGTGAAGGACGCGGCATGAAGCTCGCGTTCATCGGTGGCGGCAACATGGCGAGCGCGCTGATCGGCGGGCTGATCGCCAAAGGGATGAAGCCGGGCGCAATCGCCGTGGCGGAAACGGTGCCGGCCGCGAGGCGCCGGCTGGCCGCGAAGTTCAAGGTGCGCGCCAGCCCGGCGCCGGATGCGCGCACGTTTGCGGCCGACACGCTGGTGCTCGCCGTGAAGCCACAGGACATGCGCGCAGCGCTCGTGCCGCTCGCCGGGAAGCTGGAGGGCCGGCTGGTGGTGAGCGTCGCCGCGGGCATCCGCCTGAAGGATCTCTCGCGCTGGCTGGGCGGGCACGCGAAGCTCGTGCGCTGCATGCCGAATACCCCCGCGCTGATCGGTGCCGGCATCGCCGGCCTGTATGCGCCCGCCGGCGTGAGCGCGGCGGAGCGGCGGCGCGCCGAGCGCATTCTCACGGCGGTGGGCAAGGTGGTGTGGGTGAAGGACGAAGCGCTGCTCGACCCGGTCACGGCGGTTTCGGCCAGCGGCCCCGCTTACGTGTTCTGGTTCATCGAGCAGCTGGCGGCTGCCGGCGCCGAGCTCGGCCTGCCTCCCGTGGTGGCGGCGCAGCTCGCGCTCGAGACCGTGCTCGGCTCGGCCCGGCTCGCCGCGCAAAGCAAGGAGCCGCCCGCGGTGCTGCGCGAGCGCGTCACCTCGAGGGGCGGAACCACGGCGGCCGCGCTGCAGGTGTTCGCCGACCAAGGGCTTGCCGAACGCTTTCGCCGCGCTGTCGCGGCGGCCAGCCGCCGGGGCGCCGAGATGGGCGAAGAGCTCGGCGAGAAGGCGGGCAGGGACTGATGCTCGTCCAGATCGGCCAGCTGCTCGTCGACGTGGTGGCGAGCTTCTTCGTGTTCCTGCTGCTCGCGCGCTTTCACTTCCAGTGGCTGCGCGTGCCGTTCCGCAACCCGATCGGCGAGTTCCTGGTCGCGGGCACCAACTGGCTCGTGCGGCCGGCACGCCGCATCGTGCCGCCGCTCGCGGGGCTCGACCTTGCCACCTTCATGGCCGCCTGGCTGCTGCAGGTGCTGGCCCTCTACCTGCTCGGCGCCATCGCCGGCGGCGGCCTGGGCAACGAGCCGGGACACGTGATCGCGGTGCTGCTGGTCGGCGCCGCGTTCGACCTCGCGCGCTACAGCCTGTACATCCTCATCTTCGCGGTGGTCGTGCAGGCGGTGCTGTCGTGGGTGAACCCCTACTCGCCGGTGCAGCCGATCTTCGACACCCTGACGCGTCCCTTCCTGCGGCCGCTGTGCCGCGTAATCCCGCTGCTCGGCCAGTTCGACCTGTCGCCGCTGGTGCTGCTGGTGCTCCTGCAGATTGCGCTGATCCTGCTCGCACACCTGCGCGGCGCGGCGGGCGGCTTGCTCGCTTGATCCTGGACCTCTACGTCCAGCCGGGCGCCTCGCGCACCGGATTCGACGGCACGCACGGCGAGCGCATCAAGGTGAAGCTGCAGGCACGGGCGGTGGACGGTGCCGCAAACGAGGCGCTGGTGGCGTTCCTTGCCGAGCACTATGGGGTGCCCAAGCGCAGCGTGCGCATCGAGTCGGGGCTCAAGTCGCGCCTGAAGCGCGTCGTCATCGACGCGTAGGGTGGGCCCACGGCCATCCGTACGGCGTGTAGCGGCGCGCCAAGCGGCGGCGCATTTCCCCAGCGACGCGAATTCCCCTCGCCGTCGGTCCTCGGGCGTCGGAGGCCTGCGCAACTCGCCCTTCCTGCATTTACGGGCTTCGATCAGTGCTCGGCCTGCTCCCTCCGCCCTCCGCCCGTCTCGGCGCGTCGCGATGGGGACCCCTCACGCCGCCGCCCGGCTCGCCTCCAACTTCAACGCCGCCGTTCACGCGCGCCGAGCACGCGATAACTGCTGAGCGTGCTGCTGAGTATTGGACTGCGCTCGGGCCAGCCTTCCGGAGTCGCAGAGAGGCCCTTCAACAGCCGCTTCGTCACCCACAGAAGGTGCGTGAGCAACGGCAGATCGATGTAGACAAGCGTGTCTGCAGAGGCCAAGCGCTCTCAGACGGACCTGCGGCAACCGTAGCCATCGATGATCCACGCGTCACGCTGCAGCAACTCGGCGTGCGCCCTCAAGTACTCGTCGTCAGGAACTTTGCCGCCCCCGGCGCGATACTGGATCCTGTCCAAGGGGTAGAGTGGAATTTGCGTTAGCTCCGCCAGTCTCCTGGCCAGGGTCGACTTGCCCGCACCAGTGTTCCCGAAGACGGCGACCTTCTTCACGTCACGCCTCCCAAGGCGCCCAACGATCAATGTTCACATGACTTGCGGCCAATCAATATTAGTCCCGTTCCTCTCGGCCTGGTGTCGAGGTCTTCTCTGGTGAATGCGATGCCGAAGGCGGCGCGCGAGTAAGTAATGGAATGGCGCGGAGCCCGGCGGCGGCGCAAGGGGTCCCCATTGCGACGCGCCGAGACGGACCGAGGGCGGAGGGAGCAGGCCGAGCACTGATCGAAGCCCGTAAATGCAGGAAGGGCGAGTTGCGCAGGCCTCCGACGCCCGAGGATTCACGGCGAGGGACTTTCGCGGCGCTGGGGAAGGCGCCGCCGGCGGGCGATGCGCTGGCCACACTTGCAGCGCTGCGCAAGCCGGGCGCAGGCCAGGGCAAGGCCAGCGAGGGCTAACGCTTGAAGCGGATTTCCTCGGGGTAGGGGTACACGTCATCCTGGACGCCGGCGCGCAAGCGCGCCTGCTTGCCCGCCCAGTACGCCGGGTCCATCAGGTCGGCGTGTCGCTCGAGGAACACCTCGCGCGCCTGCGGGTCGCTGACCAGGAACCGCGCGAATTGCTCGGGAAACACGTCGTGCGGGCCCACCGAGAAGTAGGGCTCGGCCGACATTTCGTCCTCGATCGAGCGCGGCGGCGGGATGCGCCGGAAGTTGCACTCGATCATGTAGGCGATCTCGTCGTAGTCGTAGAACACGACGCGGTTGTGGCGCGTGACGCCGAAGTTCTTGAGCAGCATGTCGCCGGGGAAGATGCCCGCGCCGGCGAGCTCCTTGATGGCGAAGCCGTATTCGTGCAGGGCCTGTCGCACCCGCGCCGCGTCGTGGTCGGCGCTCGCCTCCGCCAGGTACAGGTTCAGCGGCTGCATGCGGCGCTCGATGTAGACGTGCTTGATGACGATCTTGTCGCCTTCGAACTCGATGTTCGAGGCGGCCTCCGACTTCAGCTCCTCGAGCAGCGCCGCATCGAACCGCTCCAGCGGCAGCGCCACCAGCGAGTACTCGAGCGTGTCCGCCAGCCGCCCGACGCGGTCGTGGTACTTCACCAGCTGGTACTTGTCCTTCACCGTCTGCCGGTCCATCTCCTTGGGCGGCGCGAAGCGGTCGCGGATCACCTTGAACACGTAGGGGAAGGAGGGCAGGGTGAAGACGAGCATCACCATGCCCTTGATGCCCGGGGCGACGACGAAGTTGTCCGACGAATGCTTCAGGTGGTAGAACAGGTCGCGGTAGAACATGGTCTTGCCCTGCTTGGCGAGCCCCACGCACATGTACATCTCGGCGCGCGGCTTCCTCGGCATCAACTGGCGCAGGAACGATACGTAGGCCGCCGGCACCTCCATGTCCACGAAGAAGTAGGCGCGCGCGAACGAGAACAGGATGATCAGCTGGTCGGCATCCAGCAGCAGCGCGTCGAGGTACAGCTCGCCACGCTCGTTCTGCAGGATCGGCACCGCGAACGGCACCTCCTCGGCGCCGTTGACGATCTTGCCCACCGCGTAGGCGGCCTTGTTGCGGAAGAAGAGCGACCCCAGCACCTGGATCTGCAGGCTGGGTCGCGCGCGCGCGGGGCGCGGGAAGCGCGCGCGCGCTGCGCGCAGCACGCTCCTCAGGTCGCGGTGCAGGTCCTCCCAGGGGTTGGCGAGGCCGAAGCCGCGCACGATGGCCGCCAGCGTCCGGCGCAGGCTCTTGCGCAGCGGATAGTAGCTGCGGTACGCCAGCTCGTCGCCCTCCAGGTGCTCGGTGGCCACCGCCGGGCGCCAGAAGATGAACTCGTTGCGGTAATAGCGCCGGTCCAGTACCGCGCAGGCGACCGAGTTGTAGAAGGTCTCGGCGCACTCGGGCTGCCGGTGCTCGTGCAGCAGCGGTATGTAGGCAAGCTTGATCGCAGGCCACAGCGACTCGTCGCGCTCGGCCTCGGGAAAGCGCGAGCGCACCTCGTCCACCGCCTCCAGCACGCGCTGGTCGTACATCTGGATGCGCTCGCGCGCGAGGACCCGCAGCGCCGCCCAGTCGGCGCGCTCGAACAGCAGCTTCGCGCGCGCCGAGGCCTGGCGGAACAGGCGGTAGTGCTTGTCGAAGCCGGCGAGGATCGCGTGCGCAACCTCGACGGCGCGCCCGGTGCGCGCCTCGTGGAGCGGGACGACCTTCGCCGGCGAGGTCACATCAGGCGGCGAGCTTCGCCTTCTTGGACTGGGCGAGTGCGTCCTCGCCGAAGAACTGCTCGTCCTCGGTGGAGCCGTGCAGCGCGGTGGTCGAGGCCTTGCCGGCGGTGACCACCTGGGTGACCTGGTCGAAGTAGCCGGTGCCGACCTCGCGCTGGTGTTTCACCGCGGTGAAGCCCTTCTCGGCGGCGGCGAACTCCTTCTGCTGCAGCTCGACGAAGGCGCTCATGTTGTTGCGCGCGTAGCCGTAGGCCAGGTCGAACATCGAGTAGTTGAGCGCGTGGAAGCCCGCCAGCGTGATGAACTGGAACTTGTAGCCCATGGCGCCGAGCTCGCGCTGGAACTTGGCAATCGTCGCATCGTCGAGGTTGCGCTTCCAGTTGAAGGACGGCGAGCAGTTGTAGGCGAGCATCTTGCCCGGGTACTTCTTCTGGATGCCTTCGGCGAATCTCCTCGCGAAGGCGAGGTCCGGCGTGCCGGTCTCGCACCACACCATGTCGGCAACCTCGGCGTAGGCAAGGCCGCGCGAGAGCGCCTGGTCGAAGCCCTTGCGCGTCTTGTAGAAGCCCTCGGACGTGCGCTCCCCGGTGATGAAGGGCTTGTCGTTCTCGTCCACGTCGGTGGTGACGATGTCGGCGGCTTCCGCATCCGTCCGCGCGAGGAGCACGGTCGGCACGCCCATCACGTCGGCGGCGAGGCGCGCAGCGGTGAGCTTCTGCACCGCTTCCTGGGTCGGCACCAGCACCTTGCCGCCCATGTGGCCGCATTTCTTGACCGAGGCGAGCTGGTCCTCGAAGTGCACGCCGGCGGCGCCCGCATCGATCATCGCCTTCATCAGCTCGAAGGCGTTCAGCACGCCGCCGAAGCCGGACTCGGCGTCCGCGACGATGGGCGCGAACCAGTCGATGTCGCCGCCATGCTTCCCGTCGGCGGCTTCCATGGTCTGGATCTGGTCGGCGCGCGCGAGCGCGTTGTTGATGCGCTTCACCACCGTGGGCACGGAGGACACGGCATACAGCGACTGGTCGGGGTACATCGACAGCGAGTCGTTCGCATCCGCCGCCACCTGCCAGCCCGAGAGGTAGATCGCAGGCACGCCTGCTTTCACCTGCTGCATGGCCTGGTTGCCGGTGAGCGCGCCGAGCGAGTTCACGAAGGGACGCTCCCTGCACATCTTCCAGAGCTTCTCCGCGCCGAGCTTCGCGAGCGTGTGCTCGATCTTCACGCTGCCGCGCAGGCGCACCACATCCTGCGCGGTGTAGCCGCGCTTCACGCCGTTCCAGCGCGGGTTTTCGGCCCAGTCCTTTTGCAGCGCGGAGATTTCCTGGACTTGCTTGTGCATGGTCTTCCTTGTGAGAGGTTGGAGAAGCTGCTTCCGACGATAGCCAAGCGCATTGCGCGCAGCAATAACGTGGTTGCGGGATATGAAATAGTACTTAAACAAGGATTTACAACGACTTAGGCGCCCTTCATTTCACCATGCGGTGCGCCGTTTCAATGCTTTGCTGCTGCGCAAAAAAAGAGAGGGTGGCTCTAGGTCTGGACCAGCTTCCGGTGGCGGTAGATGGACATCAGGATGCCGATGCCGATGTAGAGGGTCGCGAGCGCGGTGCCGCCGTAGGACACGAAGGGCAGCGGCACGCCGACCACCGGCAGGATGCCGGCCACCATGCCCATGTTGACGAAGGCATAGGTGAAGAAGATCAGCGTCACCGCGCCGGCGAGCAGGCGCGTGAACAGCGTCGGCGCCTGCGCCGCGATCGACAGCCCACGCGCAATGAGCAGCGCATACAGCGCCAGCAGCACCAGGTTGCCGAGGAGGCCGAACTCCTCGGAGTAGACCGCGAAAATGAAATCGGTGGCGCGCTCGGGGATGAACTCGAGGTGCGTCTGCGAGCCGTTCAGCCAGCCCTTGCCGGCGATGCCGCCCGAGCCCACCGCGATGGTGGACTGGATGATGTGGTAGCCCGAGCCGAGCGGGTCGGTGCTTGGGTCGAGCAGCGTGAGGATGCGGCGGCGCTGGTAGTCGTGCAGCATGCCCCACAGCGGCGGCAGCGCCGCAAGCGCCAGCACGGCAAGCCCGCCGAGCACCTTCCAGCTCAGCCCGGCGAGGAAGATGACGTAGAAGCCGGCCGCCGCGACGAGCAGCGCCGTGCCGAGGTCGGGCTGGCGCGCCACCAGCGCGACGGGCACGGCCAGCAGCACCGCGGCCACGGCGAAATCGCTAAGGCGGCTTGCGCCCTCCCTGCGATGGAAGTACCACGCCAGCATCAGCGGCATGGCGATCTTCATCATCTCGGAGGGCTGGAAGCGGCCGAAGCCCAGGTTGAGCCAGCGGCGCGCGCCGTTGACCACCTCGCCGAATGCGGCCACGCCGAGAAGCAGCAACAGTCCCGTCACGTAGGCCGGCACCGCGAGGCGCGCGAGCGTCTGCGGCGGCACCTGGGCGACCAGCCACATCGCCGTGAGCGCCACCGCCAGGTTGCCGAGCTGGGCGAGCACGCGCGCCGCGTTCTCGACGCTCGCCGAGTAAAGCGCCGCCAGGCCGATCGCGGTGAGCGCGAGCGCGATCGCGAGCAGCGGCCCGTCGATGCCCTCGGCGAGACGCTTCCGCACCCGGCGCAGCGGGAAGCCGGCAACCTCCATCAGTCGCTCTCCGCGTCGGTCTGCAGTTCCACCACCGGCGCCGGCTTGCGCGGCGCCGCCGGCAGCTTGCCGAGCAGGAAGTAATCGAGCACGGTGCGCGCGATCGGGGCGGCGGCGCGCGCGCCGAAGCCGCCGTTCTCCACCACCACGGCGAGCGCGATCCTCGGACTGTCCACCGGCGCGAAGGCGATGTACAGCGAATGGTCGCGCAGCCGCTCGGCGACCTTGGCCTCGTCGTACTTCTCGTTCTGCTTCATCGCCACCACCTGCGCGGTACCGGTCTTGCCGCCGCTCGTGTACTGCGCGCCGGCGAAGGCGCGCGCCCCGGTGCCTTCCCTGGTGACGCCGGCCATCGCCTGCTTGACGAACTCGACGTGCTCGGAGCGCAGCCCGAGCTCGCGCACCAACTGCGGCTCGACGTAGCGGCGCTCGCCGGTGCGCGGGTTGTCGATATGCGACACCACGCGCGGCTTGTACATCGCGCCGTTGTTGGCGAGCGTGGCCATCGCCAGCGCGAGCTGCGCGGGCGTGTAGGCGTTATAGCCCTGCCCGATGCCGATCGAGATGGTCTCGCCCGCGTACCAGCGCTGCTGGTCCGGCCGCTTGAATCGGGCCATCTTCCACTCGGGCGAGGGCAGCACGCCGGTCGCCTCGCCCTCCAGGTCGATGCCGGTGCGCGCGCCGAAGCCGAAGCGCTGCATGAAGCCCGCGATGGCGTCGATGCCCATGTCGTTGGCGAGCATGTAGTAGTAGGTGTCGGAGGACATGACGATGGACTTGTACAGGTCCACTGTGCCGTGCCCGCCGGGCTTGGAGTCGCGGAAGCGCCGGTCGCCGAACACGAAATAGCCCGGGTCGAAGATGGTGCTGCGCGGCGTGCGCTTGCCCAGGTCGAGCGCCGCGAGCGCCATGAACGGCTTGAAGGTCGAGCCGGGCGGGTACACGCCGGCGATGGCGCGGTTGTTGAGCGGCAGGTCGGGCGAGTTGTGAAGCGCATCCCAGCTCGAGGGATCGATGCCGTCCACGAACAGGTTCGGGTCGTAGCCGGGCATGGAGACGAAGGCGAGCACGCCGCCGGTGCCGGGCTCGATCGCCACCAGCGCGCCGCGGCGCTCGCCGAAGGCGCGCTCGGCGACTTCCTGCAGGCCGATGTCGATCGTGAGGGTGACGTTGCTGCCCGGCTGCGACGCGGCGCGCGACAGCGAGCGAATGCCGCGCCCGGCGGCGTCGATCTCGACGCGCTCGACGCCGGTGATGCCGTGCAGGTCCTGCTGGTAGCTCGCCTCGATGCCGGCCTTGCCGATGTAGTCCGTGCCGCGGTAATTGGCGGCATCGCCCAGCTCTTCCAGCCGCTCCTCGTCGCGCGTGGTCACGCGCCCGATGTAGCCGAGCAAGTGCGAGGCCACGTCGCGGTGCGGGTACTGGCGGAACAGGCGCGCCCGGATGTCCACGCCGGTGAAGCGCCAGCGGTTGGCGGCGAGGCGCCCCACTTCCTCGTCGGAGAGCCGAGTGCGGATCGGCAGGCTCTCGGCGTTCTTGGTTTCCTGCAGGAGCTTCCTGAAGCGCGCGCGGTCGCGCGGCTGGATGTCGACGTACTGCGCGAGCTCGTTGATGGTGGACTCGAGATCGCGCACCTGGGCGGGGAAGATCTCCAGCGTGTAGGCGAGGGTGTTGCGCGCCAGGATCACGCCATTGCGGTCCAGCACCAGTCCCCGGCTGGGCGCGAGCGGCACGATCGAGATGCGGTTCTCGTCGGCCTTGGCGCGGTAGGCGTCATGCTGCAGCACCTGCAGCCAGACAAAGCGCGCCAGGAGCAGGCCGAAGGCGGCGAGCACGGCGAAGCCGACGATGCCCAGGCGCAGCTGGAACGCGCGCAGCTCGCCTTCGGTGTTGCGCAGCTCGGCGAACCTCATAGCGTGCGCGTCTGGTCGGCCTCGAGCGCCCGGCGCTGCGGCATGAGCAGCAGCCAGGCCACCGCCGGCCACAGCGCGGCCCCCACCAGTGGTCCGGCGAACAGCACCAGTCCCGGAAACTCCGCGCCGGCGGCGAGCCGCACGCCGAGCGCCACGAGCTGCGCGCCCTCCAGCAGCAGCAGCACGTGCAGCATCTGGCCCCAGGTGTCGAACCACAGGATGCGCCGCGAGAGCGCGATGGCACAGAAGGCGAGCGCCGAATAGGCGAGCGCGTGCTGGCCGAGCAGCACGCCATTGCCGGCATCGACCAGCAGGCCGAGCGCCCAGCCGGTGGCCAGCCCTACGACCCGCGGCTGGCGCACGCACCAGAAGGTGAGCACCAGCGCGACGAAATCGGGCGCGAGCGCCAGGTCCGGCCAGGGCAGGAAGTTGAGCAGCAGCGCGCCGGCGAAGGCGGCGACGATGGTGCCCACGCGCACCGGCAGGAGGATCGTCTGCGGACGGTCAGGACCCATCGGCATCCTTCTTCTTCGCCCGAGCCTTCTTCGCGCCCTTGCGGTCGCGCTCGCCGGCCGCGTCCTCCGGGTAAGGCGGCAGCCGCGCTTCGCTGGAGAGCACCAGCACATAGCGGCCGCGCTCGACGCCGGCGCTCGGCTGCGCGAGCACGCGCGCGAACGTGTAGGACGCGTCGCGCTCGACGCGCACCACGCTCGCCACCGGCAGCCCGGGCGGGTAGGTGCCGTCGATGCCCGAAGTGACCAGCTGGTCGCCGTTCTCCACGTCGGCGTTGGCGGCCATGTAGCGCAGCTCGAGCAGCCCCGAGGAGCCGCCGCCGAAGGCGATGGCGCGCAGCCCGTTGCGCACCACCTGCACCGGCACGGCCAGGTCCTTGTCGATGAGCAGCGTGACCTCGGAGACGAAGGCGTGCGCGCGCGTGAGCTGGCCGATCACGCCGATCTCGTCCACCACGGGGCTCCCCGGCCGCGCGCCGTGCTGCGCACCGCGGTCGATGATCACTTTGCGCGAGAACGGGTCGCGCCCGGCGTAGAGGATCTCGGCGGGGAGCGACTTCCTCTCGACGCGCTCGGCAGCGCCAACCAGGCGCCGCAGGTGGGACGCTTCCGCCGCCGCGGCTTCGAAGCGCTGCGCGCCCTGCGCCGCCTCGAGCAGGCGCGCGCGCAGCGCCTCGTTCTCGGCGCGCAGCTGCGACTGGGTGGCGAAGTATCCCGCGACGCCCTCCACCAGCGTGACCGGCAAGCGCGCCGCCTGCTGCAGCGGGTAGGCGGCGAGCGCGAGCACGCTGCGCAGGCCTTCGGCATAGCGAAAGCGCGCGTCCAGCACCAGCAGGGTGAGCGACAGCGAGGCGAAGAACGCGAGCCGGACGAGGGGGGCCGGGCCGCGGACGAAGAAGGGCGGGGGGCTATGCTCCACTAGGGAAGCTCGTCAGCGAAGGGTCGCGGGGCCCTTCACCCCGCGCTCAGTCGTTGGTGAAGATCGGGCCGAAGTGCTCCATCCTTTCGAGCGCCTTGCCCGAGCCGCGCACCACGCAGGTGAGCGGGTCTTCCGCCACGATCACCGGCAGCCCCGTTTCTTCCATGAACAGGCGATCGAGGTCGCGCAGCAGCGCGCCGCCGCCAGTGAGCACCATGCCCTTCTCGGCGATGTCGGCGCCGAGCTCGGGCGGGGTCTGCTCCAGCGCCGACTTCACCGAGCCGACGATCTGGTTGAGCGGCTCGGTGAGCGCCTCGAGGATCTCGTTGGAGCTGATGGTGAAGCTGCGCGGAATGCCCTCGGCGAGATTGCGGCCCTTGACCTCCATCTCCTTCACCTCGGAGCCGGGGAACGCGGAGCCGATCTCCTTCTTGATGGTCTCGGCGGTCGTCTCGCCGATCAGCATGCCGTAGTTGCGGCGGATGTAGTTGATGATCGCTTCGTCGAACTTGTCGCCGCCGACGCGCACCGAGCCCGAGTACACCATGCCGCCGAGCGAGATCACGCCGACTTCGGTGGTGCCGCCGCCGATGTCCACCACCATCGAGCCGGTCGCCTCCGCCACCGGCAGATCGGCGCCGATCGCCGCCGCCATCGGCTCCTCGATCAGGTACACCTGGCCGGCGCCCGCGCCGATCGCGCTCTCGCGGATCGCGCGCCGCTCGACCTGCGTCGAGCCGCAGGGCACGCAGATGATGATGCGCGGGGAAGGCGAGAACAGCTTGTTGTCGTGCACCTTCTTGATGAACTGCTTGAGCATCTGCTCGGTGATGGTGAAGTCGGCGATCACGCCGTCCTTCATCGGGCGGATGGCGACGATGTTGCCCGGCGTCTTGCCGAGCATCATCTTCGCCTCCTTGCCCACCGCCTGGATCGTCTTCTTCGCGTTCGGCCCGCCTTCCTGGCGGATCGCCACGACCGAGGGTTCGTTGAGCACGATGCCTTTGCCGCGCACGTAGATCAGCGTGTTCGCGGTGCCAAGGTCGATCGCGAGATCGTTGGAAAAATAGCTGCGCAGGAATCCGAACATGTCCGTGGTCTTCGCCCGTTTCGTCGTTGAGCCTTAACTTTGTTCGCTAAGGCTGTGTCGCTAAAGGGCATATAATACTCGCAACGAGGCGCCCGGCAAGCTCCGTGCCGGGTCCGACGACCCTTTCCACCGCAGGGCAATGTCGCTTTCCGACGACCAGATCCGCCGCATTGCCAGCCTCGCCCGCATCGCGATCGGCGACGGCGAATCGGCCGAGGTGCGCGAGCGCCTGAACCGGGTCCTCGGCCTCATCGACCAGCTGCAGGCGGTGGACACGGCCGGCATCGACCCGATGTCGCACCCCCTGGACGCGCATCTCTCCCAGGGGCGGCCCCTGCGCGCGGACGCCGTGACCGAGCCCGACCGGCGCGCCGACAACCAGGCGGGCGCGCCCGCGGTGGAGGGCGGCCTGTACCTGGTTCCCAAGGTGATCGAGTAAGTGCTCGATTCCAGCCTTGGCGAGCTGCAGGCGGCGCTCGCCGCGAAGAAAGTCTCCTCGGTCGAGCTGACGCGCGCGTTTCTCAAGCGCATCCGGCAGCTGAACGGGGCGCTGAACGCGTTTGTCGCGGTGGACGAAGAGACAAGTCTGGCGCAGGCCCGCGCGGCCGATGAGCGGCGCGCCCGCGGCGAGGCGGGTCCGCTGACCGGCATCCCGGTCGCCCACAAGGACATCTTCTGCACGCGCGAGCTGCCTACCACCTGCGGCTCCAGGATGCTGGCGGGTTACCGCAGCCCCTATGACGCCCACGTCATCGAGCAGTTCACGCGCGCCGGCGCGGTGCTCCTCGGCAAGACCAACATGGACGAGTTCGCCATGGGCTCGTCCAACGAGACCTCCCACTTCGGGCCGGTGCGCAACCCCTGGGACCTCCGGCTCGTGCCGGGGGGGTCTTCGGGCGGGTCGGCCGCCGCCGTGGCCGCGCGGCTGGCGCCCGCCGCGACCGGCACCGACACCGGCGGCTCCATCCGGCAGCCGGCGGCGCTGACCGGGGTCTGCGGCTTGAAGCCCACCTACGGCCTGGTGTCGCGCTACGGCATGATCGCCTTCGCCTCGTCGCTCGACCAGGGCGGGCCGCTCGCGAAAAGCGCGGCGGACCTCGCGCGCATGCTCAACGTGATGACCGGCCACGACGCGCGCGATTCGACCAGCCTCGAGCGCCCGCGGGAGGACTACGCGCGCGCGCTGGCGGCGCCGCTCGCGGGCCTGCGCATCGGCCTGCCGGCCGAGTACTTCGGCGCGGGCGTGGAGCCGGAGGTGCTCGCGCGCGTGCGTGAGGCGATCGCCTGGTTCGAGTCGCAAGGCGCGCGCACGCTCCCCGTCGAGCTGCCGAACACGGCGCTCGCGGTCCCGGTGTACTACGTCATCGCCCCGGCGGAGGCCTCTTCCAATCTCTCGCGCTTCGACGGCGTGCGCTACGGCCACCGCGCGAAGGCGTATACGGACCTCGTCGACATGTATTGCCGCACGCGCGCGGAGGGCTTCGGCGCAGAGGTGAAGCGCCGCATTCTGATTGGCACTTACGTGCTCTCGCACGGCTACTATGACGCCTACTACCTCAAGGCGCAGAAGGTGCGCCGGCTGATCGCGCGGGATTTCAGCGAGGCGTTCAAGCGCTGCGACGTCATCATGGGACCGACCTCGCCCACCACCGCGTTTGCGCTGGGCGCCAAGACGGAGGACCCGGTGCAGATGTACCTGAACGACATCTTCACCATCCCCGCGCCGCTCGCCGGGCTGCCGGGCTTGTCGATTCCCTGCGGCTTTGACGGCAAGGGCTTGCCGGTGGGCCTGCAGATCATGGGCGACTACTTCGCCGAAGCGCGCATGCTCGGCGTCGCGCACCAGTACCAGCGCGCCACCGACTGGCACCGGCGCGTGCCGAAGGAGGCGCCGCTGTGAGGCGCGCCGCCGCCCTGCTGCTGTTCGCCGCGGCGCCGGCGCTCGCGCAGGAGCCCGGCGAGCTGCGCGAGCTGCTCGGGTACATCGGCGGGCGCGCCGCGCTGCTGAGCCTGTATGTCACGCCGCGCGCCGACGGCTCGGCGCGGCTCTCGGGCGAATACCTGATCCTGCCGACGCTGCAGCAGCGCTTCGTCGAGGGCGAACGCAGCCGGCAGCTCGGCGTCACCTTTCTCAAGGAAGGCAATTCCCCGATCCTCTACGGCCGGCCCGGGACGGCGAGCCTGCAGGGCACCTGGAGCGGCGCCATCCTCAAGGGCACGCGCTACGCGCCCGGCGGCCAGGAGCGCGAGCGCTTCGAGTTCGGCGAGACGTTCGCTTCGATGGCCGCGTACAGCGCGCAGGTGCGCTGCGAGTCGGCGGCGGGCCGCTACAGCGCCACGCTCGCCTATGCGGTGGAGGAGGGAAGGCTCAAGCGTCTCGAGTGGCGCTCGCGCGTGGCGCCGGCGGGCCACAGCTGCGCGGCGAGCGAGTTCGCGCAGCAGGAGTACAGCGGCGGGCTGCGCTTTGCCGCGGGCCGCTGCAAGGTGACGCTGCGCGACCTGGGTGACTACGTGCGTGTGACCGCGGAGGACTGCGCCGAGCACTGCGGCTCGCAGGCCTACTTCGAGCCTGTGCTGGTGGACCGCGGCGGCGCCTGCCAGCTTTTGCGCCCGCAGCCAAAGTAGCGGCAATGACTTCCTGGGAGATCGTGGTCGGCATCGAGACGCACGCGCAGCTCGCCACGCGCAGCAAGATGTTCTCGGGCGCCGCGACCGCATTCGGCGCGCCGCCCAACACGCAGGCCTGCGCGGTGGACATCGCGCTGCCGGGCGTGCTGCCGGTGGTCAATGCCGCGGCCGTGGAGATGGCGGTCAAGTTCGGGCTCGCGGTGGGCGGCGACAAGACGCCGGGCTGGAACATCAATCGCCGCTCGGTGTTCGCCAGGAAGAACTACTTCTATCCCGACCTGCCGAAGGGCTACCAGATCAGCCAGTTCGAACTGCCGATCGTCACCGGCGGCGAGATGCGCTTCGTGCCCGGCTCCGGCGAGGAGAAGGTCATCCGCCTGACGCGCGCGCACCTCGAGGAAGACGCCGGCAAGTCCCTGCACGAGGACTTCCACGGCATGACGGGCATCGACCTCAACCGCGCCGGGACCCCTTTGCTCGAGATCGTCTCCGAGCCGGAGCTGCGCGGCGCGCAGGAGGCGGTGGCCTACGCGCGCGCGCTGCACGCACTGGTGCGCTGGATCGGCATCTGCGACGGCAACATGCAGGAGGGCTCGTTCCGCTGCGACGCCAACGTGTCGGTGCGCAAGAGCGGCGACGCGAAGCTCGGCACGCGCTGCGAGATCAAGAACCTGAATTCGTTCCTGTTCATGGAGCAGGCGATCGCGTTCGAGGCGCGGCGCCAGATCGACATCCTCGAGGACGGCGGCAGCATCGCGCAGGAAACGCGGCTCTACGATCCGGAGAAGGGCGAGACGCGCTCGATGCGCTCGAAGGAAGATGCGCAGGACTACCGCTACTTTCCGGATCCGGACCTGTTGCCGCTCGCGGTGAGCGACACGCTGCTTGCCAAGGCGCAGGCGTCGCTTCCGGATCTCCCTGCCGTCCACCGCAATCGCTTCGTCACCGTCTACGAGCTGACTCGCGCCCAGGCGGCCGCACTCACCTCGAGCATCGAGACTTCCAGCTACGCGCGATCGGCGCTCGACGGCGCGCCGATCGGCAGGCGCCAGGACATGGCCAACTGGATCAGCGGGCCGCTCAGCGCGAAGCTGAACGAGTCGGGCCTCGACATTTCGGCGAGCCGCGTCACGTCCGACCAGCTTCGCCGCCTGGCGGAGAAGGTCGACGACGGCACGCTGTCCGGAAAGATGGTGAGGGAAGTGCTCGACGCCGTCTGGTCGGGCGAGGGCGGCGTGGACCAGGTGATCGCCAGGCGCGGCCTGCAGCAGATTTCCGACGCCGGCGCCATCGAAAGGATCGTCGACGAAGTTCTCGCGAAGAACGCGAAGCAGGCGGAGGACTACCGCGCCGGCAAGGACAAGGCCTTCAACTCGCTGGTCGGCCAGGTGATGAAGGCGACGCAGGGCAAGGCCAACCCCGCGCAGGTCAATGCCATCCTGAAGGCGAAGCTCGGCAGGGGCTGAACGGGTCGCGCGTTAGGGCCTGCCCGCGGCGCGGGCTACTTCTTCGCGGCGCCCCGCGTGAGCTCGAGGTACTTGCGCCTTTCTTCGTCGTAGCGCGCGTTGATGACGTCCGCCTCACGCTTGCGCGATTCGAGCAGCTGCGCCTGAAGCTGCAGGTCGTAGGCCACCGCTTTCTCGTCCTGCTCGAACGTGTCGCGCGGCTTCTTGCTGCCGGCCTTGACCTCCTCCGCTTCCTTGGCGAGCGCGTCCTGGCGCTTCTTCAGCGCCGCCATGCGCGCCTCGACCTGCTCGACGGCGTGCTGGTTGTCGTTGATGGCGCGCTGGCGCACCGACTCGATGTCGCGCTCGCTCGTGTAGGTCTGCAGCAGCGCCTGGTCGCGGCGCGCCTGCACCTTGGCGGCGTTCTCGGCCTCGCGGCGCGCCTGCTCCGCGGCGGCATTCTTCTGTGCCGCGGCCTCGCGCGCGGCGCGCTGCTCGGCGGTGAGCGGCGGATCGATGCGGCCGATGACCATGCCCTGTGCGGAGAGCGCTTCGGTGACGACGTCCATGCACTGCGGCGGCCGCGTGGAGCCGTAGTGCTTCTTGCCGTCCTTGGCCACGCAACGGTAGGACCTGGCCTCCGCGCGGATCTTGGCCTCGCGGGCAGCCCTTTCCTTCTCGGCCTTCGCATCGGCACTCTGCGCGTGCGCCTCGGGCAGCATGGCGGCGAGCGCCAGCAGGAGCGCGGTGAGCAGCGGGATACGGAGCATCGCGGATTGCCTCCCAAACACGTCTCGAAGGGATTCTAACGCGCCGCGGCGCCCGGCGTTGACCTGCTAGAATCCGCCCGCCATGCATTCCGCGGATCGCGCCTTCATCGCCGAGACCACCGCGAAGATGCTCCTCGAGGTGAAGGCGGTGCTGTTTTCCGACGACAAGCCCTTCACCTTCACCTCCGGCTGGGCGAGCCCCGTCTACATCGACTGCCGCAAGCTCATCTTCTACCCGCGCATCCGCGCGCAGCTGGTGGACTTCGCCTGCGCGACGCTCGCGCGCGACGCCGGCTTCGAGCAGTTCGACGTGGTCGCCGGCGGCGAGACCGCGGGCATTCCATACGCCGCTTGGATCGCCGACCGGCTCGGGCTGCCGATGCAGTACGTCCGCAAGAAGCCCAAGGGGTTCGGGCGCAACGCGCAGATCGAGGGCGACATCCGCGAAGGCGCGAGGACGCTGCTGGTGGAGGATCTGACGACCGACGGGCGCTCCAAGATCAACTTCTGCAAGGCCCTGCGCGACGCCGGCGCGGTGGTCGAGCACGTGTTCGTGAACTTTTACTACGATATCTTTCCCGAGTCGAAGAAGGTGATGCAGGAGCTGGGGGTGCGCCTGCACCACCTCGCGACCTGGTGGGACGTGCTCAAGGTGGTGAAGCAGGGCAACTACCTCGCCGCCGCGCAGGTGACGCAGGTCGAGAAGTTCCTCAACGCGCCTGCCGAATGGTCGGCGGCACACGGTGGCGTTTCCAGCTTTCCTTCGAGCTAAAGGGCGCGGGGCGCCACTGACGCCTAATTGCCGCGGCAGGGGGGTACGGGGGGCGGGCCATCCTCCCCTGTACGTTTCGTGAGGGTCATCACCCTCAACGTCAACGGCATCCGGTCGGCGGCCCGCAAGGGCCTGTACCGCTGGCTCGCCGCGCAGAAGGCCGACATCGTGTGCCTGCAGGAGATCAAGGCGCACGACGGCGACCTGGACGCCACCATGCGCGCGCCCCGCGGACTGCATGGCCGCTTCTCGCATGCCGACAAGAAGGGCTATGCCGGCGTCGCGCTCTACAGCCGCGTGCGGCCGGACGCGGTGCGCGAGGGCTTCGGCGTGAAGGAGTTCGACGACGAGGGGCGCTATCTCGAGGCGCGTTTCGGCAAGCTCTCGGTCGTCTCGCTCTACCTGCCCTCGGGCTCGAGCGGGCCGCACCGCCAGGCGTCCAAGTTCCGTTTCCTCGCGGCGTTCCTGCCGTACCTGAAGAAGCTGCGGCGCAGCGGCCGCGAAATGATCCTGTGTGGCGACTGGAACATCGCCCACCAGGCGATCGACCTGAAGAACTGGCGCGCCAACCAGAAGAACTCCGGTTTCCTGCCCGAAGAGCGCGCCTGGCTCACGCAGGTGTTCGACGCGGCCGGCTTCGTCGATGTGTTCCGCCGCCTCAACCAGAAGGCCGAGCAGTACACCTGGTGGTCGAACCGCGGACAGGCCTGGGCGAAGAACGTGGGATGGCGCATCGACTACCAGATCGCCACGCCGGGCATCGCGGCGCGCGCGGCGAAGGAGTCGATCTACAAGCGCAGGCGCTTCTCCGACCATGCGCCGCTGACGATCGACTATGACTACGCCCTCTAGCGACGACGCGGCCAGGCGCGGCCGCCTGCGCGGCTGGCTCGAGGACCTGCGCGTGTATGGCGAGCCGCCGGTGGCGCGCATGCTGCTGCTCGGTTTTTCCGCCGGCCTGCCGCTGCTCCTGGTGCTGGGCACGCTCTCCTACCGGCTGCGCGAGGCCGGCATCGACCGTACGACGATCGGCTTCCTGTCCTGGGTGGGCCTCGCCTACGGCTTCAAGTGGGCATGGGCGCCGCTCGTGGACCGCCTGCCGCTGCCGCTGCTGACGCGCACGCTGGGCCGCCGGCGCGGCTGGCTGCTCGCGGCGCAGCTCGTCCTGATCGCCGGGCTTGCGGGAATGGCCTTCACCGATCCCTTGCAGAGCCTGCCGCGGCTCGTCGGCTTCGCTCTGCTCGTCGCCTTCGCTTCGGCCACGCAGGACATCGCGCTCGATGCCTACCGCATCGAGTCCGCCGAGCTCTCGCGCCAGGCGGCGATGGCCGCGGCCTACCAGGTCGGCTACCGCGCGGCGATGATCACGGCATCGGCAGGCGCGCTGTGGATCGCCGCGGCCTTCGACCCGGACGAGAAGACTTACCAGCACGCCCCCTGGCTCGCCGCCTACCTGTGCATGGCGGCCCTCATCAGCGTGGGCATTGTCACCGTGCTCGTGTCGAAGGAGCCGCAGGTCGCGGTGTCGGCGGAGACCGCGCGGCGCGAGCAGGAGGCGGCCGCGCGCCTGCACTCGAGGTTCCTGACGTGGCTCTACGCGGCGGTGGCGAGCCCGTTTCTCGACTTCGTGCTGCGCTACCGCTGGCACGCGCTGCTGCTGCTCGCGCTGATCGGCACCTACCGTATCTCCGACATCGTGCTCGGCGTGATGTCCAATCCGTTCTACCGTGACATGGGCTTCACCAAGGACGAGGTCGCCGCGGTGTCCGGCGTGTACGGCGTGCTGATGACGCTCGCCGGGGCTGCGCTGGGCGGCGTGCTGGCGCTGCGCTACGGCGTGATGCGGATCCTCATGGTCGGTGCCGCCCTCTCGGCGCTCACCAACCTGCTGTTTGCCTGGCTGGCGACGCGCGGCCACGACCTGCCGGCACTGGTGCTTGCCATCTCGGCCGACAACCTGAGCGCCGGCATCGCCAGCGCGGCGTTCATCGCCTACCTCTCCGGCCTCACCAACGTGGCGTACTCGGCCACGCAGTACGCGCTGTTCAGCTCGGTGATGCTGCTCCTGCCGAAGTTCATCGGCGGCTGGTCGGGGTGGGCCGTGGACAGCTTTGGCTACCCGGCGTTCTTCATCGGCACCGCCGCGCTCGGCGCGCCGGTGCTCGCGCTCGTCTGGCTCGCGTCCCGCCCCGCGGCGAGCCCGCCCGTTTCGTCCGGAGGTACCTGATGCGAGGACTGCAACGCGGCCTGGGGCTGCTCGGCTTCCTGATTGTGGTCGCGATCGCGGCCGCCATCGCTTACTACACCTACAAGGGCATCTGGCAGGCCGACGAGCAGCAGCCCAGCTGCGCGTCGGCGCTGAACGCCTGCACCAAGCACTGCAGGCGCACCACGACCGAGGCCCCCGAGGCGCAGCACTGCCAGGAAGCCTGCCAGCGCGAGTCGGACGCCTGCGC
>Ga0180077_1000014_pt1 | contig 20860 bp, 18 predicted proteins | sample EasRiv466_16_10D_FD_123014 | JGI IMG/M metagenome (GOLD analysis project Ga0180077, IMG submission 123014) | Soil microbial communities from meander-bound floodplain in the East River, Colorado, USA - East River metaG ERMLT466_16_10D | ecosystem: Environmental > Terrestrial > Soil > Floodplain ...
CGAGCGAGTAGGCCACCAGCGAGCCCGCGCCCGAGCCGCGCCCGGGTCCCACCGGCACGCCGTTGTGCTTGGCCCAGTTGATGAAGTCCGCGACGATCAGGAAGTACCCGGCGAAGCCCATCTGGATGATGGTGCGGATCTCGAAATCCAGGCGATCGCGATAGCGCGGCGTCGCTGCGGCGCGCGCCTGGGCCTCGGGAAACAGCTTCTCCATGCGCGCCGCAAGGCCCTGCTCGGCCTGCTGGCGCAGGAACTGGTCGATGGTCACGTCCGGCGGCGTGGGGAAGGCCGGCAGGCGGCTGCGGCCCAGCTCGATCTCGAGGTTGCAGCGCCGCGCGATCTCGAGCGCGTTCTCCAGCGCCTGCGGCACATCGGCGAAGAGCTGCGCCATCTCCGCCTGCGACTTGAAGTACTGCTCCGGGGTGAAGAGCTTCGGCCGGCGCTGGTCGCCGAGGACGTAGCCTTGAGCAATGCACACACGCGCCTCGTGCGCACGAAAGTCTTCCGCCCCAAGGAACTGCACGGGGTGCGTGGCGACCACGGGCAGCGCGAGGCGCGAGGCAAGCTCGACGGTGCGTGCGAGGAGCGCTTCGCTGTGCGCGAGGCCGGCGCGCTGCAGCTCGAGGTAGTAGCGACCCGGGAACAGCGACGCCCAGTCGCTCGCCAGGCGCTCGGCGGCCGCGGCGTTGCCCGCCGCGAGCGCCTGCCCGACGTCGCCGCCGCCCGCGCCCGAGAGCGCGATCAGTCCCTCGGTGCCTGACTCGCGCAGCCAGGCGCGCGCGATCTCGGCGCGCGCGCGGTGCTGATTCTTCAGCCACGCGCGCGACAGCAGCTCGCACAGGCGCAGGTAGCCGGCGCGCGACGCGCACAGCAGCAGCACGCGCGCAGGCTTGTCGGCCTCGGTGTCGTTCTGCACCCAGCAATCGGCGCCGATGAGCGGCTTAACGCCCGCGGCGCGCGCCGCGCGGTAGAACTTCACCATGCCGAAGAGATTGGCGCTGTCGGTCAGCGCGAGCGCCGGCATGGCGTCCTGGGCCGCCCGGCGCACCGCGTCGTCGATGCGCACGATGCCGTCCGTGACCGAGTACTCGCTGTGCAGCCTCAGGTGGACGAAGCGAGGAAGAGACATGGGAAGCAGCGAAAGTTTACCATCCGGGCATGCGCGCTCCGGCCCTGTTCGCTCTGTTCGCCGGCGCGACCTGCATCGCGCTCTCGCCCATCTGGGTGCGCATCGCGGATGTCGGTCCGACCGCGAGCGCGTTCTGGCGCGTCGCGCTCGCGGTGCCGCTCCTGTGGGCGGCCGCGGCGCTCGCGCCGCGCGCGAGCGCCGCGCCGGGCGCGCGCGAGCGCTGGCTGCTCGCCGCGGCCGGCCTCGCCTTCGCCGGCGACCTCGCCTTCTGGCATTGGTCGATCCAGACGACGTCGGTCGCCAACGCGACGCTGCTCGCCAATCTTGCCTCGATCTTCGTCACGCTCGCTGCATGGCTGCTCTGGCGGCAGCGGCCGAGCGCGCAGTTCCTGGTGGGGCTCGCGCTCGCGCTCGCCGGCGTGGCGCTGCTGGTGCGCGCGAGCCTCGGCTTCTCTCCGACGGCGCTGCTCGGCGACGGCCTGGGCGTGATCACGGCGATGTTCTATGCCTGGTACCTGCTGACGGTGAAGAGCCTGCGCGACCTGGGCGCGGCCACGCTGCGGCTGATGGCCGTCACCACCACGCTCACCGCCGCGATCCTGCTGCCCGTCGCGCTCGCTTCGGGCGAAACCATGCTGCCGGGAAGCGCCAAGGGCTGGCTGGTGCTGCTCGGGCTCGCCTGGATCACGCACGCCGGTGGGCAGGGGCTGATCACCTACGCGCTCGCGCACCTGCCGGCGGCGTTCTCCTCGGTCGGCTTGCTGCTGCAGCCTGTGCTGGCGGCGGCGTTCGCCTGGGCGCTGCTGGCCGAGCCGCTAGTCTCTTTGCAGATGGCGGGCGGCGCGGTCGTCCTGGCCGGGATCTACCTTGCCCGGCGCGGCTCGGGCTAGGACATCGGTCGCGACATCACCTGCGCCACGCGCGGCTCGGGCTAGATCACGCGAGCGGCGGGCTCGCCCCTGCCCTTCTCGATCGCGCCGATCTCGTAGGCGACCTCGCCGAGGCGCTTGAGGCGCGCGAGGGTCCTGCGCGCGTTCGCCGGCGAAACGGCCAGCGCCATGCCGATGCCGCAATTGAACACGCGGTGCATTTCGTCCTCGGCGACGCCGCCCTGCGCCTGCAACCACTGGAACAGCGGCGGCCGCGGCCAGCTGTGCTTGCGGATCACGGCATGCGTTCCCGCGGGCAGCATTCTCGGGACATTGCCCACCAGGCCGCCACCGGTGATGTGCGCGAGGCCTTTCACGGGAACCGCCCGGAGCAGCCGCAGGATGGATTTCACGTAGATGCGCGTCGGCGCCATCAGTGCATCGAGCATGGCGGCGCCGGGCCGCGCGCGCTCGACGATCTTGCGGATCAGCGAGTAGCCGTTGGAGTGCGCGCCGCCCGAGGCGAGGCCGATCAGCACGTCGCCCGGCCGGATCGCGCGGCCGTCGATGATCTTCTTGCGCTCCACCACGCCGACGCAGAAACCGGCGAGGTCGTATTCGCCCTCGGGATACATGCCGGGCATCTCGGCGGTCTCCCCGCCGATCAGCGCGCAGCCGGCAAGCTCGCAGCCGCGCGCGATGCCCTTCACCACCTGCGCGGCGACCCGGTTGTCGAGCCTGCCGCAGGCGTAATAATCCAGAAAGAACAGCGGCTCCGCGCCCTGCACCAGCACGTCGTTCACGCTCATCGCCACCAGGTCGATGCCCACGGTGTCGTGACGCCCAAGCGCGAACGCGAGCTTGAGCTTGGTGCCCACGCCGTCGGTGCCGGCGACGAGCACCGGCTGGCGGTACTTCCTCGGGATGCGGCACAGCGCGCCGAAGCCGCCGATGCCCGCGAGCACCTCGGCGCGCATGGTGCGCTTCGCGTAGGGCTTGATGGCCTCGACGAGTGCGTCGCCCGCGTCGATGTCGACGCCGGCGTCGCGGTAGGAAAGCGCTCGGCTCATGCTAGAGTTTTGTGCTTGCCGCGCGATTCTACTTGAGATGGCCACCCTGCTTTCCGCCAATCCGCAATTCCTGCAGTGACGCGCCAGCTCGCGCTGCCCATCTCGCCGCCGCCCGAGCCCACGCTCGAGAACTTCGTTCCGGGCGCGAACGGCGAGCTGCTTGCGCGCCTGCGCGCGCTCGCCGCCGGCGAGCGCGCGGAATCGGTGCTCTACCTCTGGGGCGAGCCGGGCAGCGGGCGCAGCCACCTGCTCGCCGCCTGCGCGCGGCCCGGCATGGTGGTGGTCGATGACGTCGAGCTGCTCGACGACGCCGCGCAGGTGGCGCTGTTCAACGCCATCAACGCCGCGCGCGAGTCGGGCGCCACCGTGCTCGCGGCGGGCAACGCGCCGCCCGCGCAGCTGCCGCTCCGCGAAGACCTCAAGAGCCGCCTTGCCTGGGGCCTGGTCTACCAGGTCAAGCCGCTCAGCGACGCCGAAAAGGCGCTCACCCTGCACGCCGAAGCGCAGCGCCGCGGCCTCAGGCTCTCCGACGAGGTGGTCTGGTACCTCCTGACCCACGTGCGCCGGGACCTGCGCTCGCTGACCGCGCTGCTCGAGCACATCGACCGCGCCTCGCTCGAGCAGCGCCGCGCCGTGACCTTGCCGCTGGTGCGCGAGCTGCTGCGCACCCTCGAGGACGCGCAGCCGTGACGCTGTGCCTGTTCGACCTGGACCACACCCTGCTCGCGGGCGACAGCGACTACGAATGGGGGCAGTTCCTCGTCGACCGCGGCGTACTCGCGCGCGAGGAGTACGAGGCGCAGAACGCGGCTTTCTTCGAGCAGTACCAGGACGGCACGCTGGATATCCATGAGTACCTCGGCTTCGCGCTGCGGCCGCTCGCCGAGCACGCGGCCGCGGACCTCGCGCGCTGGCACGCCGAGTTCATGCGCGCGCGCATCCTGCCGATGATCACGCCGCGCGCGCGCGCGCTGGTGCGCGGCCACCTCGACGCGGACGAGCTGTGCGCCGTGGTGACCGCGACCAATAGCTTTATCACCGCGCCGATCGCAGCCGAGTTCGGCATCCGCCACCTCATCGCCACCGAGCCCGAATCGGTGGGCGGACGCTTTACCGGGCGTGTTGCCGGCACGCCGTGCTTCCGCGAGGGCAAGATCCGCCGCGTCGAGCAGTGGCTGGCCGGCCTGGGCCGGCGGCTGGAGGACTACGCGGCGAGCAGCTTCTACAGCGACTCGCACAACGATCTGCCGCTGCTGGAGCGGGTGCGCCGGCCGGTCGCCGTGGACCCTGACGAGCAGCTCGCGGCCGTGGCCGCGCGCCGGGGCTGGCCGGTCATCTCCCTAAGATAGAATCGCCGCGCGATGATCAAACGCTTCATCCGCCGTGTGCTGGGACTGCGGTCGGACGCGACCCAGCGCGTGCCGCGCGAGCGCCACAACCTGCGGCGCGCCGCGATCAGCCACGGCGCGCTGAAGGTGTGCGACGTGCTGCGCGACGGGGGTTATGCCGCCTACGTGGTGGGCGGCGCGGTGCGCGACCTGCTCCTCGACATCGCGCCCAAGGACTTCGACATCGCCACCGATGCGCGGCCCGAGCAGGTCAAGCCGCTGTTTCGCCGCGCACTGCTCATCGGCCGGCGCTTCCGCCTGGTGCACGTGATGATCGGCGGCGAGACCGTCGAGACCTCCACGTTCCGCTCGGCCGACGCCGACACCACCGAGAAGGACGAGCACGGCCGCGTGCTGCGCGACAACGTTTTCGGCACGCAGGAGGAGGACGCGCGCCGGCGCGACTTTACCATCAACGCCCTGTACTTCGACCCCGGCACCGAGGAGATCGTCGATTTCCACGGCGGCCTTGCCGACCTGAAGAAGCGCGTGCTGCGCATGATCGGCAGCCCGGAGACGCGGTTTCGCGAAGACCCCGTGCGCATGCTGCGCGCGGTAAGGCTTGCGGCAAAGCTCGGCCTGACGATCGAGGCGGGCACGCGCGCGCCGATCCGGCGCCTCGCGCCGCTGCTCGAGAACGTGCCGCCGGCGCGCCTGTTCGACGAGATGCTCAAGCTCCTCATGTCCGGCCACGCCAGCGCCTGCGTGCGCCAGCTGCGCGAGGAAGGGCTGTCCAAGGGCGTGCTGCCGCTGCTCGACGTGATCCTCGAGCAGCCGCTGGGCGAGCGCTTCGTGACGCTGGCGCTCGCGCAGACCGACGACCGCGTGCTCTCGGATCGGCCGGTGTCGCCGGCATTTCTCTTCGCCGCGCTGCTGTGGCACGAAGTGCTGGCGGCCTGGAAGACCCGCCAGGCGAAGGGCGAGCGCGCGCTGCCGGCGCTGGAAGCGGCGATGGACCGCGTGCTCGATGCGCAGATTGAGAAGCTCGCGCTGACGCGCAAGCTCACCGCCATCATGCGCGAGGTCTGGGCGATGCAGCCCAGGTTCGAGCAGCGCGGCGGCCAGCGCCCCTATCGCCTGGTCGAGTCGCCGCGCTTTCGCATGGCCTACGACTTCCTCGCGCTGCGCGCGGCGAGCGGCGAGGTGAGCGCGGAGCTGGAGGCCTGGTGGCGTGCGTTCCAGGCGGCGGACACCGAGACTCGCCAGGCGATGCTGCTGCCCGACACCGGCCCGCGCAAGAAGCGCCGCCGGCGCCGCCGGCGCCGGGACGCCGCGGGCGAAGTTCCGCCGCCGGCGTGATCGAAGCGTACGTCGGCATCGGCTCCAACCAGGGCGAATCCCGCGCCCACGTCCTCAGCGCTTTTGACGAGCTCGCCCGCCTGCCCGACACCTACGTTGCCGCGCGCTCCGCGCTGTACCGCAGCGCGCCGGTAGATGCGCCCGGGCAGGCCGACTACGTCAACGCGGTGGCGGCGCTGGACACCGAGCTCAGCGCCGCGCAGCTGCTCGACGCGCTGCAGGGCATCGAGCAGCGCCACGGCCGCGAGCGGCCTTACCCGAATGCGCCGCGCACCCTGGACCTCGACCTGCTCGCCTACGGCGACACCGTGCTCACCTCGCCCATGCTGACGCTGCCGCACCCGCGCATGCATCAGCGCGCCTTCGTGCTGCGGCCGCTGCTCGAGCTCGATCCGCGCTTCGAGGTGCCTGGACGCGGCCGCGCCGCCGACCTGCTGGCGGCCTGCACCGAGCAGCGCGTCGTGCGGCTCGATTGACATGGAGCGCTTCCGCTACCTCGCCATCGAGGGGCCGATCGGCTCGGGCAAGACCAGCCTCGCGAAACGCCTCGCGGCGCGCTTGGGCGCCGACCTGCTGCTCGAGCAGCCCGGGGAGAACCCGTTCCTCGCGCGCTTCTACGAGGACATGGCACGCTACGCGCTGCCGACGCAGCTGTTCTTCCTGTTCCAGCGCTCGCGCCAGCTCGAGCCGCTTGCGCAGCCGGACATGTTCGGCCGCGCGACCGTGGCCGACTTCCTCATCGACAAGGACCCGCTGTTCGCGCGCCTGACGCTGTCCGCCGACGAGCTGGCGCTGTACCAGCGCATCTACGACGCGCTGCGGCCGCGCGCGCCGGTGCCCGACCTCGTGATCTACCTGCAGGCGCAGCCGCAGGTGCTGATCCAGCGTGTGCGCCGGCGCGCCTCCGACTTCGAGCGCGGCATCGGCGAGGAGTACCTGGCACTGCTCGCGGAGGGCTATGCGCGCTTCTTCTACCACTACGCGGCGGCGCCCGTGCTGATCGTGAACTCGGAGAACCTGAACTTCGTGGAGCGCGATGCCGATTTCGACCTGCTGGTGGCGCGCATGCGCGCGATGAAGAGCCGGCGCGAGTACTTCAACCTCGCCTGAACGTCGTGCTCGGCGGCGCGGCTTGGCGCCACGCGCCCGATCGACAACCTGGAATTCTGGGCGGGGCCGCTAGCCCGGGTAGGGGTCGAAGGTGATCGACTCGACGGGGCAGCCCATCGAGACGGCCATCTTGTCCATCGCCTCGTCGGTCAGCGCCACCGGCTGGAAATCCTGGTCGCCGCCCTTGGCGGCGATGAACGCCCTCGCCGCCGCCTCGGTGTTCCAGGTCACCACCGGATCGGGGCTCACGCCCGGGAGCTGCCGGCAGATCGGGAAGCCGTCGGACTTGTAGACGATTGCGAACATGCTGCCCCCTTGCACATCTGCTTGGCTGCGACCAGATCGTTATAACCGATTCCCTCGCCGCGCGCCAAGACCGCTGCGCCGCAACCTGCGTTAGCATTTGCGCGTCATGGGGTCGCTCGCGCCCGACGAGAAATTCTTCCAGTCGGAAATCTTCCGCGGCGAACCGCGAACGCGCGCGCCGGCTGCCGATCTCGGCACGTGGCGCGAAGCGGCGCGCGAAATTCCCGTGCACGCACGCTGCGACGTGCTGGTCGCCGGCGGCGGTCCGTCCGGCACGGCGGCCGCAGTGGCGGCCGCGCGTCTGGGCGCCGACGTGATCCTGCTCGAGCGCTACAACCATCTAGGCGGCCTCTCGACCGGCGGCCTGGTGATCTGGATCGACCGCATGACCGACTGGGAGGGCCGCAGCGTGATCCGCGGCTTCGCCGAGGAGATCTTTGCGCGCTTGCCGAGGGACGCGGTGGCGGGACCGCCCCGCGAGGACTGGGGCTCGCGCGAACCGCAGCGCGCCGCCTACTGGGCGCAGCGCACCAGCGCCTTCCATGGCGTGGTGACCTGGGCGCCGACCATCGATCCGGAGCGGCTCAAGCTCCTCTCCCAGCAAATGGTCCTCGAGCACAAGGTGCGGCTCGCGCTGCATTGCTGGGCTGCGCAGCCGATCGTGGAGGACGGCGCCGTGCGCGGCGCCGTGTTCGAGAGCAAGGCGGGCCGGCGCGCGATCTTCGCGCAGGTCACGGTGGACGCCACCGGCGACGGCGACCTGTTCGCGCGCGCCGGGGCTGCCTGCGAGTCGGACATCGAGGAATCCGACATTCACCACTGCATGAACACCGCGTGGCTCTTCGGCGGCGTCGACATGCGGCGCTGGCTGGAGTGGAAGGCCGCGCAGCCGCAGCAGTTCGCCGAGTTCATGCAGCGCGGGCGCGAGCGGCTGCGATTTTTCGACAGGCCGTTCGTGTCCTGGCGCGACGACATCGCGCTGTTCCTTGGGCCGCGCCAGGCCGGCTACTCGGCGCTCGACGTCGCGGACCTCACCGCGGTCGAGGTGCGCTCGCACGAACTGATGGCGGCGCACCTGGAGTTCTACCGCCGCGAGGCACCGGGCTTCGGCGCGGCCTACCTGCTGCAAAGCGCGCCGCAGCTCGGCGTGCGCCACAGCCGGCGCCTGGTCGGCGTGGGCAAGGTGCTGCGCGCGCAATGGCCCGCAGGCGAAGCGCTCACGGACGAAATCGGCGTGTCGCCGAGCCTGTCGCCCAAATTTCCCAGCATCTCGATTCCCTACGGTGCGCTGGTGCCGCGCGAGCTCGACGGCCTGCTCGCCAGCGGCCGCCACATCTCCTGCGACCCGAGTTCGCACTCCTTCCTGCGCGAAATCCCGCAATGCTGGGTCACCGGGCAGGCAGCCGGCACCGCGGCCGCCCTTGCCGTCACCCGAAAACTGCCGCCGCGGCGCCTGGATGTCGCGGAATTGCAGGAAACGCTGAAGAAACAAGGGGTCCATCTCCGCCTGCCTGCTCTTTCCGTCCGCTCCACCTGAATTCTCGCCTCTCCCGGAAGTGTGGAATATTCCACATCAGGAACTCCCCGAGGAGATGACCCGGATCGCCCTGATTTGCATATTGAATGTCAAACAGCGTTAAATGGTTCTGGGTAGGCTCGACACGGGTGGACGACTCGACCGGGCCTAGGGCATCGGTCCCCGCCAAGGGGACCTTCTTTACGGGGAAGGAGCAGCACATGAGCAACATGCGCGACGCATTCGGTCTTCGCGTGCCTTACGGCAAGACCACTTCGCAGTACCTCACCGAGTTTGATCCAGCCACCCGCACCGCCTGGGGTTACTTCAGTCCGAAGGGCACGCCCTGCTTCAGCCTGGGCCTGCTCAAGGACATCCGCCGGCACGACGAGGCGCTGGCGGCCAACGGCGGCCGCGTCGAGATCAGTGGCGAGATGTGCAAGGTCAACCACTACGTGCTCGCCTCGCGCGCGCCCAAGGTGTTCAACCTGGGCGGCGACCTGGCGCTGTTCGTGCTGCTGATCAAGGCGCGCGACCGCGACGCGCTGGCACACTACGCGCGGCTGTGCATCGACAACATGTACCCGCGCATCCGCAACTTCTGCTGCCCGACGCTGACCACGATCTCGCTGGTGCAGGGCGATGCGCTCGGCGGCGGCTTCGAGTCGGCGCTGTCCTCCGACGTCATCGTCGCCGAGGAAAGCGCGCAGATGGGACTGCCGGAGATCCTGTTCAACCTGTTCCCGGGCATGGGCGCCTACAGCCTGCTCGCGCGCCGCATCGGCATGCGCGCGGCCGAGGAGCTGATCCTCTCCGGCAAGGTGCTGCCGGCGGCGCAGCTGCACGAGATGGGCGTCATCGACGTGCTCGCCAAGGACGGCGAGGGCGAGGCCACGGTCACCGAGTGGATCATGAAGAACGAGCGCCGCCGCAACGGCATGCAGGCCGTGTTCGCCGCGCGCCAGCTGGTGCACCCGGTGACCCGCGAGGAGCTCGATGCGATCACCGAGACCTGGGTGGACGCCGCGCTGCGCCTCGAGGACCGCGACCTGAAGATGATGAGCCGCATCGTGCGCGCGCAGATGCGCCGCATGGACGTGGGCGACGTCACCGACGTGACCGCCGCCGCACTGGCGGAAGAGAAGCTCGCGGTCGCCGTCTGACCGCGAGCCGGGGCTTCAGCCGGCGACGGCGGACACGAATCCGCCATCGCCGAACATCTGCCTGAACTGGTAGAAGTTGATGCGCGTGGTATTCAGGATCGCGCGCTGCGCACCGGGATCGGAGATCGTCTTGACGAGCTTGTTCAGCTTCGCCATGTGGTCGACGTCCATGGTGGCGTGCGACGAGAGAAACTTGAAGCCGCCCGCGTTCACGTCCCTGCCAATCGCCCGCGCGATCGAGTCGGACACCCTTCCCCCGTAGACGGAGGACACGACCTCGAGCATGTAGAGCATCCCGAGCACGGAGCATGGGTGCACCCGTTCGGCGCCGTAGTAGTTGAAGCCGATCAAGGCCTGAACGGGCGCGCTAGGCGGATTCGTCCTGACGTGCGCAACGTCTCCTCCCACCGCCTCCACGTCCTCCAGCACCCATGCTTCGTGCCCCTTTTCCTCCTCGATGCGCTCGTAGAGCTCGTAGCGCACGTCGCGGAACTCGTCCCCGCAACGCGCGGCCGCGGCCGCCATCACCGGGCAGAAATGCCAGACGATGTGGTAGAGATCGTGCAGAAACGCGCGGTATTCCTCGAGCTTGAGCCCGTGGTGGATCATCGCGTGCACGCGCGGCTCGTCCTCCAGGGCGCGCCGGCCTGCGTCGCTGTCTTCGATCAGCGTGATGAAGAACGACATCCTGCTCTCCGCAAATCAGAAAGCGCGATTGTAGCAACGCGCGGCCGCCGGACGCGGAGCCGTTCGCATTTGAGATATCACCGGGCGTCGCGGGTGGCGCCCTGCACGGACCCGCTTGCGGCGCTGTGCGCACCGCGCGGACGGAAGACTCAACTCGCCGAGCGGCTGCGCTTGTCCTGTACGTAGCGCTCGAGCGCCGCCTGGCCCAGCTCGAATTCCTCTTTCAGCGAGCGCATCACCCCGGCCGACTGCAGGCGCAGCTCGGCGTCGGAGTACTTGCCCAGCGCCGAGCAAAGCCGCGTCAGGCGCTCGGTGCCGATGCTCGCCGCCGAGCCCTTCATCGCGTGCAGATGGGCGCGGAACTCGCCGAAATTGCGCGCCGCGACCGAGGCTTCCATCTTGGCGAGCAGCGACTGGCTGTCGGAGACGAACACACCCACCAGCCGCTCGAGGAAGTCGGGCGTCGAGCCCAGCTCCGCGAGGTGGCCGAGCGTCTCCTGGTTGGCCACCTCGGCGCTTGCCGCGGCCTGCGCCACCGCGTGCTGGGCTGCAGCCTGCGCTGCAGCCTGGGCCGCGGCCGCCGGCACGACGCGCTCGCCCTCCTTGCCTTTGCCCGCAGTGAGGTTGCGCAGCTCGTCGAGCAGCTTCAGGGCCTCCACCGGCTTCGGGATGAAGCTGTCCGCGCCCGCCTCCAGGCATTCCTTCTTGGCCTCCAGCGTCACGTCGGCCGAGAGCATCACCACCGGCAACCGCTCGCGGCCGCGCGTCATCAGGCGGATCGCCTGCAGCGTCTCAAGGCCGCTCAGGCCGGGCATGTTGCGGTCGAGCAGCACGATGTCGAAGCTCCCCCCCTCCATCGCGTCCAGTGCCAGGTCGCCGTCGGCGACCAGCGTGACGCTATGGCCGGCGCGCTCCAGGATCTTGCCGAGCACCTCGCGGTTGGTCGGGTTGTCGTCGGCCACCAGCACCGAGAGTCGCCTGCCGCCCAGGTCGCGCCGGGCGTAGTCCTGCAGCCGCACCACGCCTTCGCGCACCTCCTCGCCCGAGGCGATCGCGTGCAGCACGTGGAACAGCTGGCGCTTGTCGAAGGGCAGCTCGAGTACCGCGCCGAATCCGCCCGAAAGCGCGGCGAAGCGTTGCGCTTCGGCCTCGCGCGGCGCGGCCAGCACGCACGGCGGCGCCGGCTCGGGCGCCACACGGCGGAAGCGCCGGGCGAGCTGCGGGTCGCCGCGCTCCGAGTACAGCAGCGCGCTGTGATAGGGCCTGGCGAGCGCGATGTCGGCGACGATGCGATCGCCGCCTTCCTCGAGCGTCGCGGCCTGCACCGCCACCGCGCCCCAGGCCTCGAGGGCCTCCGCGACCGGCTGCGCCTGCGCCTGCGGGAATCCCACCAGCAGCACGCGCGCGCCGGCAAGCTCGCCCGCGCCGGCGAGGGCGCGCTCGGGCTGCTTGTCGAGCGCGATCTCGAACCAGAAGGTGCTGCCCAGCCCGACCGCGCTCTCCAGGCCGATGCGCCCGCCCATCAGCTCGACGAGCTGCTTGGCGATGGTGGTGCCCAGGCCCGTGCCGCCGAAGCGCCGCGTGGTCGACTGGTCGGCCTGCGTGAAGCTGTCGAAGATGCGCTGCTGCGCTTCCGGCGAGATGCCGATGCCGGTGTCGCGCACCGAGAATTTCACACGCAGGCCGGACTCGGTCTCCTCCTGCAGCGACACGTGCACCGTTACGCTGCCGCGCTCGGTGAACTTGACCGCGTTGCCGGCCAGGTTGATCAGCACCTGGCGCAGGTGGTGCGCGTCGCCGCGTACCGCCGGCGGCACTTCCGGCATGATCGACACCACGAACGCGACGCCCTTCGCCTGAGCCTGCGCCTGCAGGATGCGGCTGGTGCTGTTCACCAGCGCGTGCAGGTCGAAGTCCGTGCGCTCCAGGACCAGCTTGCCTGCCTCGATCTTGGAGAAGTCGAGCACGTCCTCGACGAGCCCCAGCATCACCTGGCTCGAGCCGCGCAACGTCTGCATCATGTCGGCCTGCTCGCGCGTGAGCGTGGTGTCGCGCATCAGGTCGGCCATGCCGATGATGGCGTTCAGCGGCGTGCGCATCTCGTGGCTCACCACCGAGATGAAGCGGCGCTTCGCCTGGTTGGCGGCCTCGGCACGCGCAATGGCGTCGAACAGCTTCGTCACCAGGGAGCGCACGTAGAAGCTCAGGGCGATGAAGCCGATGAGCAGCCCGATGCCGATCGTCAAGTGGTCGCGCCAGAACTCGCCTTTCCACAACAGCGCCACAATGCCCACCACGCTGATGGCGAGCGACAGCTGCAGGTAGCGGGCGCCGAAGCGGAAGCCGTTGGCCAGCGTGATCCAGACGTAGAGCAGGAACATCGGCGCGGCGCGCTCACCGATGAACGCCATCAGGGCGGTCACCGCGGCGATATCCACCACGACGGCGAGCACCCTGCGCAGCGGCGAAATACCGGGCGCCAGCAGGATATGGCCGAAGATCAGGATCGCACCGGCGAGGTGGCCGAACATCACGATGATCGTCGGCTCGAGGTTCTGCGCGATCGCGCCCGGCAGCAGGTACAGAACGATGAGCACGTCCACCGCCAGCCGCACGATGGCCTGCTCGTGCTCGGTGTCGGGGCGCGCGGCGAGGCGCGCGCGCATCCAGCGCAACTGGCCCGCCCCGGGCAGCTTCTGCAGCGTCACGTGCGCGCCGCCTCGGGGTCGCGCAGCTCGCCCTGGATGCGCTCGACCGCGTCCTTCACCCCGGTGAAGGCGTCCACCAGGTGCGGGTCGAAGTGCTTGCCGCGCTGCTGGCGCAGAAATTCGAAGGCCTCGGCGCTCGGCCAGGCCTTCTTGTAGGGCCGCGCGGACGTGAGCGCGTCGTAGACGTCGGCCACCGCCACAATGCGCGCGCACAGCGCGATGTGGTCGCTCACCAGCCCGTTCGGGTAGCCCGAGCCGTCGTACTTCTCGTGGTGGCCGAGCGCGATCAGCGAGCCCATGCGCACGTACTTGGAGGCGCTGCCCTTCAGGATCTCGTGGCCGATGATGGGATGGCTGCGCATGGTGTCCCATTCCACGCCGTCGAGCTTGTCCTTCTTGAGCAGGATCTGGTCGGGGATGCCGATCTTGCCGATGTCGTGCAGCGGCGCGGCAAGCTCGATGGTCTCGGCCTCCTCGCGCTCCAGGCCGATGGCGTCGGCGATGAGGCGCGAGTAGCGCGCCATGCGCACCAGGTGATAGCCGGTTTCCTCGTCGCGGAACTCGCCGGCGCGCGCCAGGCGCATCAGCGTCTCCTTCTCGCGGTCGCGCACCTCGCGCGTCGCCTCCTCGACCATGCTCTCGAGGAGGCGCCGCTTGTCTTCCAGCGCGAGCTGCTGCCGGCGCAGCGTGAGAAGGTTCCTGCAGCGCGCCATGCACTCACGCGCGTCCACCGGCTTGATGAGGAAATCCGTGACCCCCGCGTCCAGCGCGTCGTAGCGCACCTTGCGGTCGTCATGCGCGGTGACCATCATGATCGGCACGTGCTCGTAGCCGGGAAGCGCGCGCAGGCGCTTGGCGAACTCGATGCCGTTCATCTCCGGCATCATGTAGTCGATCAGCACCAGGTCGGCGACGTGGCGCGTGGCCCACACCACCGCGTCGACCGGGCGGCCGAAGCCCTCCACCATGACCCGGTCGTCCAGCGAGCGCACGACCTGCTCGAGGATGGCGCGGCCGGTCGACTGGTCGTCGACCACCATCACGGTATTGCGCGCTGCCGGCAGCACGAGAAGCTGCGCCTTCGCCATGCACTCCCCAGGGAAAACGGACGCGGCTAGCCTACCCCGCACTGTTCTCTCTGTCCAGTTTGCAGGGTGGACAAGAAGGCAAGAAAACGTGATGGCAGAAGGGTTTGGTGCCGGAAGAGAGACTCGAACTCTCATGACCTCGCGGTCGGCGGATTTTGAGTCCGCTGCGTCTACCGATTCCGCCATTCCGGCGCGGGGGAGCCGAATTATAGGCCCCTATAATCTCGCGCCATGCGCGTCGCGGAGTTCGACTACGACCTGCCCGAGGCGCTGATCGCGCAGCGCCCCGCGCTGCGGCGCACGGCGAGCCGGCTGCTGCGCCTGGACGCGGCGAGCGGGCGGCTCGAGGACCTCGCCTTCGCTGATCTGCCTTCGCTGGTGGGCAAACGCGATGCGGTGGTGCTCAACGACACCCGCGTAATCAAGGCGCGGCTCACCGGCGCCAAGTCGAGCGGCGGCAGGATCGAGCTCTTTGTCGAGCGCATCACCGGGCCGCGCGAGGCGCTCGCGCTGATCCGCTCCAGCCATGCGCCGCGCGCGGGCGGCACGCTGGTGGTGGGCGACCACGCGCGCGTAGAGGTCCTTGCGCGCGAAGCGGACCTGTACCGGGTGCGCTTCCAGGAGGACGTGCAGGCGGTGCTGGAGCGCTGCGGCGCGGTGCCCCTGCCGCCCTACATCCATCACACGCCGGACGCCGCCGACGCCGAGCGCTACCAGACCGTGTACGCCGAGCGCCCCGGTGCGGTCGCCGCGCCCACCGCGGGCCTGCACTTCGACCGCCCCATGCTCGAGCGCCTGGAGCAGCGCGGCGCGCGCCTGGCGCGCGTCACGCTGCACGTCGGCGCCGGCACGTTCCAGCCCGTGCGCGCCGAGCAAGTGGGGATGCACCGCATGCACAGCGAGGCCTACGACGTGCCGCGCGAGACGATGGACGCGATCGCAGGCCGGCGCGTGCTGGCGGTGGGCACCACCGCGCTGCGCGCGCTGGAGAGCGCCGCGCTCACCGGCCAGCTGCGCGGCGAGACGAGCCTCTTCGTGCATCCCGGCTTCCAGTTCCTGCTGGTGGACCGGCTGCTCACCAACTTCCACTTGCCGCGCTCGAGCCTGCTGATGCTGGTGGCGGGCTTCGCGGGACTGGAGAACATCCGCCACGCCTACGCGCATGCCATCCGCGAGCGCTACCGCTTCCTTTCCTACGGCGACGCCATGCTGATCGAAAGGGCCGCGTGAAGTTCACCATGACGCACCGCGACGGCTCTGCTCGCCGCGGGCAGCTCGAGCTCGAGCACGGCGTGGTGGACACGCCCGCCTTCATGCCGGTGGGCACCTACGGCACGGTGAAAGCCATGTCGCCCGCGGAGCTGCGCGAGGTCGGCGCGCAGATCGTGCTCGGCAACACCTTCCACTTGTGGCTGCGTCCCGGCGCCGACGTGATCGCGAAGCACGGGGGTTTGCACCGCTTCATGGGCTGGGATGGCCCGATCCTCACCGACTCCGGCGGCTTCCAGGTGTTCAGCCTCGGCGCCCTGCGCAAGATCACCGAGGAGGGCGTGAAGTTCGCCTCGCCGATCAACGGCGACCGGCTGCTGCTCACGCCCGAGGAATCGATGCGCGTGCAGCGCGCGCTCGATTCCGACATTGCCATGATCTTCGACGACTGCACGCCGTACCCGGCCATGCACAAGCAGGCGGACAAGTCGATGCGCCTCAGCCTGCGCTGGGCCGAGCGTTCGCGGCGCGCCTTCGAGGGCAGCCGCAACGCGCTCTTCGGCATCGTCCAGGGCGGCGTGTACGAGGACCTGCGCGAGGCGTCTCTGGCGGGGCTCGCCGCCATCGGCTTCGACGGCTACGCCATCGGCGGCCTCGCGGTGGGTGAGCCCCGGGAGGACCGCGAGCGCATCCTCGCGCACACCGCGCCGCGGCTGCCCGCGGGGCAGCCGCGCTACCTGATGGGCATGGGCACGCCCGAGGACCTGATCGACGGCGTGCTCGCCGGCGTCGACATGTTCGACTGCGTGCTGCCCACGCGAAACGCGCGCAACGGTTGGCTCTTCACGCGCCACGGCGATGTCAAGATCCGCAACGCGCGCTGGCGCGACGACCCCGCGCCGCTCGACCCCCGGTGCGGCTGCTACGCCTGCCGCCACTTCAGCCTCGCCTACCTGCATCACCTGCAGCGCGCCAACGAGATCCTGGGGGCACGCCTGAACACGATCCACAACCTGCACTACTACCAGGAGCTGATGCGGAACCTGCGCGCGGCGATCGAGGCGGGGAGCCTCGCCGCCACTGCCGCGCGGCTGCGGGAGGCGCGCCGCCGGCTGCTATAATTCGCGCCCTTTCCAGTGGAGTCCGCAGTGATGATTTCCAACGCGTACGCACAGGCCGCGGCGGGCGGCGATGCCGGGTTCATGGGCCTGCTGCCCATCGTCCTGATGTTCGTGCTCCTGTACTTCCTGATGATCCGGCCGCAGATGAAGCGCGCCAAGGAGCACAAGCAGATGGTCGAGGCACTGCAGAAGGGCGACGAGGTGGTGGCCGCCGGCGGCGTGCTCGGCCGCATCAGCGAGATGGGCGAGGCCTACGTCACCCTCGAGATCGCGCCCAATACCGCGATCAGCGTGCAGCGGGCCGCGGTGCAGACGCTGCTGCCCAAGGGCACCATCAAGTCCCTCAAGTAGGGTGAATCGGTTCCCGGCCTGGAAATACACGCTGGTCGCGCTTTGCGTGGCCATCGCAGCGCTTTACACGCTGCCGAACTTCTTCGGCGAGTCCCCTGCCGTCCAGGTTTCCAGCGCGCGCGCCGCGCTGCGCGTGGACGCGGCATTGGTCTCCCGGGTGGAAAGCGCGCTCGCCAAGGCCTCCATCCCGCACACCGGCACCCTGATGGACGCCAACAGCGCGCGCTTCCGCTTCGCCGACACCGATACCCAGCTCAAGGCGAAGGACGCGATCGACAAGGCGATCAACGCCGATCCCGCCAATCCGTCCTACGTGGTGGCGCTCAACCTGCTGTCCGCGTCGCCCCGCTGGCTCACCGCGATCGGCGCGCTGCCGATGTACCTGGGACTCGACCTGCGCGGCGGCGTGCACTTCCTGCTGCAGGTCGACATGCAGGCGGCGCTCATCAAGCGCCTGGAGAGCCTCACCGGCGATATCCGCTCACTCCTGCGCGAAAAGAACATCCGCCACGGCGGCGTGGCGCGCGAGGCCCAGAGCCTGCGCGTGCGCTTCCGCGACGCCGAGACGCGCAGCAAGGGGCGCGAGGTCGTCGCCGTGGGCGCCACCGACCTGCTGCTCGCCGAGCGCGAGGAAGGCGCGGATTTCCTGCTGGTGGGCACGCTCAGGCCCGAAGCGGCCAAGCGCACCCAGGAGTTCGCGCTCAAGCAGAACATCACCACGCTGCATAACCGGATCAACGAGCTGGGAGTCGCCGAGCCGGTGATCCAGCAGCAGGGCGCCGATCGCATCGTCGTGCAGCTGCCCGGCGTGCAGGACACCGCCAAGGCGAAGGACATCCTCGGGCGCACCGCCACCCTCGAGATCCGCATGGTGGACGAGGAAAAGATGACGCCCGACCTGCTCGCGGCGGCGGCGCGCGGCGAGGTGCCCTTCGGCACCGAGTACTACGTCGAGCGCAACGGCGCGCCGCTGCTGGTGAAGAAGCAGGTGGTGCTGACCGGCGACCGGCTCACCGATGCGCAGCCAGGCTTCGACAACCAGACCAACGAGCCCGCGGTGCACCTGACGCTGGACGGCGCAGGCGCGCGCATCTTCAAGGAAGTGACGCGCGAGAACGTCAACAAGCGCATGGCGATCCTGCTCATCGAGAAGGGCAAGGGCGAGGTGGTGACGGCCCCCGTGATCCGCACCGAGATCGGCGGCGGGCGTGTGCAGATCTCGGGCCGCATGAGCACCGTCGAGGCGCAGGACGTGGCGCTGCTGCTGCGCGCCGGGTCCTTGGCCGCGCCGATGGACATCATCGAAGAGCGCACCGTCGGCCCGAGCCTCGGCCGCGACAACATCGAGAAGGGCTTCAATTCGACCAAGTGGGGCTTCATCGCCATCGTGGTGTTCATGTCCGTGTACTACGTGGTCTTCGGCCTGATCTCCTCGGTGGCCCTGGGCGTCAACCTGCTGTTCCTGGTGGCGCTGCTCTCGCTGCTGCAGGCGACGCTCACCCTGCCCGGCATCGCCGCCATCGCGCTGACGCTCGGCATGGCGATCGACGCCAACGTGCTGATCAACGAGCGCATCCGCGAGGAACTGCGCGGCGGTGCCACCCCGCAGGCGGCCATCGCCGCGGGCTACGAGCGCGCCTGGGGCACCATTCTGGATTCCAACATCACCACGCTGATCGCGGGCCTGGCGCTGCTCATCTTCGGCTCGGGCCCGGTGCGCGGCTTCGCGGTGGTGCACTGCCTGGGCATCCTCACCTCGATCTTCTCCTCGGTGGTGGTGTCGCGCGCCATCGTCAACGCGGTGTACGGCCATCGCCGCAAGGTCGAGCGGCTGCACATCGGCAACACCGCGTGGAAGTGAACGAGCGCTAGCCGAGGGCCACCCCGATGGAATTCTTCAAGATCCGGCGTGTCATCCCGTTCATGCGCTACGCGCTGGTGTTCAACGTGATCTCGCTGGTCACGTTCCTGCTGGCGGTGTTCTTCCTGGCCACCAAGGGCCTCAATTTCTCCATCGAGTTCACCGGCGGCACGCTGCTCGAAGTCGGCTACCAGGAATCGACCGACGTCGACCGCGTGCGCCAGGCGCTGGAGAAGGCGGGCTTCAAGGCCGAGGTGCAGAATTTCGGCTCCTCGCGCGACGTACTGATCCGCATGCACCCGGAGAAGGGCCGCACCAGCGCCGATACGTCGCAAAAGGTGATGACGCTGCTGAAGGCCGAGGGCAAGCCGGTCGAGCTGCGCCGCGTCGAGTTCGTCGGGCCGCAGGTGGGCGAGGAGCTCGCCGAGTACGGCGCGCTCGCGCTGCTGGTGACCGCGGTGGGCATCGTGCTCTACCTTTGGATGCGCTTCGAGTGGCGCTTCGGCCTCTCGGCGATCATCGCCAACCTGCACGACGTGGTGATCATCCTGGGCTGCTTCGCCTTCTTCCAATGGGAGTTCTCGCTGCCCGTGCTCGCCGCGGTGCTGGCGGTGCTCGGCTATTCGGTGAACGAGTCGGTGGTGGTGTTCGACCGGGTGCGCGAGAACCTGCGCAAGATGCGGAAGGCGAGCGTGCCCGAGGTGATCGACAGCGCCATCACCGCCGTAATCTCGCGCACCATCATCACCCACGGCAGCACGCAGGCGATGGTCACCACCATGCTGATCTTCGGCGGCGCGGCGCTGCACTACTTCGCGCTGGCGCTCACCATCGGCATCCTCTTCGGCATCTATTCGTCGGTGCTCGTCGCGAGCCCGCTCGTCATGTGGCTCGGCGTCGACCGCGCCCAGTTCGTCAAGCCGATCAAGACGGAGAAGGACCGCAACGAAGGCGCCGTGGTCTAGGGGTCAGACCCCAATTTCGACTCACAAGCGAAATTGGGGTCTGACCCCGGTTTTGGCCAGCGCTCACTTCAGGATCTGGACGAGGTTGGAGTAGTCGTCGGTCCAGGTACGCAGGCTCTCGCGGTCCTCGGCGGCTTCCGCGCCGGCTTCCTCGATCTCCTTCGCCTGCAGCGCACGCGCATCGCGCGACACCAGCACCCAGTCGCTCTGCGTGCGCGAGTCGTCGCCGCCGGTCTCGAAGACCACCACGGCGTGCGCCTGGTTCTCCGCGGCCAGCCGCGCCACCACCGGCACCAGCTCGAGGAAGCGGTTGGAGACGTGGAAGGCGACGATGCCACCTGGCTTCATGTGCCGCAGGTACAGGCCGAGCGCCTCCCGGGTGATGAGGTGCACCGGAATGGCGTCGCTCGAAAACGCGTCCACCGCGAGGATGTCGAATTCCTGGGGCGGCTCGCGCTCGAGCGACAGGCGCGCATCGCCCAGCACCAGCTCGAGCTCCGCCTCGCTGTCCTCGAGGTAGTTAAACGCCTGCATGGCCAGGTCGGCCACGCGCGGATTGATCTCATAGAAGCGGTAGCGGTCGCCCGGGCGGCCGTAGGCGGCGAGCGTTCCTGTGCCCAGCCCGATCACGCCGACGTGGATTCCCGCCGGGCGCTCGCGCCGCGCGAGCAGCGCCGCGCCGATGCCGGAGCCGTGCTGGTAATAGGTGGTGGCCATGCCGCGGTACTCGGGGTGCAGGTACTGCTCGCCGTGCATGATCACGCCGTGCAGAAGCCGCCGCACATGGCTGGTCTCTCCCGGCACGCCATACTCCTTTACGCGCATCACGCCGTAGAAATTGCGCGCGGCCAGCCGCACGTCCTCCTGGAAGCGCAGGCCGTCGAAGATCGCGGCCCCTGCGACGCCCATCAGCGCCGCGAGGCTCATGTTGCGCGCCACCGGGTGCAGCGTGGCGCAGCGCAGCGCGGCGAGGAACGCCACCGCGATCATCGACAGGCCGAGCTCGTAGTAGCCGTTGAA
>Ga0180077_1000015_pt1 | contig 20653 bp, 20 predicted proteins | sample EasRiv466_16_10D_FD_123014 | JGI IMG/M metagenome (GOLD analysis project Ga0180077, IMG submission 123014) | Soil microbial communities from meander-bound floodplain in the East River, Colorado, USA - East River metaG ERMLT466_16_10D | ecosystem: Environmental > Terrestrial > Soil > Floodplain ...
CTTGCGCTTTCGCTCGAAAACGAGCTCTCCAAGCAGGAAATCTTCACGCTGTTCGTCAACACGCAGTTTCTCGGCCAGCGCTCGTACGGTTTCGCAGCGGCGTCCGAGACCTACTTCGGCAAGTCGCTCGATCAACTGAGCGTCGCGGAAGCCGCCATGCTGGCGGCGCTGCCGAAGGCGCCCTCCAGCTACAACCCGATTGCCAATCCCCAGCGCGCCCGGCAGCGCCAGCAATACGTCCTGCGACGCATGAAGGACCTGGGGTACGTCACCGACGCGGACTACGACGCGGCGATCAAGGCGCCCGTCCTGGCGCGCAGGACCGTCGACACCTTCGCAGTGCAGGCGGACTACGTCGCTGAAATGGTGCGGCAGGCGGTCTTCGAGCAGTATCCCGAAGACGCCTACAGCCGCGGCTTTCGCGTGTATACGACCATCCGGCAAGCGGATCAGGAGGCGGCGATCGCGTCGCTGCGCGCAGGCCTGCTCGAGTACGACCGGCGCCTCGGGTATCGCGGTCCCGAGGGCTTCGTCAACCTGCCGCCGGATGCCGACGAGGACGATTTCGAGGAGGCGCTCGCGGAGCGTGCCGACGACGAGCAGCTGCGGCTGGCCCTGGTGATCGGCGTCACGCCAAAGGAGGTCAAGGCGGTGCTGCGCAGCGGCGAGCGCGTGACGGTGAGCGGCGAGGGCCTGCGCTTTGCCGCCGCCTCGCTGCAGCGCACGTTGCCGCAGCGCCGCATCCGCCGCGGCGCGGTCATCCGCCTGCAGCAGGTCGACGCAAACCGCTGGCAGGTGGCGCAGATCCCAGAAGCCGAAGCGGCGTTCATCGCGCTCGACCCGACTGACGGCGCGGTGCGCGCGCTGGTCGGCGGCTTCGACTTCAACCGCAACAAGTACAACCACGTCACCCAGGCTTGGCGTCAGGTGGGCTCGGCGTTCAAGCCGTTCATCTATTCCGCCGCCCTGGAGCGCGGCTTCACCGCCGCGACGGTCGTGCCCGACGAGCCGATCGCGATCGAGGCGGACGTCACCGGCAGCCAGCGCTGGGAGCCGAAGAACTTCGACGGCAAGTTCGAGGGCCCGATGCGCCTGCGCACGGCGCTCGTCAAATCGAAGAACATGGTCTCGATCCGCATCCTCGATGCGATCGGCGTCAAGTACGCGCAGGACTACGTGACCCGCTTCGGCTTCGACGCCGACCGTCATCCGCCCTACCTCACGATGGCGCTCGGCTCGGGCACCACGACCGCCTGGCAGATGGCGCGCGCCTATGCCGTATTCGCCAATGGCGGCTACCTGATCCAGCCCTACTTCATCCACCGCATCGTGGATGACCGCGGCAATCTGCTTGGCGTCGCGCGCCCGCAGCGCGCCGGCGACGAAACCCTGCGCGTGATCGACGAGCGAAACGCCTTCATCATGGACAGCCTGATGCAGGACGTGACGCGCGTGGGAACCGGGGCACGCGCGGCGAGCCTCGGGCGCAAGGACATCGCCGGCAAGACCGGTACCACCAACGAGTTCATCGACGCCTGGTTCGCGGGCTACAACCCGGCGCTGGTCGGCGTGGCCTGGGTGGGGTTCGACCAGCCCAAGTCGCTCGGGCGCAACCAGACGGGCGGCCTGGTGGCGCTGCCGATCTGGAGCGGCTACATGGAAAAGGCGTTGAAGCCGGTTCCCGAGATGCTGCGCGTGGTGCCCGAGGGCGTGGTCATCGCCGACACGTTCGAGATGAATGCCGCGACGCTGAGCGACGCGAAGCACATCCCCGAGTACTTCTATCGCGAGTTCGTCCCCAAGGACGACGCGCCGCCGTTCACGCTGCTGCCGGCCTACGTGCCGCCGCCGACGCCCGACGCGGCGCTCCCCCCCGTTGCGCCCGGCGCAGGCGAATGATCGTGGCGATCAGCCCGGCGCCAGCCTGACCGCGCTGCCGCACTGCGCCGACACCAGCCGCGAAAGCGCAGCGAAGAGCTCGGTGCCGTCGCGCGTGTCGCGCCAGGCGCCGCCATCATGCCGGAAATGAAATCCACCCGACCTTGCCGCCACCCAGATCTCGCGCGCGGCGGCATGGCGGTTTACGATCATCTTGCCGCCGTCGGCGAACTCCAGTTCCAGGACCCCGGCGGCCTTGCGCTGCAGGTCGACGTCCAAGTCCAGCGCCTCGACGGCTCGCTCCAGCGCCGCGAGCGCAGCGTCCGCAAGCACCTCGAATTCGCTCTCGGTCACCGGAAATTTCCCTGCTAGTATCAGTATTTTAGTGCCGCCGGACCCGACGTGCGTGCCTTCGTCATGATCCTCGCCGTCCTGATGCTGGCTGCGGGATGCGGCCAGAAGGGTGCGCTTTACCTGCGCGACAAGCCGCCGCCGGGCGTGAAGCCGCAGAAGTCCGAGACGTACCGGCCGGCCCCCTACCCGGCCGACGCCGAAGACGACGCCGACAAGAAGAAGTAATCCATCGCATGGCGTTTTCCTATCGCAACGGCGCGCTGTGCGCCGAACAAGTTCCGCTCGAGGACGTCGCGCGGCGCTTCGGCACGCCCTGTTACGTCTACTCGCGCGCCGCGATCGAGCGTCACTATGGCGAGTTCGCGCGCGCGCTTGCCGGGCACCGCGCGCTGGTGGCGTACTCGGTCAAGGCCAACTCGAACCTCGGCGTACTGGCGTTGCTGGCGAGGCTTGGCGCGGGCTTCGACATCGTCTCGGGCGGCGAGCTGGCGCGGGTGGTGGCCGCCGGCGGCGATGCGCGCAAGGTGGTGTTCTCCGGCGTCGGCAAGACCGAAGCCGAGATCGCACGCGCGCTCGAAGCGGGCGTCCTGTGCCTCAATCTCGAGTCGGAGGCCGAGTTGCAGCGTGTCGGGCAGGTCGCGGCACGGCTCGGCAAGCGCGCGCCCGTCGCATTTCGAGTCAATCCCGATGTGGACGCGAAGACGCATCCGTACATTTCGACGGGGCTCAGGGAGAGCAAGTTCGGCGTGCCCTACGCCGACGCCGAGCGCCTGTATCGAGAGGCAGCGCGCATGCCGCAGGTTGCGGTGGTCGGTATCGGCTGCCATATCGGCTCGCTCATGATGAGCGCCGGGCCATTCGTCGACGCGGCTGCGCGCATTCTCGCGCTCGCCGAGCGGCTCGAGCGCGGCGGCATCGCGCTGTCGCACATCGACCTCGGCGGTGGCTTCGGCATCCGCTACTGCGACGAGTCGCCGGCGTCGATCGGCGCGTTCATCGACGGCGCGCTCGGCGTGCTCGCCGGCCGCCCGGAAACGCTGATCGTCGACCCGGGGCGCTCGATCGTCGGCAATGCCGGCGTGCTGCTCACGCGGATCGAGTACGTCAAGCATGCGCAGGCAAGGAACTTCCTTGTCGTCGACGCGGCCATGAACGATCTGCTGCGGCCCGCGCTGTACGGGGCATGGCACGAGGTGCGGCCGGTGCGTGAGCCGGGCAAAGGCGCCGCGACGACCGAGTACGACGTCGTCGGGCCCGTTTGCGAGAGCGGCGATTTCCTTGCCAAGGGCCGCGCGCTCGCGGCTGCGGCCGGCGACCTGCTTGCGGTCATGGCCGCCGGCGCCTACGGTATGGTCATGAGCTCCAACTACAACAGTCGGCCACGCGTCGCCGAGGTCATGATCGACGGCGATCGCGTGCACCTGGTCAGGCGCCGCGAGAGCACGCCGGAACTGTTCGCCGCAGAGAGCATCCCAGCATGGTGATCCTGCCGCGCCTGCTGCCGCTGACACTCGCCCTCGCCCTTGCCGCCGCCGCGGCCCTGCTCGCCGGGTGCGGCGGCGAAGCCGAGTCCGCGCGCAAAACTGCGGCGCCGCCGTCGGTGCTGATCAGCACGGCGCTGGTGCAGCCGAGGACGCTGGAGGTCTACGAGGAGGTCGTCGGCTCGCTGGAAAACGTATTCGACCCCAAGATCGGCGCCGAGGTGGCCGGACGCGTGACGCGCGTGCTGGGCCGCACAGGCATGAAGGTGCGCAAGGGCGATCTGCTCGCGGAAATCGATGCGCAGGACTTCGAAATCCAGTCGCGCGGCGACCGCGCCGAGATCGCGCGCCTCGCCAGCCTGCTGGCCCAGCAGGAGCGCGTGCTCGAGCGCCAGGAGAAGCTCGTCGGCCAGGGATTCATCACGCAGAACGCGGCGGAGGACGCACGCGCGCAGCGCGACGCGCTGCGCGAACAGCTCGCGGCCGCGCGCGTGCGCGGCGAGGCGACCGGCCGCAGCTTGGGCAAGACGCGGGTCGTCGCGCCGATCGACGGCGAGATCGAGGTGCAGATCGTGGCGCCGGGCGACTACGTGAAGGTGGGTGACCCGCTGTTCAATCTCGTCGGCATGCAACTGCTGCGCGCGCACCTGCTGTTTCCCGAGGCGGCGGCCGAGCGCATCCGGCCGGGTCTGCGGGTGCTGCTGTCCTCGCCTGCGGCCCCGGAGCGCACGCTCGAGGCGCGCATCGAGGACATCAAGCCCACCGTCGGCACGGCAAACCGGGCGCTCGACGCGATCGTGCGCTTCTCCGCGAACGGCCAGCCGTTCCGGGGCGGCGGCAGCGTGAACGCGCGCGTGGTCCTCGCGGTGAAGGCCGACATCATCGTGGTGCCCGAGCAGAGCGTCGTGCTGCGGCCCGTCGGCAAGGTGGTTTACGCGATCAAGGAGGGCCGCGCCGAGCAGCGCGTGGTGGAGACGGGGCTCAGGCAGGACGGCATGGTCGAGGTGCTCAAGGGCCTCGCCTCGGGTGAGATCGTCGCCGTGGACGGCGCAGGCTTCCTCACCCATGGCGCCGCCGTCTCGCTGCCCAAGCCCAAGCCCGCGCCGGGTGCCCGCGCGAAAGCGCCATGACGCTGCCCGAGCTCTCGATCCGGAGGCACGTCTTCGCGTTCATGCTGAACGCGGTCCTGATCCTGTTCGGCGTCATCGCTTACACCCGCATGGGCGTCGACAAGCTGCCCTACATCGAGTATCCGGTGATCTCGGTCACCACGGTGCAGAAGGGCGCCAATCCGGACATCGTCGACGCCTCGATCACCAACCTGATCGAGACGGCGGTCAACAGCGTACCCGGCATCGAACACATCCAGTCGACTTCCTCGCCGGGGACCTCGGTGGTGGCGATCACCTTCAACCTGGACAAGCGCATCGACGTCGCTTTCCAGGAAGTGCAGGCCAAGGTGAACCAGGTGGTGCGGCGGCTGCCGAAGGACGCCGATCCGCCCGTGGTGGCGAAGGTCGAGACCAATACCCAGCCGATCATGTGGACCGCGCTGCAGGGCGACCGCACCCAGCAGCAGCTGAACCAGTACGCGATCAACATCATCAAGAAGCGGCTGGAAACCGTCGACGGCGTGGGCGAAGTGCGCATCGGCGGAAGGCGAGACCGCACCATCCGCGTCAACCTGCTGCCCGCGCGCATGGCCGCCTTCGGCATCGCGGCCCAGGACATCACCGACGCCTTCGGGCGCGAGCACATCCAGTTCTCCGGCGGCTTCCTTGTGGGCCGCACGACCGAGCACTTGGTCAAGCTCGACCTGGAGTTCCACCGCCTCGACGACCTCGCGGCGATGATTGTCGGCTACCGCGACGGCGCGCCGGTGCGGCTGCGCGACATCGCGGAGATCGAGGACGGCCTCGCGGACTTCCGGCAGCTCGCGCGCTTCAACGGCAAGCCGACCGTCGGCGTCGGCATCGTCAAGGTGCCCAACACGAACACCGTGGACATCATCAACAAGGTGCGCAGCCGCATCGAGAACGAAATCCGGCCGCAGCTGCCTCCCGGGATGGAGCTGCACTACGTGCAGAACGACGCCGTGTTCATCGGCGAGATGGTCGATGCGCTGAAGAACCATCTGCTGGAAGGCACCCTGCTCGCCTCGCTCGTCGTCTGGCTGTTCCTGAAGAGCTTTCGCTCCACGCTGATCATCGCCACGTCGATCCCCGTATCGCTGTTCGGGGCCATCGCAGTCATGTATTTCTTCGGCTACACCTTCAATTCGATCACGCTGCTCGCGCTGCTGCTCCTGATCGGCGTGGTGGTGGATGATGCCATCGTGGTGCTGGAGAACATCTACCGGCACCGCGAGCACCTGGTACCCGAGCGCACGAAGGCGGCGGTGTCGGGCAGCCGCGAGGTGACGTTCGCGGTGATGGCCGCAAGCTTTTCGCTGGTGGCGATCTTCGCGCCGGTGATCTTCGTGTCGGGGATCCTGGGGCAGTTCCTGCGCTCCTTCGCCGTGGTGGTCACCTTCGGCGTGCTGGTGTCTCTGTTCGTGTCGCTCACGCTGACGCCGATGCTGTGCGCGCGCTACCTCGACGTGAAGGCGAAGCACGGGCGCGTGTACTGGGCGCTGGAACACGCCTTCGAGCGCATGGACAATTTCTACCGGCGCGCGCTCGGCGCGGCCCTGGCGCACCGCTGGGCCGTCATGGTCGCCGCGCTGCTCGTCACCCTGTCGTCGGTGTACTTCTTCAAACAGCTGCCGACCGAGCTTGCGCCGCAGCAGGACGAGGGCCGCTTTCTGGTCGGCATCCGCACGCCGCTCGGCTCATCGATCCAATACACCGAGTCCAAGCTGCGCGAGGCGGAACAGATCGCGTTCCGCTACCCTGAGATTGTCACCGAGTTCGGCGTCATCGGCCTGGGCTCGGCGCAGCAGGTGAACCAGGCGACGCTGGTGGCGAGAATGAAGCCGAAGAGCGAACGCAAGCGCTCGCAGCAGGAGGTCATTGCACTGCTGCGCCGTGACCTCGCGCAGATCGCCGGCGCGCGCGCCTTCCCGCGCGCCTTCGGCCTGGTGCAGGGTCAGCGCTCGGAGCCGCTGCAGTTCGTGGTGCGCGGGCCGAACCTTCAGGAAATGGGGCGCCTTGCCGGGCAACTGCAGCAGCGCCTGCAGGCGGACCCCGCGATCGGGCGCATGGACACTGATCTGCAGCTGGAACTGCCGCAACTGGTGCTGGAGCCGGACCGCGTCCGTACGGCGGGCCTCAACCTGACCTCCGCCGACGTGGCGCTCGCCATCAACATGCTCACCGGCGGCGTGGACATCGCCAAGTACAACGACCAGCCGGGCGACGGCGAGCGCTACGACATCCGCGTGAAGGCAAGGGACGGCGAGTTCGAGCAGCAGGCCGACCTCTCCAAGATCTACCTGCGCAACCGCACCGGACAGCTGGTGCGGCTGGACAGCGTGGCGCGCTTCCGCGAAGCCCTCGGGCCGGCGGTCATCGGACGCTTCGACCTGCAGTATTCCGCGACCTTCTTCGCCACGCCGGCGGTTTCCCTCGGCGCTGCGATCGAGAGGGTGCGCGAAGCGGCGCGCGAGCTGCCGATCGGCTACTCGGTGGCGTTCATTGGCGAGGCCGAGCAGCTGGAGAAGACCAGCCAGGCCACGACCTTTACCTTCGTGCTGGCGCTGGTCCTGCTCTACATGGTGCTCGCCAGCCAGTTCAACTCCTTCCTGCAGCCGCTCCTCATCATGCTCGCGGTGCCGCTGGCGATCATCGGCGGCGTGTTCGCGCTGTGGATGTTCCAGCCGCTGTCCGCCCTTGGCGCGCTCGCCGGCATCAAGGTTCCGGTGCACAGCCTCAATATCTACTCCATGATCGGCCTGGTGCTGCTGATCGGGCTGGTGGCCAAGAATTCAATCCTGCTGGTCGACCTCACCAATCAGCGCCGCGGCCAGGGCATGGGCGTGGACGAGGCGCTGGCGGACGCCTGCCCCACGCGCATGCGCCCGGTCCTGATGACCTCCGCGACGCTGATCCTCGCGCTGCTGCCGGCGGCGTTCGGCGTCGGCGCAGGCGCCGAGACCAACGCGCCGCTCGCGGTCGCGGTGATCGGCGGCATGATCACCTCGACCCTGCTGACCCTGGTCGTCGTGCCGGCCGCCTACTCCCTCGTCGAAGGCTGGCGCGCGCGCCGCGGCCGGCTCAAGGCGGCAGGCGCCGCGGCGCTCGATGCCCCGCAATCCCCCAACAAGGACATTGGATGACCGAAACCCGCAACCTCGCCGTCTTCTGCGACTTCGAGAACATCGCGCTCGGCGTGCGCGACGCCAAGTACGAGAAGTTCGACATCGGCCGCGTGCTGGAGAAGCTGCTGCTCAAGGGCTCGATCGTGGTGAAGAAGGCCTACTGCGACTGGGACCGCTACAAGGAATTCAAGACCGCCATGCACGCCGCGGCCTTCGAGCTGATCGAGATCCCGCACCGCGGCCAGTCCGGCAAGAATTCGGCCGACATCCGCATGGTGGTGGATGCGCTCGACCTCTGCTACACGAAGGGGCACGTCGACACCTTCGCCGTCGTCAGCGGCGACTCGGACTTCTCGCCGCTGGTGTCCAAGCTGCGCGAGAACGCGAAGACGGTGATCGGCGTCGGCGTGAAGAACTCCACCTCGGACCTGCTGATCGCCAATTGCGACGAGTTCATCTTCTACGACGACCTGGTGCGCGAGGACGAGGCCAAGCGCCGGGCGGCGAAGAAGCGCCGCGAGACGCGGCCCGCGGGTGCGGCGAAGGAGACCGCGCCCAGCGACGACAAGAAGCAGGAGGCCTTCGACCTGGTGCTCGAAACGCTGCAGGCGCTGGTCGCCGAGCGCGGCGAGGGAGAGAAGATCTGGGGCTCGATGGTGAAGCAGGCGTTGAAGCGCAGGAAGCCCGGCTTCAACGAGTCGTACTACGGCTTCAAGGCCTTCTCCGACCTGCTGGAGGAGCTCGAGAACCGCAAGCTCCTTGCGCTGGAGCGCGACGAGAAGTCGGGCGGCTACGTGGTCCGGTCGGCTGCCGGCGCGTGAGCCGCGCCGTGCTCAGGGATTGAGCTGGCGGTAGGCGACGTTGGCGAGCTTGAGCAGCTCTTCGCGGTCCAGGTCGGCCGACGAGAGCGCGTAGCCGAACGTGCGGTCGATCCAGTAGAACACGCGCACGTTGTTCTCGCGCGCGTAGCGGAATGCCGTCTCCCGGTGGTCGGGCGCCTCGGTGCGCACGTACAGCGTCACGCGGCGCCCGCGCGCGCACTGATACATGAACTGCGCCACCGGCCCGCTTTCCCCGGGCAGCAGGCGGCCGCCGACCAGCGCCATGCCTTCGGCATCGAGCTTGGGCGCGCGCACCTGGCCGCCGAGCCGCTTGGAAAGCCAGGCGACAAGGTGCTGCTCCTGGTCGGCGCCCACTTCGACCGGATGGCGCACTTCGGGGGCGTAGGTCGCGTGCGCGAGCGCCGCGCGGCGCGCGATGACCGGCGCCTCGGGTTGCGCGACCGGCGCGGGCGCCTGCACAGCGCGCAGCTGCCAGCCGCCGACGACGCCGATCGCGATGCCGAGCGCCGCCCAGCCTGCCGCCATGGCCACTGCACGCAGCCGCGCGCCGCGACGCGCCGGCCGCTCCAGCCTTGACGGCACGGATTCCTGCAGCACCGCGTCGTAGTGCGTGCGCAGCTCCTCGTTGAGGCTGCGATAGGCCGCGGCGCGCTCGGCTTCCTCGGGGTGCGCGGCGAGCCACGCCTCGACGTCGGCGCGGCGCGACGCCTCAAGCCTCCCGTCGGCCCAGGCCTGGATCTCCGCTTCGCTTACTGTTTGCTGTTCGCTCATTTCACCACTTGCAGCTTGGTGCCGCCCTTTCCTTGCATCAGCAGACGCAGCTTCTCGCGCGCCCGCGCCAGCCTCGACATCACCGTGCCAATCGGGATCTCGAGCACCCGCGCCGCCTCCTCGTAGCTCAAGTCCTCCAGCGCCACCAGCAACAGCACCTGGCGCTGCGGCACCGGCAGCGCGGCCAGGGCGCGCTCCAGATCGCGCACCACCAGCGCGTCGCCCTGCGTGGCGCGCTGGGCGAGCTCCGGCATCTCGTCCTCGAGCGGATCGGTCGGGCGCGCCGCACGCAGCCGGTTCACGTGCACGTTGTGCATCACCGTGAACAGCCACGCGCGCAGGTCGGTGCCGCGGCGGTACAGGTGCAGCTTCGACCAGGCGCGCTCCAGCGTGTCCTGCACCAGGTCGTCCGCCGCGGCGCGCTCGCCGACCAGCGCGCGCGCATAGCGCCGCAGCCGCGGAATCAACTCGATCAGGCTTTGCGCGTCGCTCATGGCGAAGAACAGTGCGCCGCCGCGCGCTATTCCGTCAACATCGGCAAGAGGCTACTTGGGTTCATCCGCGAGCGGCGGCAGCGAGCGCAGGTAGGCGATCACCGCCGTCAGGTCCTCCGGGGAGAGCTGGCTGGTCGTATTGCGCACGACTTCGCCCATGGCCTCGGCCGCCACGTCCCCATCCGGTGTCAAGCCGCTCTGCAGGAATTCGCGCAGGTCGCGGTCGTCCCACTTCTTGAGCTTCGCGGGCGTCAGGTTCGGCACGCCTTTGCCTTCGGGCCCGCTCGCGGCTCCGGCAAGCCGCCGGTCGCGCCGGGTCGCGCCCAGGAAATTGCGCGGCGTGTGGCACTCGCCGCAGTGCCCGAGCGCGTCCACGAGATACGCGCCGCGGTTCAGCGGAGCCGGTCGTGCCGGCTCGGCTGCGAACGGGCCCGGCGTAAAGAACAGCCACTTCCATGGCCCGACCATGAAGCGCCAGCTGTAGGGCGCGCGCAATTCGTGCGGCCGGTTCTTTCGCGCCTCCGGAGGCAGCAAGCGGAAGTAGGCCCACAGATCGCGCACGTCCGCGTCGCTGATGAGTGTGAACGACGGGTAGGGAAACGCGGGAAAGTAATGACCGCCGTCCGGGCGCACGCCTGCGCGCAGCGCGCGCAGGAAGTCGGCCTCGCCCCAGCGCCCGATGCCGGCGTCCGGGTGCGGCGTGATGTTCGGCCCGTAGAACGTGCCAAAGGGCGTCTTCAGCTCGCGCCCGCCCGCGTAGGCGACCGCGCCGTCCTTCTTCTCGGTATGGCAGCCGGCGCAGCCGGCGGCTTTCGCGAGGTAGGCGCCACGTCTCGCATCGCCCTGCGCGAAGACGAACGGCGCGCACGCGAGCAGCGCTGCAAAAAAGAAAAGCCCCGCGTACGCGGGGCCGACCACAAACGACAAGCTGCGCCTACTTGCTGCGGAAATCGTCGTGGCAGCTGCCGCAGAGCTTGCCGATGGCGCCAATCTGCGCCTTGACGGCAGCCTCGTCGCTACCCATGCTGAGCGTCACCAGCTTGGAGGTCTCGTTCTCCAGGCGGGCCGTATTTTCCTTGAACTTGGCGTTGTTGTCCCAGATCGCCGGCAGCGCGCGGCTCTTTTCGCCTTTCGTGCTCGGGTCAAAGCCATCCCACGCCATGCGCGAAAGATTGTCGAGGAATCCGGCATTCCGCTGAACCGCCGCGGCGTTGTAGGGCACCTTGCCCTGCGCAACGGCAACCAGCGGACCCAGATACTTGCCCTGCAGCGTCATCACAGCTTGCCTTTGCTTGACCAGCACGTCGGGCTTGGCCTGCGCCAGCGCGTTGCTCGACATGCCTGCGCCCAGCGCAACCGCGAACCCGGTCGCCAGAATGGTGGCTTTCATGCATTCCTCCTGAGAATTGAACGGTGCCTGCGTTCCGCCGCCTGTAGGCCGCGTTGCCTGAGAAACAGGCCGCTCGCCCTACTTATTCCCGGCCAGCCTCAATACGCCGGGCGGCCGCGTTCAGCGCAATCCGGCCGCGTAATCCGCGACCGCCTTGATTTCCTGGTCGGTCATCCTCGCCGCCACGCCGCGCATCATGCCGTTCGGATCGTTGGCGCGGCCGCCGGCGCGGAATAGCTTCAGCTGCGCCTCGACGTACTCGGAGAACTGGCCGGCGAGACGCGGGAACTGGCTTGGGAGGCCGGCGCCGTCGGGCCCATGGCAACCGGCGCACGCCGGGACGCTGCTCGCGGCATTGCCGCCACGCCAGAGCTTCTGGCCATGCGCCGCCAGCTCCTTGCTGCTCGCCATCGCCGGGCGCAGCTTCTGGCCCGCGTAGTAGGCCGCCACGTTGCGCAGGTCGTCCGTGGAGAGGTTCGCCACCATGCCCGCCATGATCGCGTTTTCGCGCTCGGACTTCTTGCCGCCTTGAGCTTTGAAGTTCGCGAGTTGCTTATTCAGGTACTCCGGAACCTGGCCGGCGAGCTTTGGATTGGCCGCGATGGCGCTGTTGCCGTCGGCGGCATGACACGCGGCACAGACCTGTTTCGCGAGGCTTTCGCCCTTGGCGAGATCGGGCTTCGCGGCGCCCTGCGCGGCAACCTGCGCTGCCGACAGCAGTCCCACCGCGGCGAGCGCCGCCAGCTTGCGATTCATGCCGGATCTCCCTGAATGCCTTGGAAACGCCTCATTTTATTAGAATTTCGGGTATGCCGGAATCCGCGAACGCTTTCTCCCAGTTGGACTTCCTCACTTCGGCCGGCCCGACCGGCGGCTTGCCGCCCGACGACCTGCCTGAACTGGCCTTCGCCGGGCGCTCCAACGTGGGGAAGTCGAGCGCCATCAACGCGCTCGCGGGACGCAAGCGGCTGGCGTTCTTCTCGAAGACGCCGGGCCGCACGCAGACGATCAACTTCTTCGTCCTCGCGGGCCGTGCCCGCCTGGTCGACCTGCCCGGCTACGGTTACGCGAGAGTGCCGCAAGCGGTCCGCGCGCAATGGGATCAACTGGTTGGCGGCTATCTCGGCTCGCGCAGGGCGCTGGCGGGCGTCGTGGTGCTCATGGACGCGCGCCATCCGTTCACCGCGCACGACGAGCACCTGCTGCAATGGCTGCGGCCCGCAGGCCGCCGGCTGCTGGTGCTGCTCTCGAAGTGCGACAAGCTCTCGCGCCAGGAGCGCGCCAAGGTGCTCAAGGCGGCACGCGCGCGCCTCTCCCGCGAGACGCAGGCAACCGAGGTGCTGCTCTTCTCTAGCCAGTCCGGCGACGGCGTGGAGGAGGCGCGCGCGCTGCTCGATGGGTGGCTCCGGGCAGCGCGGCAGGAATAAAAAACCCCCGGCAAAGGGGAAGTCAACCGGGGGGCAAAACGCCTTAATGGAGATTAAGGCAACCCGCTCAGGGAGGAGAAGCGGGAGACGATCAAGACCGTCTGAATGTAAGATTGGCGGGCGCGGGGAAAGTTCCTCGCCCGGAATCTCTCAGGAAAATCAGCACCATGAACATCTACGGCCAGTTCCCCGCCGTGCGCATGCGGCGCATGCGACGGGATGATTTCTCGCGCCGGCTGATGCGCGAGCACCGGCTGAGCGCGGACGACCTCATCTACCCGGTCTTCGTCCTCGATGGCAAAAACCACACGCAGAAGGTGGCTTCGATGCCGGGGGTCGAGCGCATGACGCTGGACCGGCTGCTGCCGGTGGCCGAGGAATGCGTGAAGCTGGGCATCCCGGTGATGGCGCTGTTCCCGGTCATCGAGCAGAAACTGAAGACATTGGACGGGCGCGAGGCGCACAACCCGAAGGGGCTCGTGCCGCGCGCGGTCGCGGCGCTGAAGAAGCGGTTTCCCGAGCTGGGCATCATGACCGACGTCGCGCTCGACCCGTACACCTCGCACGGGCAGGACGGCGTGGTGGACAACGCCGGCTACATCATCAACGACGTCACGCTCGACGTGCTCGCCAAGCAGGCGCTCTGCCAGGCGCAGGCGGGCGTGGACATCGTCGCGCCGTCCGACATGATGGACGGCAGGATCGGGCGCATCCGCACGGTGCTCGAGAAGGCCGGCCACATCCACACCAGGATCCTCGCCTACTCGGCGAAGTACGCTTCGGGCTTCTACGGCCCGTTCCGCGACGCGGTGGGCTCGGCGAAGAATCTCGGCAAAGGCGACAAGAAGACCTACCAGATGGACCCGGCGAACGCCGACGAGGCGCTGTGGGAAGTGGGGCTCGATCTCGCCGAAGGCGCCGACATGGTGATGGTCAAGCCCGGGCTGCCGTACCTCGACATCGTGCGGCGCGTGAAGGACGAGTTCAAGGCGCCCACCTACGTCTACCAGGTGTCAGGCGAGTACGCGATGCTGCGCGGCGCGATCGACAACGGCTGGCTGCCGAAGAGCTGCGTGATGGAAGCGCTGTTGGCGATGAAGCGCGCGGGCGCGGACGGCATCCTGACCTATTTCGCGCTCGAGGCCGCACGCGAGCTCAAGCAGCAGTCCTAGGGCGGGCGAGCGGCCCGCCGCCTACCCGAAGACGACGGCGACGCCGTGCGCGTCCTGCGCGCTCACGGCGAAGGATCCATCCGCCAGCGCGACGGGCTCAAGTCCGTTCCTGCGCAGCACACCCGCTGCGCGCGCGCGATCGGCCACGCGCACGAAAAGCGCGGCGACCAGCGGCCGCGGGCGCAGCGGCAAGCCGACGCCGTGCAGGCGGTGGCCCAGCTTCCAGCGCGAGGCGAGCGCGATCGGCGCGCTGCCGGTCTGCACCAGCAGCCCCTCTTCGATTGCCTGCGGCCTGGCAAGAAACAGCTTTGCGTAGCGCCCCGCGGCGGCGTCCGGATCCTCTGCGACGACGGCGAGGGCGGCGATCTGCGTGGCGCCATTGGCGTGGCGCTGGTACTCGGGCCGCCAGACGAGCTCGCGCGTGAAATGCTGGCAGGCGAACAGGCGGCAGCCCGGCGATGCGTCCGGTGGCAGCTGCACGATGCGAAAGCGCGCGTCCCCCCTCCCTTCCACGGGCCGCGAGAAATCAAGCGGCGCGTCCGCAGCAATGCCGTCCGCGGCGAGGCTGGCGTACAGGCCGCCTGCATCGTTGGTGGCGAGCGCGATCGCGCCCAGGCCTTCGCCTAAGGCGAGAAAGTCCGTGAAGTACTGCATCGCCGGATGCGGCCTGGGCACCGCGAGCAGCTCCACGTAGTCCGGTCCGAACATCAGGCAATGGTTCTGCGAGCCGAGCGTGTGGAAGCCGCGCGGCGTGAGCGTGAAGCCCATGCGCTGCCAGGCGCGCTGCGCCTTGTCCAGGTCGCGCACCAGGACGACGGCGTGATCGATGCCCTGGACGTGAGGCCGCATCGGCGCGCTCAGCCCGCTTCGGCGAGCTCGAGCGTCTTGAGGAACCGCTCGGCGTTCTGGTAGCCGATGACCCGCAGGCCGCGCAGCTCCCGCCCTTGCGCATCGAAGAAGATGATCCCCGGCGGGCCGAAGAGCGAGAATCGCCTGAGCAGCGCCTTGTGCGCTTCGGTGTTCGCCGTGACGTCGACCTGCAGGAGGAGCATGCGCTCGAACCTGGCCTTCACGCGCGCGTCGCTGAACGTGAACGCCTCCATCTCCTTGCACGACACGCACCAGTCGGCATAGAAATCCAGCATCACCAGCTTGCCCGGCGCGACGAGCTTCGCGTCCAGTGCCGCGAGGTTGTCGACCTGCACGAACCTGGTGTCCCCCTTGCCGTCGAGGAGCAGCGGCGAGGCGATCCACGCGGCCACGGCGAGCAGCAGCACGCCGAAGAATTTCTTCACTACGTTCATCCAGCGTCCGGCCTTGGGCAGCAGCGCGCCGCCCGATACCCCGATCGCGAGCAGCGGGATGCCCATGCCGAGCGCCATGGCGAAGAGCGCCGTGCCGCCCAGCGCCACGTCGCGCGTCTGGCTGATGTAGAGCAGCGCTCCCGCGAGCGGCGCGGCGACGCAGGGGCTCATGATGACCGCCGAGAGCACGCCCATGCCCGCCACCGAGGCGAGCTTGCCGCCGCGCAGCCGGTGGTGCGCTCTGGCGAGCGGATGGCGCAGGAACCCGGGCAGCTGCAGCTCGTAGAGGCCGAACATCGACAGCGCAAGCAGCACGAACACCAGCGCAAAGGCGCCGATCACCCAGGCGTTCTGCAGCGACGCGGCGATGAGCGCCCCGGAGTAGGCGGCGGCGATGCCGGCGAGCGCGTAGGCCACCGCCATGCCGAGCACGTAGGAGGAAGACAGCGCCAGCGCGCGCTTCTTGGTCACGCTCGCACCCTCGCCCGCGATGATGCCGGAGAGGATCGGAATCATCGGCAGCACGCACGGCGTGAAGGCAAGCAGCAGGCCGAAGCCGAGAAAGCTCGCCAGCACCACCCAGGTGCTCGCGCGGAACAGCGCCGCGACGTCGAGGTCGCTCGCCGAAAGTCCCGCACGCAGCGGTGTATTCTGCCCGCCAAGCGCGGCCAGCCGCAGCGTCGCCTCGGACTCCATCGGCACGTAGCACACGCCGATGTCGGCGCAGCCCTGGGAGGTGACCGAGAGCTTCAGCGGATCCGGCGCGCCCGGCTGCACCGGCAGGCGAATGCGCACGTCCTTGCGGTAGACCTCGGAGTCGCCGAAGAACTCGTCCTTCTTGCGCTCGCCCGCCGGGAACTCCGGCTTGCCGAGGCGCGCGTTCTGGGCCGTGAACTTGAAGCGCTCGCGGTACAGGTAGTAGCCCTCGGCAATCGCGAAATGCACTTCGATCGCATCGCTGTCGAGCGTGCGCGCGGAGAAGCGGAAGGCCTTTTCCGGCTCGAGCAGATCCTGCGGCGAGGCGGCCTGCGCCGGCAGCGCGGCCAGAGCGAGCCACAGGAGGAGAAGGAGCCGGGTCATCCGGGCGGCACCGTTTCCGCGGCCACCCACGCGAGGAACGCGGGCAGGCCGCGCTCGATTGGGACCGCGATGATCTCGGGAAGTTCGTAGGGATGCGCCTCGCGGATCGCCGCTTCCAGCGCGGCGTAGCGCTCCCGGGTCGTCTTGATGAGCACCGGATGCTCCTCGTCGTGCTGCACGGCGCCCTGCCAGCGGTAGACCGAGCGGCACGGCGCAAGGATGTTGACGCAGGCCGCGACCTGCTTTGCGATCAGCGCGTCGGCGAGTTTCTCGGCGGCCGCGCGATCGGGCAGGTTGGTGAGGACGAGGAGGGCGCTCATGCAACCGCCAAGTGCGGGACACCGTCGTGGACGGTGGGGTATTGCAGCCGCACGCCGAGCTCCTCCTTCATGCGCCGGTTGACGAGGCGGCGCGATTCGCTCATGAAGGACAGCAGCGCCGGTGCGATGCGCCCGGCGGCCTCGGCGCGCGCGATACGCGGCGGCCGCGGCAGCCCGGCGCGCGATGCCACCAGGTCGAACCACTCGCCCATGCGCAGGTCGCTATCGTCGCTCGCGTTGTAGATGCCTTCGTGCGCCGTCTCCGCCAGCGCGCGCACCGCGATCGCGGCCAGGTCCTCGGCGTGGATGTGGTTGGTGTAGACGTCATCCTCGGCGCGCAGCACGGGGGTGCCCGCGCGCAGCCGCTCGAGCGGCAGCCGGTCGGCGGCGTAGATGCCGGGCACCCGCAGGATCGCGAGCGACACGCCATGCTCCCTGCACCATTGTGCAAGCTGGCGCTCGGCGTCGACCCGGCGCCGCGCGCGGTCGGTCTGCGGATTCACGGCGCGCGACTCGTCCACGCGCGCCCCGCCGCAGTCGCCATACACCCCGCTCGTGCTGACGTAGACCAGGCGCGCCGGTAGAATCCGGCCCTTCGCCAGTGCCGCGAGCAGGTGGGTGGTGCGGGCGTCGACCACGCCCGCGTTCGGGGGCGGCGCGCAATGCAGCACGGCATGCGCGGGCGGCAGCGAAATGAGCGTCTCGGGGCGGTCCAGGTCGTAGCCGTGACGGCGCGCGAGCGGCACCAGCGCGAAGCGCGCCTCGAGCCGCGGTGCAGCGCGGCGCGCGATGTCGCCGTAACCCGCGAGCAGCAGCGATTTCATCGATGCCATTCTAGCGAGATGCACAGCGTCACGATCCAGCCGAGCGGGCAGCAGTTCCAGGTGGAAGACGGCGAAGCGGTGCTCGCCGCCGCCCTGCGGCAGGGGTTCGTGCTGCCGTACGGCTGCAAGAACGGCGCCTGCGGCAGCTGCAAGGGGAAAATCCTCGCGGGTACGGTGGACTACGGCGTCCACCAGCAAAAGGCGCTCACCGACGACGAAAAAGCGCAGGGCAAGGCGCTCTTTTGCCAGGCCAGGCCGCTCACCGACCTGGTGATCGAGGCGCGCACCATCGGCGCGGCGAAGGATATCCAGGTCAAGACCCTGCCCTGCCGCGTGCAGACCTTGCAGCGCGCGACCGACGACGTGATGATCCTCGGCCTGAAGCTTCCGGCCAACGAGCGGCTGCAGTTCCTCGCCGGGCAGTACCTCGAGTTCCTGCTGAAGGACGGCTCGCGGCGCAGCTTCTCCATGGGCAACGCGCCGCACGACGATGCGCTCCTCGAGCTGCACGTGCGCCACGTGCCGGGCGGGCAATTCACCGACCACGTGTTCGGCAAGATGAAGGAGCGCGACATCCTGCGCTTCGAAGGGCCGCACGGCACCTTCTTCCTGCGCGAAGACTCGGGCAAGCCGGTCGTGCTCGTCGCCTCGGGGACCGGCTTCGCGCCCATCAAGTCGATCATCGAGCATGCGCTGCACAAGGACATCCGGCGTCCGATGACGCTCTACTGGGGCGGTCGACGGCCCAAGGACCTCTACAAGAACGCGCTGGCCGAGGGCTGGGCCGCGCAAGGCCGGATCACCTACGTGCCGGTGATCTCGGATGCGCTGCCGGAAGACGCCTGGAGCGGGCGCACCGGGTTCGTGCACCGCGCCGTCATGGAGGACTTCCCCGACCTCTCAGGCCACCAGGTCTACGCCTGCGGCGTACCGATCATGGTGGACTCCGCGCGCCGCGATTTCACGACGCAATGCAAGCTCCCGGAAGAAGAGTTCTACGCCGACAGCTTCACCACCCAGGCCGATATCGCTCAGCCGGCCCCTTCGCCCAAGTAGGCCTCGCGCACCTTCGGGTTCGCCAGCAGCGCTTTGGCCTCGTCCGCCAGGGTGATCGCGCCAGACTCCATCACGTAGCCGCGGCTCGCCGCTTCCAGCGCGAGCCTGGCGTTCTGCTCCACCAGCAGGATGGTCACCCCGCGCGCCGCGATCTCGCGGACGATGTCGAAGATCTTCGCCACCATCAGCGGCGCGAGCCCCATCGAGGGCTCGTCCAGCAGCAGCAGCTTCGGCCGGCTCATCAGCGCGCGCGCGAGTGCGAGCATCTGCTGCTCGCCGCCGGAGAGCGTGCCGGCGGTCTGCTGGCGCCGCTCCTTGAGGCGCGGAAACGAAACGTACTGGCGCGCGATGTCTTCCTGCACGTCCGCGTCGCGGCGCGCGAACGCGCCCATGGCGAGATTCTCTTCCACCGTGAGTTGCGGGAACACGCCGCGTCCCTCCGGCACCATCACCAGGCCGCGCCGCGGCAGCTCGAACACCGGCAGTCCCTCGAGCGCCTGCCCGGCGTAGGTCACGCGGCCGCCGCGCGCGTGCAGCCCGCAGATCGCCTTGAGCGCCGAAGACTTGCCGGCGCCGTTCGCGCCGATGAGGCACACCAGCTCGCCTTCGGCCACCGCGAGGTCGATGCCGCGCACGGCGCGGATGCCGCCGTAGTGCACTTCCAGTCCTTTCACCTCAAGCAGCATGCGCCGCGCCGAGGTAGGCCTCGATGACCTTGGGGTCGCGCTGCACTTCGGCCGGCGTGCCCTCGGCGATGCGCTCGCCGTAGTCCAGCACCAGCACGCGGTCGCAGACGTTCATCACCAGGCGCACGTCGTGCTCGATCAGCAGCACCGTCACGCCGTCGCGGCGGATGCGCTCGAGCAGCGCGCGCAGCGCCAGCGTCTCGGCGGGGTTCATGCCGGCGGCGGGTTCATCGAGGGCGAGGAGCTTGGGCTCGGTGGCCAGGGCGCGCGCGATCTCCAGGCGCCGCTGGTCGCCGTAGGGCAGGCTGCCCGCCGGGTCGTTGGCGCGTGCGCGGATGCCCATGTACTCGAGCAGCTCGAGCGCGCGCCGCTCGATCGCGGATTCCTCGGCGAGAGTCGCGCGGTTCCTGAGAATGGCGCCGAGCACGCCGGCGCGCGTGCGCACGTGGCGGCCGATCATCACGTTCTCCAGCACCGAGAGGTTGGCGAACAGGCGGATGTTCTGGAAGGTGCGCGCGATGCCGCGCGCGGCCACCTGGTGCGGCGCAAGGCCGCCGAGCGGCGCGCCGTCGAAGTCGAAGTGGCCCGCATCCGGCGCATAGATGCCGGTGAGCACGTTGAACAGCGTCGTCTTGCCCGCGCCGTTCGGCCCGATCAGGCCGTAGATCTGGCCGCGCCCAATCGAGAAAGCGACGTCCGCCAGCGCCTGCACCCCGCCGAAGCGCTTGCCGACCGCGCGCGCTTCAAGCAGCGTGTTCTGCATCGGTAAGTTCGCGCTTGCGCACCGCGGAAGGCAGCAGCCCGGCGGGCCGGAACAGCATCACCAGCACCAGCGCGAGCCCGAAGATCAGCATGCGGATCACCTCGGGCTCGACGAGCATGCGGCCGAAGAGCGCCTCCTGCACCGGCTGCACCGTCCAGCGCAGGATCTCGGGGACGAAAGACAGCAGCACCGCTCCCAGCACCACGCCCCAGATGTTGCCCATGCCGCCCAGCACCACCATCGCCACCACCATGATGGACTCCACCAGCACGAAGCTTTCCGGCGAGATGAAGCCCTGGATGGCGGAGAACATGCCGCCCGCCACGCCGCCGAAGGTCGCGCCCATGGCGAAGGCGAGCAGCTTCATGTGCGTGGTGTTGATGCCCATGGCGCGCGCCGCGGTTTCGTCTTCGCGCACCGCCTCCCAGGCGCGGCCGATGCGCGAGTTCTGCAGGCGCAGGTTCACGATCACCACGACGACGAGGAGCGCCAGCAGCAGGTAGTAGTACTTGATCGTCCCGGACAGGGCGAGCTCGCCGATGCGGGTCATCTC
>Ga0180077_1000016_pt1 | contig 20152 bp, 27 predicted proteins | sample EasRiv466_16_10D_FD_123014 | JGI IMG/M metagenome (GOLD analysis project Ga0180077, IMG submission 123014) | Soil microbial communities from meander-bound floodplain in the East River, Colorado, USA - East River metaG ERMLT466_16_10D | ecosystem: Environmental > Terrestrial > Soil > Floodplain ...
CCTTGCGCGGAGGGGCGCAGGACACGGTGCAGATTCAGATGTCCTTCGAGGGGCAGCCGACCGAGTTGGCCCGGGATCAGGTCCGGGCGGTCATCGCCGACATCGAGCAGTGGCTGGCGGCGAACCTCGACACGGCCGACCCGGTGCTGGTGGCCAGTTACCAGCAGGCCGTGCGCGAACTGGGCGTTTTCCTCAATCCCAACTACGCCATCCCGGACAACACCATCGACGAGGCCGGTCTCTGGGGCGTTCTGGTGGCGCCCGTGCGCGCCCCGATCATCCGGTCGGTTCTCCACCCGGTGCTCAAGGCCATCGAGGACGGAGCCAAGGGAATGAGCAAGGGCCTCCTCAGTCGGGCCGTTTCCGCTTTCGTGAACTGGGGCGTGTTCGAGCAGAGCCTCAAAGTGCGGATGGTCGAGGTGCGCCGGAAGATTGCAGCCGGGATGCAGTCCCACAAGCTGGCCCCTCGGCTGAAGTGGACGCAGGTGCTCAACCCGATGAGCCTGGAGTTGCGGACCGAGTCCTACCGTCAGCTCATCATCGAGCCGATCTTGGAATCCCAACAGCAGTTCTCCCAAAGACACATCAAGCCGGGTGACACCCTGCCAGACCCGAGGCGGGAGATTTCCGCCGACTCGAAGATCGTGGTGACCCAGGCCGACATCGACGCCGCCAAAGCCATGGCGGATTATGAGTCCCGCATCCGCCGGTTCACCCACGGGGACATTCAGGCCCTGGATGATGCCTCCACGAAGGTACTTCGGATCGAGGAGGAAGGTCCGGGTCCGCAGCACGGGCAGCGGTCCCGCGTCGCGATTGCCGACGGGCCGATGATGATGTCCCGTTCGCTCGCGTTCAAGGTGACCCCGCTTCTCAAGAGCTTCATCGACATCCGGGCGACGATTGGATTCGCGGGCAGCCAGACGGGTCGGATCACGCTGACCGAGCCGCAGATGGATGCCATTCGGAATGCCTACCTCACGCAGGTCTTGCGTCCATCCGGGTACAACCACGACACCGACTTCTTCCGGTTCATCGTCCTGTCCCATGTACTCAGCACCAACCCGCAATACGCCATCCGGGAAAACTCCAACCTCCGGGGGTTCTACAACGCGCTCGCCCGGGACATTCTCGACGGCAGGGTGGAAATCACGTCGTGGGACGATTTGGTCAACGACCTTACCAACCGGCAGTTGGTCGCCCTGGGCCGTGGATGGACCGGGAACATGGCGGACCTTCGGACACAGACCGAGAAGACTCTTGCCGGAGAAATCACCCAAGGCGTCGAGAACATCGTGGAGCTGACAGGAAGCTGGCGGGTGGAGCAGGCGCAGGGCGTGCAGATCACCACGCCCAAGTCCAGCTTCACCCAGGCGCGCGGCCGGATCGTGGGGCCTCCGGGTCTTTACGAGTACGGCCTTATCAGCACGTACTCCTTCAACGCCTTGCACGGCGCCGTGATCCGGCACTACGGCGACGAGGTGCTCAAAGCCCTGGCGGTGATGCGCGACATGCTGGAAGCCTACGTCGCGCACGAACTGGAGACGGGAACCGCCGGAACCACCGCTGCCCGAAAGCGGTCGGACGAGGTTGCTTATCGCATTGCCGAGGCCGAGAGGCTGAAGAAGCTCATCGCCGAGCAGATTCAACTGATGAAGGAGTTCGCCCAGGCGACCCTCGATCCCGAGCAGTTCTACTACGACACCCTCCGCTGGGGAAATCTGTTCTTCGTCCCCCTTCTGATTTCCCCGATCAGCTCTCCGTGGTCCGTGATTCGCGACGTTTTCCTGACCAACACCGTAAACATCATCCGCCAGCGCCGCACGCTCTATGGGGCCACCAATGCGTGGCTCATCTCATCCCCGGTGATGATCGCCAAGTGGCTCAAGCGCGGGACGCAGGTGGTCTTAGCGAACCTCGGAGCCAGGGGCACGACCGTTCAAAGGCTCAGGAACTCCGCGCTGCGCCTGATACCCGGGATGTCCTCGGCGATGTTCTGGGGGCAGACGGCGGTTCAGGAAGCCCGGAACATGGGTTTGATCCGGGCCGTTTCCATGGCCGACGAGAAGCTTCTGATGCGGACGGCGGGCTCGCTCTTCGGTGTCACCGGAGCCCTGGAGTTCGAGAAGAAGAAGGGTTGGTTCGTGAAGTTGGGCAAGTGGCTCGACGCCTGGGCCTCGAAAATCCCGGGCAGCAATTTCCTGACGTGGTCCATCCAGCAGGGGCGCACCATCGTCGAGGACATCAACGCCTGGGCGGTGGCGGACATGGCGGTGGGTGACCTCAACCGGATCAAGAACAAGGCCCTGGACGCCTTCGCCGCACGGCAGAGGTTGGGCACGTTCACGCAAGACCCGACGCATCCCGGCTACGCCCTTACCCCAGAGGTCATGGGCCTGAGCCGTGGCAATCTCCGGCAGGCCCGGCGCTGGCTGGAAGGAACCCTGGGCCTGGAGGCTGTCGTTCTCAGTCACATGAACTCGCACCCCGGTGCGACCCTGGACGAACTCAAGGCAGCGCCCTTGGTCGACGCGGTTGTCCGTGCGTGGACGAACAACTACATCACCGAGTTTCAGGTCCAGACGTTGCGGGAACGCCCGCCTGTGTCCTACCAGAAGGGGCTCAAGGGAAAGCTCCTGCGCGAGTTCTCCACCTTCAAGGTGTTCAGTGGTGCGTCCTACCACGGCTTCTTCATTGGCGAGACGATGCGCCGGGCGCGGCACAAACAGAGCCTGATGGTCTCGGTTCCGTGGGACATCTACGATCTCTTCATGCTGGTCCTCTTGGTGTTCCTGGCCGGAGTCGGGCCGGTCCACCTTGTGGCGTGGCTCAGGCGCATGACCGGGGCACCCGTGGGATTCACCGTCGAGAACTTCCTCCAGCATCCGGACGCGAGGACATTCAGCCTCATGGTGTTGACGACGATGACACAGGCGTTCCCGATGGCCGGACTCATGTCCGACTTCTACAAGATGGGTGGAACCGGGACCCTCAGCATCTCTCAGTTCTCCCCCCTCTACTCGGGCATCTGGGACGTGTTCGTGGCGCTACGCGCCGCCTGGGCTGGGAGCAACGCGATCAAGGACCCGGAGTCGTTCTACGAAGCCCTGAAGTTCCACCTCGGCAAGGTGATCCTGCGCCGGGTTCCGGTGGCGGCGGCGCTCAAGACGGCCAGCAAGGAAGAGGCCCGCGACTACCAGACGGCAGCCAATGCCGTGCGGGAACTGGCGGATGCGGAAATGAAGCGCACGCAGATTACCGGGGGTGTCTCGGGCAACCCGGCTGCGGACAACGTCGAGCGTGCGGTGCAGTTCGAGATGGCGGGCAAGCGGGAGGAGGCCATTGCCGAACTGGAGAAGGGTCGCGATCAGCTTGTCGGGCGCGGCATCACGCCGGAGGAAGCCGTGCGCCGGGAGTTGCAGTCGATCCAGTCGAAGTCCATCTGGCGCCCGTTCACCGAGACGCCGACCGAGGAGCAGAAGAAGACGACCTTGGAGCGGATGCGGCCGGATCAGCTTGAAGCGGCGGTGTCGCGGGAGGACGCCATCCAGCGTCTCAGTGGTGCCCTGGGCGGTGGAGGAGGTGGCGGTGGAAGCCGGATGCGCTTCGGGGGCGGAGGTCGGTTCACGGTGCCGAAGGAACCGAAGGTGATCGACGTGGACAGTGGGGCAGCGCAGCGGCTGTGGCGTGAGCTGACGGGCGTCACCCCCGTCAAACTCACACCGATCCGACCGAGGAAGTTCGCCGCTTTCCCTGCCCGGCGCCGGACCCCAACAGTCCAAGCGGGACGCCCCTCGAAGCTGCGTGCCTGGATCGACGCAAGTTTGAAGCGTCGCGCCGAACAACGGCGTCGATCTCGGCAACAAGCCCAAGCCAGTATGGCCCAGGCATAGCTTCCGGCGGCGCACCAGCCTCGGCCTGCATCTCAAGGTTCCGTTGGTACAACCACTTTATCACGACGCTCTTATCCTCTCGGCTTGGACATTTGTCAAGACAATCGAAACTAAAAAGCCCCCAGGGGTTTCCCCCCAGGGGCTCTCGATCAAGGCCAGGGATCTTCCTGAGAGAATCCCAAGCCCCGAAGAAGGATTACTTGCGACGAATCATACCGACCCCGATCAGGCTGGCTCCCAGAAGGCCCAGTGTCCAGCCGTTATCGGGGCACGCGATGGCAAGGTTGTTCACCCGCACGTCGAGGTTTTCAAGCAGCGAGGCGTCGATGAAGAGGGCGATGGCGCCCACGTCCGCAAAATCCAGGGTGCCGACCGTCGAGGTGGGGGAGCCCAGCGCGGCCGTGTAGTCGTTGAACTGGTTCACCGTGCCGGTGAGGGCGATGGTGTACCGGCTGTAGTTGAGCGCGTCCGTCGCGATGATGATGTCGAGAGTCGCCGTGGGGAGGTCGGCGAAGGCACTGACGTTGATCTGGCCGCTAACGGCGCAGTTGCTCAGGTCGAGCGCCAGCCCGTAGTCGAGTTCGTCTGCGGTAATGGTGTTGTCCGCGTTGCTATCCGTGATTCCGGCGACCCCGTCCCAGACGACTCCGCCTTTGCCGGTGCCGACAAAGGAGGCATAGCCGCCCGCGTTGAACGCGACACCCGCCGCGAAGCTGCCGGCGGAGGTAGACCAGACGGCAGCGTCCCGGTTCCCGCCGAGAGCGGGGCCGTGGACGAACGTGCCGGTGGCGATCTCCGGCGGCGCCAGACTGACGAGGCTGACGACGTGAGGCCCGCCCGCAAAGTCGTCGACGACGACCGTGGTGGCATGGGCCGCGATGATGCTGGCGACAAGCACCAGCCCGATTGCGATAGTGTTTTTCTTCATGGTGGTTTTCACTGAGCCTTGCCTGTAGCAGGAGGCGTGCCATTTGTAAACAACGGTTTGTCAACGGATTGACAGGAAAAAAGTGTCGGATTCCTACTACAGATTCTGGATTTCCGACAGGCAGTCTTAGTAGGGAAACAAAAACCCCCGGCCCTTGCGGGTCGGGGGTGTGGAGTATTCCGGTATTGTCGAGGGAGAAACTCAGTCTTACTCCAAGACAAGCCTAGCCGGGGAAGCGCATGTCATGAGTGACCATGCAGAAGCCGCCCTCTGTTTTAATGCCTGCGTCCATACCGGATGGCACGCACCCGCCGCCCACCCAGCCCGACTTGCGAGAGAGGGGCTGGTTAGGGGAGCCGGCATGTACGGCGGTGAGCAAGTGGCCGGCAGATTGTTCATGTGCAGAGTTCCGGGGGAAGCGGCAACGGCATTGCCGCGCCGTCCTGAAGGTTGTCGAGCTGCACGAGTTTGTCGAACCCCTTTCGCAGCACGCCCGTCTCCAAGGTGTTCGCCGCGAAGACGAAGATCGCGGTTGCCGTGGACTTCCCGGTGGCCCGGTGAATGCGGCCCTCCGCCTGCCGGATCTGGCGGGACGAGTACGTGGGCAGGAGGATGCCCGTTCTTGGGGAATTCCCCTGGGTGTCCTGCAAGTTGATCGACTCCGACCCGGCTCCGTAGGTGGCGACAATGGGTATCTGCCGGTTGGTGCGGAAGACCTCGGCATTCTGCCTGTATTCCCGTTCGTCCATACCACCTAAGATGAACGGGCACTTGAGCTTATCGAAGAGCCGGAGCACGGTCTCCCGGAAGGCACAGAAGATCACGGGCGACCCGCCGTCGGCCATCACCGAATGAGCCATGTCGACGAGGGCTGGAATCTTCAGGAGTTCGATCCGCTGCCGCGCGCGCAAGACCAGTGTGCGGGCGTCGGTGACCGACAGGAGCTTGAGGGTGTACTGCTGGAGCACTTCGGCCAACTCCCTGTACTCCCTCTCGATCTCCTCGGCCGCATCGTCCACGTCGATGGCCTCGGCAAAGGCGATGCACTCCGGGAAGTCGGGGATCGAATCCTTCCGGACCCGCACCCCCCGGCGATCCCCGAAGATCGCCTTGTGGATGGCGCGCGTGTGGGTGCCCCCCTTGTCCGCGAACTCCCACCCGTTCCACTGGTTGCGGAAGCAGCCATGGCAGGTGATCCAGCTCCAGTAATGGTTCGGGCTGGGGTAGAGCCCGAGCATGTACCCGAGCGCCTTCATGCGCAGGGGCGTGTCGGCCACCGTCGCCGAGAGCCCGATGACAGGAAAGCCCTGGGCCTTGGCGCCGATGACCATCTTCGAGTTGAGGGTGTTGACCCCGCCCGCGTTGTGGATCTCGTCGAACACGATGAGCGTGTCCGCCAGGGGGAGCGACCACGCGAACTCCCGCGTGCGGCCGTTGTTCCACTTCCCGAAGTCCGTCTTGTCGAGGCGGACGATCTCCCAGTGATTCACCCCGTAGGTGTGGTGGTAGCCCAGCTTGATCATGAGTTCGTGCCACTGCGGCCTCGCCCACTTCCCGCACACCACCGCCAGCTTGCGCCGGGTGGCGTAGCCCATGGCGATGGCCACGGCGGTCTTGCCCAGCCCGGTGTCCGAGGCGTCCACCACGCAACGGTTGGCGCTCAGGCATTCGAGCATGTCCCTCGCCCACGGCACCTGCCACGGCAGGAGCCTGGGTTCGATCTCCTTCAGGCGTTCCTTCATCGAGTCACTCATGGGTTCCTCCCATCATCTTTTGAATGTAGCTGGTAAGCAACCGGGCGACGTGCGGATCGAGAAAGATCGTGTTCGTCACCCGGATGCCGTCCTCTGTGGTGAGGATGATGTGGTATCCGTCGCAGTCGGCGTACACGCCGTCTCCGAGGTAGGTCTTGTTGTCGCTAGGCAGGCTATCTTCTTTGCTCATAGGTTATCGCGTCTTTCTCTTTTTCCGATTTTGGTGGAGCCACTTCAGTTCACTCAAAGCCGATTCGGCGTCGGACAAGGTGGGCAAGTCTCCGCTCTCCGTCGCGCGATGGATGATTCTCTTCAGGCAGATTACAGCCCAATCAAGGTGATCCACCGGAGTCGGTGGAGGGATGGTCAGCATTGGTTTTCGATTCATTTCGCTTCTTCTTTCATCTGCCATAGTTTATCCGATAGTGCGTTGAGTTCGTCGACGTACCCGATCAGGTATGCTGCGTCGCGACTCTTCGTCACTTCGATGTGGATCAAATCCCTAAGCAGTTCGATTTCCTTTTCGGTCAGGTTCATTTCGTTTCTCTTTTCTCGATCTTGGTCTCCGCGTCCGCCATGACCCAGGTGGGTTCGATCCACTGGGGGCGGCGCAGCTTGCGGCCCGGCCCGTGGGGTTGGGCGCGGAAGTGCCCGCTGCGCCAGTGAACAACCGGGCTGGCGTGGTGCCCGCCCAGGGGTGGACCCTTGCGCTTGTACCCGACGCCCAGCCATCGCACCCCGAAGAGGGCGTCCCTCTCCCTGCCCTTCTTGGTCGAGGCCGGGCGGATGGGCCGGACATCGCCCGTAATCATCTGGGGCATGTACCCGCTCGCCATGAAGGCGATGAGGTTCGCCGCCAGATCGGTCACCCTGCGCTGGCGCAGGTAGTCATCCTCCTGAAGCGTCATGCTGGGGTCGGGCAGATACGTCTGCTTTTCGCCGAGCTGGTACAGGTACTCGTCCATGTTGGCGACGGCGGCGACGTGCATTAGGCTCTCCAGTTTGGCGTCGTGGTAGAGCGTGACCGACATGACGCCGTCGACGTTGTCGGTGAAGATGAGGTCGGCCAGGGGATTCATGATCGACTTGCCGATCTTCCCAATCGTGATCGCGATGGGTGTGCCCGGGGACAGGAAGTGGGCGCAGTTTGCGGCCGAGTCCGGCACGAGGAACGTGGCGGTCTCGATGGGCCATTCCAGATCCTTCCACTTCATGTCCTTGGGCGGGTGCGTTCGGATCAGGGCATCCGCCAGTTCCGGGGTGACCGCGTAGATCGGCCACTTGAGCCGCATCAGTTCCGTGCCCAGGGCGGCGCTCGCCACATCCGGCGGCTCCGGCTTGTGACCGGAGATGCCGCAGCGGCGCATGTAGATCATCGACCCGATGAACATCGTCTGGACGAGGTTGGGGTTGCAGTACCCCTGGGGCGGGACGAAGCGGTGGTACTCCAGAATCGGGTACTCCTCCTTCATTCCCTTCAGGACATCCAGCACGGCGGCTGGGTCGGAGAGAATCGCGACACCCAATGGCAGGCGTTCTTTCATGCGACCCCCTTGATCTTGTGGGTGACCGGGTGAAGCCAGTCCCGCACCGGCATCCGTCCGGTGGCCATGTCGGAGAGCCACCCGCCAATCGTGAGGTTGATCGTGTCGATGATGCCGTAGCATTCGCTCTCGCAGGCGCACTTCATCGCAAAGGTTTTCTGGTAAGCGAATCCGTAATAGGCGAGGCCATCGTCCCACGTCGGGTCGATGACTTCCAGGGTGACGGGATCGACGCACCATCCGTGCAGTAACGGGATGATCCCGTGCTCCGACACGGCGTATCCCTCGGAGTAGATCAGGCCATGGTCGCTCCACGACAGGCGCATGGCGTTGGCGTAACACTGCCCGAGCCGGCCCTTGCGGACACCCTTGGGCCTTCGCCCGATGCGGGGCATCACCGTGCCGTGCGCGAATAGGAGTCCTCCGATTCCGATCCGTTCGCACATCCTCTCGCACTCCGTGAGTGCCGTGATCCATCCGACAATCTGGTCGGACAGGGGTCTTTCTACTTCGATTGTTGTGCTCATGTTCTTCTTCGTTTAGGGTTGCGCATTTCTGTCAACGTGTTGACAGGACGATGGTTAGACAACGATGACTGCCCGGCTTGCCTTCTCTTCGGCTTCCTTCTCAGGCTCGTTGTTCTCGACATAGCAGAGATCGCGCCCGTCGGTCAGCTCGGCGATGAGCAGGAAGTGATTAGGCTCCAGCATCACGTAGGCAAAGCCGTCCTTGGTTCCCCCCTCGGCAAGCACGACGGGAGCCCAGTTCATCCTCTTCACCAGTTGGATGGCTGCCGACCGATGGATGGACGCGGAGTCCTCCGAGCCATGAACGGAGATGGTGACACTGGCTCCACCCGCTGCCTTCGCCATGACCCGCGTTGGCTTGGTGCTCGTTGCCGGAAGTGTCTTGGTGATGATCGTTTGCATATTCAGGTACTGGTGAAATTCCCTTGGTCTCATGGTCTTACTTGTAGATTTTCACGACGGCATTCCGCTTGATGCCGAACTTCAGGGCATCCGAGTGCCGGTTGAAGTAGACGTCCCACCGTCCGTCGTACTTCTTCGACGTGCGGTCCTCGACCCGGAACCACCCGCCCCCGCCGGGCCAGGAGATGAAGACCCTGGTGCCCAGGGGCACGGATCTTGGGGCGGCGACGGTGACCCCCTGCACGGGCCGGGTCCCCGCCGCCGTGAGGCCATCCCCGTCGGCACAGCAGGCGAGACAGCAGCAGTAGGCTGTGGCGATGGCGTTCACGGCGCATCCTCCTTCTCCACGATACCGGGCACCGGGTCCCAAGTCTCGTCCCTGTCCGTATTCTTATCCATCACGCGCTGGTATATCGTACCGTCTTCGCACAAGGCGAAGAGGATGGGGTAGAACGACTCGCTTTCGCCGAGCACTGCAATTTGTATGATGCGTTTCATGTTGGCTTCTCTCTTTCTGTCAATGCGTGGACAGAAACCGGCCACGGTTTCCGCCCCTCCGCCTAGTGATCCGTACATCCAATCGGATCGACGTTCGCGGCAAGCGCGGTAAGCACGACCGATCCCCACGCAAGGCAATCCTTGAGCGACGAGTGCGTGCTTTCGCAGAGAGGCTCGTTGCTTGCGGTGCTGCAAATCCTGATTTCGTACTGACCTGATTTGCCAGTCCTAGAGGCGATAGCGTAATGCGGTTTTCCCCAGAATCCGTTGGAGTACCATGAATCGTCCTCGGCAGTGCAGTGAAACCGCCGGACCCAAAGGACTCCCATCACGGTCCTCGTTTTGGTTTTGGTTGTCTCCGGGGAAGAAGACGGTTCAGTTTGTGTGTCTGGTGTTAGCATTTGCCCTTTCAAGTTGTGCGTGGTTGGCGAGCGCAAGCAGCACGGTCGAACCCCACTCTAAGCTATCCTCGAACGACATTTGCGGACTGGTGCAAATCACCTTGCTCGTGACGATGTTCACAACCTGAACCACACACGTGAACGATGACGCGAACGGACCGCCGAAAACCTCTGTGATATTCGCGCAGTGGGGGTCATTCCAGAATCCGTTGGTGCGCCAGTAGCCTTTAAGGGTTTCGTAGCTGACCCATTCGATGCCGAGCACGTTCCTTGAGTATTGGTTGCTCATCGCGCCTCCATCGTGAACCGAGCCCAGTCCAGCGCATCCTCGAAGTGCTCAAAGGGTGGGGAGACTACGAGGAAGTCGCCGGATCTTTCGACGTAACCACGGAAGCAATGCGGGTTAGGGCCTTCCGATGTTATGAACTTCCTGACCCACGACATTCGTTCGGTGGCGTCGCAGTAGGCGTAGCTGTTGCCCATGGCGAAGAACGAAAACCCCGAGCTGTAGGGTTTAGTCATGGTTCATTGCGGTTGGCTTTCATGGCTGCAAGGACAAGGGAGGCGGTGTAGATTCCCTGCGGTCCGGTGGGCACCGTTCCCGTGGCGAGGATTATGGTGTCATGGACGCTGCCGCCTATCCGGATGGTCTGCGTGATTGCCCAGTGCCACGCCTGATTGGTGACAAGGCGGTACACCGTGCCACGGAGTTCTCCCCCCACTACGCGCGGGTGCTTGATGTCGAGTGTGCGCAGGAACTGCATGGCGTTCTCGGTCGCGAACGAGGAAACGGAAGCATCCTCCGCCAGGATGGCGTTCCATCGGATGCCCAGGCATTCGAGGCCGGCGTAACTGGCGGTGATGTGCCACTCGCCGCAGGCCCCCAGCGCCTTGGCCAGCGGCCCTAACCGTGGATCGTCTTCGTTTAGAAAGCTCATGGGTCGAACCTCGGTAGCAGGGATTGAACGACGGTGGATGCCCAGAGCATGGCCGGGGCGAAGCTGTTGAACTTCATCAATCCAGGCATCGCGGGCATCGGGATAGTCAGGCAGAGCCACGCCACCTGCGCGTTCCATTGGCTTTTGGCGATGGACAGGTATCCGATGACGGTGCCGGGTGGAACGCTGGTTGTGATGAGAACCGAATTGTAACCCGAGTCAAGATATCCCTCCCACTCGATACCAAGGCATTCGTATCCGTAGACTGCCCTGTTTTCTACGTGTGTCGCAACACGTTGGAGCTGGGATTTGTAAATGATTCCCGACTTGGCCAGATACGGTACATGGTGGGCCTGCACCAGCATGGATGACAGCGTTGGCATCGTTCTCTTCCTGTTCGTTGGAGGTTCCTTAGTGATTGCGGCTCCGAGAGGGGAACCCGCCACGGGCACGGGTTCCTCGCTCGATACCGTCAGTCCCACCAGAATCGGTACGAGACCTTGTTGCCGTCGGTCTCCATGTCGTGCTCGTCCGCATGGGAGGCGCGGGCCACCTCGTCCATCTCCGCCCTGAATGACTCAGGCGTGATGCGGTAGGCCGTCATCGAACCGGGCCGCAGAACGAACGGGCAGTATCTGGCCACCCACTCCACATAGAACGCGAACGAACTTTCCCACGCCACGATGTAGGTGTAAAAGTCTCGCCCGGAGTTCGGGTTGTTGTAGAGCCGGTTGCCTCCGTAGAAAGCGGATGGCTTGTAATACGCCAGCCTTCGGGCCTCTCGCAGTGCGAAGGCGAACTTGCGGGCATCGAAGTCGTTGTAGTTGCCGACCAGCCGGATCGCCTGCTGCGCATCCTCGAAGTCGCGGGCCTGCGCCGAGGACCGAAGGCCGCCGCCGTGCGCCGCAATGAACTGGGCCGTCGTCCGCATGTCCTCCGTGAACGGGGGCTCAAGCGGGATGCGTTTCCATATCGGAAGCGCACGCGACCGGAAGTAATCCCCGGCGATGCGCGGCCAGTTTTCCTCGCGGTCTTCCACCTCCGTCGTCGGGTAGTTGCTGGCGACGCGAATCCAAATCCACCGCATCGCCTCGGGCAGCTCCTCGCCCGCCACCGAGGCGAGCGTGTCGTAGTCACCGATCATCGGGTCGATGTCCCCGTTGCAGACCCAGTGCTGGATCGTCACCGGGATCGACTCTTCGCACGCTGGTTTGATGGTGGTGTTCATGGCTTCTCGATAACCTTTCCCTCTGCGTTCAGTGCGAACTTCGGATTGCCTGGGTCATCCGGCAGCAGTTCTTCGATGCCTTGCAAATCCCAGTTTTCGCAATCCACCTCCTCAAACTCCTTGCCACCGGCTCTGTCGTAGAAGTCATACACTGCCTTCTCGTTGGGAGCCTCGACAACGACGTGGTAGTGAACCGTTGCCGTGCAGACGATTTGATACCTTGGCATAGTGGTAGTTCTCGTTATTGCGCGTAGATGACGGCGTGCCCTATGTAGGAATGTCCGCCCACTTCGATCCTCGTCAGCTCGTTCGGGTTGACGCCGCACCCGTCGGCGATGCGCTCGACATCGTCATCCAGCGCCGGGTTGACCGCGCGCCCGGCGTCGTCCACCTCGATGAGTTCGAGGTGGAATCTGGCTTCGCTGGTGCCTACCCGCAGTGTCAGCGTGGCGCTGAGGCGGCTTTCCGAGTCGCCTTCCTCGTCGAACATACCGGACGGTTCCAGCGGTTCGATGGAGGCATACGTTTGGTACTTAACGGTTGTCATACTGCTATTCCTTTTTGGTTCTGGGTTTGTCCTACTCCGTAGCAACCGGAGCGTCGTCACGCAACATCTTCGCCAGACCGGCCGGGAAGTAGGGGCGGTAGTTCGTCACCGATTCGATGGCGAGTTCCAACCCGCCCGGCCGCAGGTTCGGCCACGACTCGCCCAGCCAGACGACGGCGACCGAGAGATCGCAGTCCTCTTCCAGCCACTCGAAGGTGCCGGTGAAGGGTGTCCACAACCCGGCGCACACCTTCGCCAGCCGCTCCCGCAGCGGAGGCGCCAGCCACACCCCGCCATGACTGGCAGTGCTGACCAAGTAGACGCCATCGGCGATGCTCTCGACGTGTTGCACCTCGCCCCAAGGCGAGTGCCTGGGGGCTTCGTATGATTTCTTTGTCTGCATGTTTTGTCCTTCTCTCTGTGTCGGCTCCCGCGTGATTGCGGTTCCGAGAGGGAGACCCACCCCGTCACGTGGGTCCCACGCTCGTGATACCGTCAACTCATTGTCCGAATACGAACGCCACCATCCTCTTGGCATTAACCCAGAGCCACTTGTAGCCCTCGATCACGGCCAAGAATGAGAAGCACCAGACCACCAGATGAACCCCGATGAACACCGAGGTTGAGAAGAATACCCACGCCGCTTCGACCAACCACAGGAGCTTCGCTTTCATGGCGCTAGTCCTCGATCACGACGTGCTCCCCGAAGGGCGGCTTCTGCCCGCCCGATTCGATGGTCGCCCAGACCACAAGATAGGGCGGCTGGTTCTCGGGGAAGGTCCCGTACAGGTCGGTGATGAACACCATCGACGTGGTGTCCGGGTACTTCTCCTCGACTAACTTGAACACCGGGCGGAAGTCGGTGCCCCCGCCACCCAGGGCGTCGGTCGGCATCGCATCCGTCGGTTCCAGTTCCATGACCCGGTGCACCGATGCATCGCAGTCGATGAGGATGATCCGGCTGGGGTTCGCCTGCTCGATGATGCCCCGCACCTCGGCCAACACCTCGCCCTGCTTGCAGCACAGGCTGCCCGACGTGTCCCGCACCACCACGATGTCGCCCAGCGAGCGACTGCGCCGGCCGGGAACGTAGGCCCCGACCGCCCGGTAGCTGTCGTTGGTCTTCAGGTACGACCAGCCCTGGCTCGTCACCTGGGTGGAGAGGCTGGCGAGCTTCTCGCGCCAGCTCACCTTGGGTTTCAGCCAGTCGTTGACCAGCATCCCCAGCCCGGCGGGGAGCTTGCCCGCCTGCTTCGCCGCTGCCGCGATCCGGGCAAGCTGCGCCTGCTTCCGGTTGGCATCGTCCTCCTCCTTCGCCTTGTCGGGCGGACCGACTTCTGCGGGCGGCGGTCGCAGGTCGCCCGGTTCCAGCGTGGGCTTGGGCGTGCCGGAACCGGACCGCCCGGGTTTCTTGCCCTTGCCCGGCTTCTCCTCGGGCTTGCCGCCGCCGGCCCCCTCGTCTTCGCCCTCCTCGTCCTTGCCCTCACCATCCCCCTCCCCGCCTTCGTCTCCACCCTCCCCCGGTTCGCCCTCCTCGTCCTCGCCCTCTTCCTCGGGGAGATTCTCGATGAGCCGGGCGTAGATTTCCGGCACGGTCATCTCCGGTGTGGTCCATGGGAGATCGACGTGCCCCTCGGGCAGCTCCAGCCCCCACTCGATCACCATCTTGTTGATGGGATCGTCGGCTGCCATGTTCATGTACTTGCGGTACTTCTTCGGGATGCCCTTCAGCCTCTTGGGGTGATCCAAGGCGCCGTGTAACCACTCGTGGACACACACGCCCTGCAACTTCTTGATCGGCCACTTTACCACGTCGGGGTGGTAGAATACCGTGACGCCATCGGTGGCCATGGTGCCCTGTCCGTTGCTGGCGGTGATGGTGTTGTTCTCGACGAACGAATCTGCCCTGTCGAAGCAGAGTTCGGTGAGCCAGGGATATTCCAGCACGATGCGCCTCACGGCGACTTCGATAAGCGGATGAGTTGTGTATTTCATTTCTTGTCCATGCGTTGACAGACTGGGGTTACATTCCGATCTTGTGAGTGGTGACCCACTTCACGAAGGCCGGGGTCTCCGACCACTTCGGCACCGCCCCGGCACAGCGGGAGTGAACGGCGGCAGCAACTTCGGCCGGCATCCGGTTGACATAGGTGCCGACCGACACCTGATACCGTTGAAGGTTTTCGGCCACGGCCTTGACCCCCGACAGGATGATGTTGAGCTGGGCGAACTTGGCACCCGCCGACTTGGGCATCTTCGCCGACACGGGATCGTCGACGAGCTGTTCCCACGATGCCAGCTCCACAAGGTAGTCGAGCGTGGCGTACAGCTTCGATCCGTAGTCGCCGACGCAGGCGGTATACAACCACAAGGGCGGCTTGTCCGACGGCGGGTTGTTGGCCCGCCACGCCTGAAGCCGGCGGGACAAACCCTCCAACGCGCGGGGTGTCAGGTACGGTTCGTTCGGGCACTCCACCCTGGCCTTGCCGTCGTAGGTGAAGAGGTCCCCGCCCTTCTGCATCTCGAAGTAGCCGATCAACTCCGCCTCGATGTTGCCATTGGCCCACACCGCCCATGATTCCCAGTCGGGGATCAGGGTCACGATGTGGACCCGGTTGACGACGTGCGACGGCATCGGCTTGGCGGATGCCCCGCTGCCGACGTGGTTGCCGGTGCAGATAATGCACCAGCCTTCCCCGAGTGGGTCCCCGTTGATCGAGTGGTCGATCAGGGGTTCGGAGAGACCGTTGACCACCTGACGATCCGAGTTCGGCAGGTCGTCGAGGACAAGGATGCCTTCCTTGGGAATCGACCCCGCATCGACGAGCGACTGAAGGGGCCACTTGTCGAGGGCGAGGCTGGTCGTGGTCCCGGTCTTGTGGTCGGGAACGAGGAGGCCCCGCAGGTCGATGGAGTCGCAGAGTTCCCCGCGAAGTTCCATGTACCCGATGTTGAGGCGAGCCGCGATGGTGCGGGGAAGGGTCGTCTTCCCCAGTCCGGGGTTGCCCGTGATCATACCGGGCATCCCCGACTGGATGCAGTTCATGATGAACTGCTCACAGGAAGCGTAGTTGACCTGATTATACATACGATGAGTCTTTCTTCTTTCTGTCAATGTGTTGACGGTGAAGGAGATAAGGCGCCGGAAACAGTCCGGCGCCTCCCTTCACCTAGTGAACTGTACATCCAATGTGATACGAGTATCACACCAATGCTCCGCAGGTTTCGAGCATGGAGAGGGCCTGCTTCGCCTTGTCGTAGGCGTCGGCCCTGACCGAGGCGTGTTTGGACAAGTTGCCTTCGTCGAACTGGGCGAAGGTCGAACCGATGGCCATCGCCGCCATCTCGATGTCGGGGTCGGGCACGATGAGGAGCTTGGGCACCTGCTCGACGATGCGGGCCAAGTCCGGCAGGAGGTTCGCCGTGACCCGGGTGCGCGCCTTGGACGGGTCGCATACCGACTTGATCCGCTCCAGCCAGTCCTTCAGCCGGAACACCACGTCCGACTGCGCCGAGAGGAACGCCTTCTCGGCGTCGGCCCTTGCCTCGTCCGCCATCCGCCGACCGAGGGCGCCGCCGACGAGCGTGGCCAGGGTGTCGGTCGCCGCCAGGGTGTGGCAGGGGAAGGCGCGCACGATGGCGCTCCTGAACGCCTCGCCATTCGGCGGGAACAGGGACCGATCACCGGCTGCGCCGAGGGCGAGGAGGGCGTTGTTGACCTCGCTCTCGTACACCGCATCGTCCCCGGTGATTGCCGTGATCGGTGCGTCCATCTCCGCGAAGATGTCCTGCACCATCTTGTCCACCTCGAAGGCCCGGCCAGCGTGGAAGATCACCTCGCCCGCCTTCCAGGGCAGGGTCGTCGCCTTGATGGTCTTCTTCGCCGCAGCGAAGGACTGGATGAGGGCGGACACCTTGTCCGATCCCCTCCACAACGTGGCGGTGACCGTCAGCGCACCGTTGTTGTTGCCCGCCTGATCCACGGCGCCGACCGCCGAGGAAATCATCTGGGTTTCGGTGCGCATGACCGCAGTCTGTTGCGCCCCGATGCTGAGGCGAAGATGGCCAACGACCACCCCGCCCACGACTTCGTCGATGTTCTCGATTTTTCTCATAGTTCCTTGTGTGTCAACGTGTTGACACGGGATTTTGGTTTGGGTTGTCCCCGGTCATTCGATGCCGCCGATGGGGAGAATCGACAGCAAAAGGTGCTCGATCACGTCCGCCTTAAAGGCGTGGAAAAGGACGACCGACCTGGGCCGGGAGTTCCTAGTGATCGTAAAGTGGCAGGCCATATAGGGACTGAGCCCTTGCTCCGACTGCGGCGTATCGAACTCCGAGCACACGGCGTGTGCCCTGATCGGATTCAAGGCAGGCCCGGCGGCGATGGCGCGAACCCGGTTGGCGATGAGCCGGAGGTGAACGTCGTGTTGCAATAGAAGCGGCAGGTCGTGCCGAGCCCGCCACTCCCGACTCGGCCGGTTGATGCGAACGTCCACCTTCATCGCCGTCCGTCCACGCCTCGCCGGCACGGTCTTGGTGTGGCTGAACTCACGAACGAACGTCCGCACACAAAACGGGGTCATGTCGTTGTCGCACCCCATCCGCATGGCGAAGAGCTTCGCCATTGCGGCATCGAGGGCGTCCTTGTCCGCAGCCCTCCACGTCTCGACCTGATTACGGCTGTACTTCCTCCGGCCCGCCTCCAAAAGCAGGCGCGGAACGAACAGCCGGTCCGGGTAGATCCCGGCGATGGCGGCGAAGGGCAGCCAGACGGCCGTCTGAATTTCTCCAATGGTGAACTTGACTGGTGTTTTCATAGTGGCTTCATCCACTCAGTGAACTGTACATCCAATGTGTTGGGAGCCATAGGCTTACGACTTAAGTTGTCCATGCGTTGACAGGAAGAGAACAAGAATGCCAAGCTGCCCGGGTGAAGGGAATCCCGATGGCGATACGCGCCTCCGATGGCCGGGTCTGGCCGAACGCGGCGGCAGCGGCGGACGAGCTGGGCGTTGAGCCCTACCTCGTCCGTGCGGCAGTCCGGCTCGAAGGGGCGAAGGTTGGTGGCCTGACCCTGGCGGAGGAGGTGGGCGGCAGCCGGCGGGGCGATCCGGTGGGGCGCGGAAGCAGGCCGGTGACCAACGGCGAGCACGTCTGGAAGTCAGCCGCCGAAGCGGCCCGGCACTTCAGGGTCACCCGCCAGTGCATCAGCGAGCGGGTCCACAAAGGTGACGGGATGTGGTACTCGGACGACCTCGTCGTGGTCCCATGACCACGAGGATTTCGCCAGTGGAAGGGGGGTGAAACGCCATGCCAAAAGGGAAGAAGAAGGGCGGTAAGTGCAAGGGGGACAAGGACAGGGACGGATACTAAAACAAAGTCCTTGACCATGGCGGGTGCTTGAAGTAGTTCTCTCGCCATGCCAGCCCAATACTTGGGGCCAGGGTGCAGTGAGCCGGGTCGGGATACCCGATGGCAAGGGTCCCGAACAGGCTACCCGCCTGCAAGTATCCCGGCGCCAACTTCAACTCCCCGTAGAGCGAAAGCTCCGGGGAGTTCGCCATTTTCGGAATCAGGATTCTTGGCCCTCTCCTGTCAAAAGGGGCCAGCGCACACCGAGAGGAGCGCAATGAGAAGCAGTGACGGGGTGAACAGTGCTTCCCCGGGTGGGGAAGTGCGAGTGCGGCCGGAAGAACCGGCAATCGGGAATAGATGCCCGACCTCAACCGTAGGGGCGGTAACCGCAAGGCCAGCGCCCAAGGGCTTGCAGCAAAAGCCGGTGTCTCCAACCGGCGAGCGATAACTACGTGCGTGCCGCTTACGATCTGCAAGGGCTTAACAGTCTCCCGCTGGAAACGGGTCTGTGTGCCCAAGCCCAAGAAAAGTCCCACCCACAGAAGTCACTTGCCCTCCATCCATCGCCGCGCAAGTCGGTAGCTAGGCTCCAGCAATGGGGTCGAAGCCCAAGCGAGGACTGATCCGGGTTGCGTAGGTTACGTAATTGCAACGGGTTACAGAAACCCGTAGAGAGAGGGTCTGTCGTGTGTGCCCCCCTACCCCGCTCTGCTGAATGAATACCAATCAAACCGTCCGGCCATCTGCCACCCTCCACTTCGATGGGTCCTGCTGGCCAAGCAACCCGGATGGCTGGACAGCAGGCGGATTCGTCCTGACTTTGCCGGACGGCAGGAAGGTCGAAGGCGGGGAAGTTCTCCGTCGTCCGGGGGAGAAAGGGACGAACAACATAGCCGAGTTCTTTGGCCTGATCCTTGGACTCAAGTCAGCCTTGGCTGCCGGAGTCAGCCGTCTTCACGTTTACGGGGATTCGCAGCTCGCCGTCTTCATCATGACCGGCAAGTGGCGGGCTCATAAACACCACCTTCGCAGCCTCAGGGACGAGGCTTTGGCTTTGGTGAGGCAGTTTCAGTCCGTGCAGTTTCACTGGATCAGGCGCGCGGCGAACGAGGATGCGGACGGGATGGCGATGCGGGCCATCCAGCTCGAACGAGGCCAGGACCCTGACGAGGCGCGCGTGCACGAACTCGACGAGGCATTGAATCGGATGCAGTACCATCACCGCATCTTCGATCCCGAGGTGTGGCGTGTGCCTTGAATGCCGCAGTGGACGAGAAGGCGAAAAAGGGGGCATGGACGGGCCGGCAGAAGGAAGGCGGCGGAACCTTGACGCCTGTCAAGCTCTGGGAAACGCGGGAGGCAGGGACAAAAAAGGGGGCGGACCAGCCGGGAAAGCCCAGCCGATCCGCCCCTGACATCACTTCTTCACCCGCCCCTTTACCTCGACCGGGGTTTCCCCGCTGACATTATCCCAAGCCACAAGGCACGCCATGGTTACGGCACCCAGCCAAAATCCCATGGCCCATCCAATCTCCTTGCTGTCCCACCCGAGCGCAATCGCGCTGGTCACAAGGGCAATGCCGACCCAAACGGCAACGATACCCGACTTTCTGTTTCGCATACGCTTCCTGATTTCCGAAGCCGGTTGCCCCCCGGCCGGGGAATGACGTGTCATCCGGGGCTTGTCACCCGGACTGCCGCATTGCCGCCCAAGCCGATCCTTTGCAGGAACGGCTTGAAGCGTGACTCTGCGATTACGCCTTGCCTAAGGCCATGACGGCTTCAGCAAGCACCGACTGCGCGCGGGACGTGCCGTAGCACGCCAGGATTGCGCGTCCGATTTGCGTCCCTGTAAGGGACTTGCCGGCAAGGTAGGCTTTCAACTCCATCACCGCCGGATCGGCCGGAACCGTCGGAGCCGACGGCACCGCCGGAGCCGATCCGCTGGCCGGAGGCACCATCGCCGCCGGAGGCACCGTCGCCGGAACCGGAGCCTTCCCCGTTTCCGTCGCCGCCGGCACCGCCGCCGCCTTGGCCTTGTCCGCCTCGGTAGGTTGGTTCGGGACTGGCAACCCCGCCATCGGGTTCACCGCCGCCCCAGCCGGAGGCACCGCCCCAGCCGGAGCCGGAACCG
>Ga0180077_1000018_pt1 | contig 19635 bp, 20 predicted proteins | sample EasRiv466_16_10D_FD_123014 | JGI IMG/M metagenome (GOLD analysis project Ga0180077, IMG submission 123014) | Soil microbial communities from meander-bound floodplain in the East River, Colorado, USA - East River metaG ERMLT466_16_10D | ecosystem: Environmental > Terrestrial > Soil > Floodplain ...
GAGATCGTGGTCGCGGTGGGGGGCGGATGAACGACAAGCTCGTCATCGCGGGCAGGCAGTACGCCTCGCGCCTCCTGATCGGCACCGGCAAGTACAAGGATTTCGCGCAAACGCGCGCCGCAGTCGAGGCCTCCGGCGCGGAGATCGTGACAGTAGCGATCCGCCGCACCAATATCGGCCAGAACGCCAATGAGCCGAGCCTGCTCGAGGCGCTGCCGCCCTCGAAGTTCACCTACCTGCCGAACACCGCGGGCTGCTACAGCGCCGAGGACGCGGTGCGCACGCTGCGACTCGCGCGCGAGCTGCTGGACGGTCACGATCTGGTGAAGCTGGAAGTGCTGGGCGACCCGCACACGCTCTACCCCAACATGCCGGAGACGCTCAAGGCCGCGGACGTGCTGGTGAAGGAAGGCTTCAAGGTGATGGTGTACTGCTCCGACGACCCGATCCAGGCGAAGATGCTGCAGGACCTGGGCTGCGTCGCCATCATGCCCCTCGCCTCCCTCATCGGCTCGGGCATGGGCATCCTGAATCCCTGGAACGTGCAGCTGGTGATCGATGCGGTGAAGCTCCCGGTGATCGTGGATGCGGGCGTGGGCACGGCCTCGGATGCCGCCATCGCGATGGAACTGGGCTGCGACGGCGTGCTGATGAACACGGCGGTCGCCGCCGCCAGGGATCCGGTGCTGATGGCGCGCGCCATGAAGAAAGCGGTCGAAGCCGGCCGCGAGGCGTTCCTCGCCGGCCGCATGCCGAAAAAGCTGTACAGCGCCGCGCCCTCCTCCCCCACCGAAGGCCGGATCGAGCCTTCCCGCACCAAAGCCGCGTGAGGCGCACGGTCCGCAGTTACGTGCTCCGCCAGGGGCGCGTGACCGGCGCGCAGGAGCGCGCGCTCGCCGAGCTGATGCCGGTCTACGGCATCGCCTACCGGGAGGAAACCCTCGATCCCCGGGCCGTCTTCGGTCGCACCGCGCCGCTGGTGCTCGAGATCGGCTCCGGCATGGGCGACACCACCGCCCGCATCGCCAGGGAGCGGCCGGACACCGATTTCATCGCCGTGGAGGTGCATGCGCCCGGCGTCGGCAGCCTGCTGAAGCTCATCGAGCAGGAGCAACTCGGAAACGTGCGCGTCATCCGCCACGATGCGCTCGAGGTGCTCGAGCACATGGTCCCGGATGCGTCCCTTGCCGCGATCCACCTCTTCTTTCCCGATCCCTGGCCGAAGAAGCGCCATCACAAGCGGCGCCTGGTGCAGCCCGCTTTCGCGGCGCTCGCGGCGCGCAAGCTCGCGCCGGGCGGCATCCTGCACGTCGCCACGGACTGGGAGGACTACGCATCGCAGATGGTAGAAGTGCTGATGGCGGAGCCCGGCTTGCGCCGGGAGAATGCCGCCCATACGCGCCCGCCGACCAAGTTCGAACTTCGCGGCCTCAAGCTCGGTCATAAGGTGCACGACTTCGTTTTTCGCAGGAGACCCTGAACGTGCTGCGCTGGCTGCTGCTGTCCCTTTCACTCCTCGCCGCCGGCCTTGCCCGCGCCGAGCCCGCCGCCCACGACCTGGACTGGTTCGACGAATCGCGCCAGCGCGCCGTTCCGGTGCGCCTGTACTGGCCGGAGGGCGCGGAGCGGGTGCCGCTAGTGGTCTTCTCGCACGGCATCGGCGGCTCGCGCCTCGGCTACCGCTACCTCGGCGAGTACTTCGCCGCCAACGGCATGGCGAGCCTGCACCTGCAGCACGTGGGCAGCGACCGGTCGCTCTGGACCGGCAACCCCGTTTCGCTCGTGGGGCGCCTGCACGACGCGGCGCAGGAGCGCGAGGCGCTCGAGCGGGTGCGCGACCTGCGCTTCGCCCTCGACCAGCTGCTCGCGCACCAGGCCTTCGGCGCGCGCGTGGATCGCAGGCGCATTGCCGCCGCCGGCCATTCCTACGGCGCGAACACCGTGATGCTCGCCGCGGGGGCGACCGTGCAGCGCGAGGGGCGGCGGCTCGAGCTGCGCGACCCGCGCGTGCGCGCGGCGGTGCTGCTCTCGGCGCCGCCCTTCTATGGCGAGGACGACCTCAAGGCGATCCTGCGGACCATCACGCTGCCGACCCTGCACGTGACCGCCACGGAGGACATCATCCGCATTCCCGGCTACTACTCGCCGGCGAGCGATCGCATCGCGGTGTTCGAGGCGGTCGGCAGCCGGCTGAAGGCGCTGGCGGTGTTCGAGGGCGGCTCGCACAGCATCTTCACCAACCGCGGCGGCACCGGCGGCGTGGAGCTCAACCCCAGGGTGAAAGCGGCGACCAGGGAGCTCGCGCTTGCCTTCCTGCAGCGGGTGTTCGATGGCAAGGACGAGGCGCTCGCGCGTTGGCCGGAGGTGAACCGGCCATTGCTCGCCAGATGGACTAGTCCAGGAACAGTTGCAGCAGCTCGTTGAGGAACAGGCGCCCGCGCCGCGTCGGGCGGATGCGCCGCGGGTCCTCCTCGATCAGCCCTCGCTCCTGCGCAGCCGCCAGCCGGCGCGCGATCACCGAAGCATCCAGCCCGGTGCGCAACGGGAACAGCTCGGCCGGTACCCCGTGCACCAGGCGCAGCGCGTTCAACATGAATTCGAACGGCAGCTCCCGCGGCGCGATCGCTTTCTCCCGCGCCGTTCCGGCGGCAGCCATGTACTCGCGCGGCTGTTTGGCGCGCTCGTGGCGCGTCACGCGGTCGGCGAAGCTGATCTTGCCGTGCGCGCCGGCGCCCAGGCCGAGGTAATCGCCGAACTCCCAGTAGTTGAGGTTGTGCCGGCAGCGCATGCCCGGCCGCGCGAAGGCGGAGGTCTCGTAGTGCTCGAAGCCGGCCGCGGCCGCGAGCTCCTCCACCGCGATCTGCATGTCGGCGCAGGCGTCGTGCTCGGGCAGCGGCGGCGGCTTGCGGTAAAAGACGGTGTTCGGCTCGAGCGTCAGCTGGTACGCCGAGAGGTGGGCGGTGCCAAAGCGCAGGCCTTCCGCGACATCCTTGCGCGCCTCGGCGAGCGTCTGGCCAGGCAGCCCGTACATCAAGTCGAGGTTGACGTTCTCGAAGCTCGCCTGCGCCATGTCGATCGCGCGCCGCGCCTCCTGCGCCGAGTGGATGCGGCCGAGCGCGCGGAGCTTCTCATCGTCGAAACTCTGGATGCCGAGCGAGAGCCGGTTGACGCCCGCCTCGCGGTAGCCGCGGAAGCGCCCGGCTTCCGCCGTACCGGGATTCGCCTCGAGCGTCACCTCCGCGCCCGGCTCGAGCGGCAGTCTCGCGCGGACCGCCGCCAGCAACCGGTCGATCGCCTCGGGCGAGAACAGGCTCGGCGTGCCGCCACCGATGAAGATCGAGCGCAGCCTGCGCCCCCACACCGCGGGCAGCATCGACTCGAGATCGGCGAGGAGCGCGTCCACGTATTCGCGCTCGGGCAGGGCATCGGCGCGCTCGTGAGAGTTGAAATCGCAGTAAGGGCACTTGCGCACGCACCACGGCAGGTGCGCATACAGCGCGAGCGGAGGCAGCGCCGTGAAGCGCACTGCGCCCGGCGCGCGCATCACCGCGCTCATCGCACCAGCTCCAGAAGGCGCGCCGCCGCGCGGCCGCGGTGGCTGATGCGGTTCTTCTCCTCCGGCGCGAGTTCCGCCGCCGTCACGCCCCGCTCGGGCAGGAGGAACAGCGGGTCGTAGCCGAAGCCGTTCTCACCGCGCGGCACGCGCGCAATCTCGCCGTGCCAGGTCCCCTTGGCAACGACCGGTTGCCAATCGTCGGCACTTCTCACCAGCACCATCACGCACGTGTAGTGCGCCTTGCGCGCCTCGCCCAGGCTCGCGAGGAGCTTCGCGTTGTTGCGCGCGTCGCGCTCCTCGCGGCTGCCTTCGCGCCCTGCGTAGTAGGCGGAGTGCACGCCCGGCGCCCCGCCCAGCGCATCCACGCACAGGCCCGAGTCGTCGGCGAGCGCGGGCAGGCTGCTCGCGCGGCTCGCGTGGCGCGCCTTGGCGAGCGCGTTCTCCAGGAAGGTGTGGTGCGGCTCCTCGGCTTCGCCGATGCCCAGGCGCGACTGCGGGATGACGTCGATGCCAAGCGGCGCCAGCAGCGGGGCGATCTCGCGCAACTTGCCGGGGTTGTTGCTCGCCAGGACGATGCGCCTCACCGGGGCGGCTTGTGGCGATTGAGCGCGGCCTTGATCTCGGCGATCGCGCGCTCGATGTCCTCGTCGGTCATGCGCAGGAAGTCCGGGTCGGTGGCGCCGAAGTCCTGCACCGCGGTGGTCATCTCGGCGAGCGGCGCGGGGCGCGGGCTTGCGTCGACGGGCACGGCGTCTTCCCCCCAGGCGAGGACGAGCGCCGAAATGTTGTCGCAGCCCGGCCCGCCGCGCTCCTCGGCCAGCTCGGCCAGCCGCGGCACCGCCTCGCCAAGCGGCCCGGCGGCAAGCCCCTCGAGGAGCTGGCGCTGCGTGAGAGGCCCCCACAGGCCATCCGAGCACAGCAGCAGCACGTCGTCGCGCTCCAGGCGCGCGCGCGAGGTCGGCTCCACACGCGGCGGCTGCAGGCCGCCGAGGCATTGCAGGAGCCGGTTGCGCTCCGGGTGCGTGCGCACCGCGTCCTCGTCCAGCGTGCCGGCGTCCACCAGCTCCTGCACCACGGTGTGGTCGCGCGTGCGCGCATGCAGCTGCCCCTTGCGCAGGAGGTAGAAGCGCGAATCGCCGACGTGCGACCAGAATGCATGCCCGTCCTGCACCACGCAGGCGACCACCGTGGTGCGCGGCGTGTCCGGCAGGCTCAGGTTCATGGCCTCGCGCAACAGCATCCCGTGCGAGCGCCCCACCGCGCGGAACAGGAACAGGTCGGGGTTGGCGAGGCGCGGGCGGGCGTCGCGCCGGAAAGCGGCGGCGATGTGGCGCATGGTGAGCTCCGCGGCCACCTCGCCGTGCGCGTGCCCGCCCATGCCATCGGCCAGCACCAGCAGCAGCGACTCGGGCGTGCGCCAGCAGCCGAGGCGGTCCTGGTTGTAGGGCCGCCGGCCGGGCCGCGTCTCCTGGACGATGGTGCAATTCATCGGCCCGCCAGCCTCGTCCACACGCCCTTCAGCTGCGCGAGGACCGGCGCCGCGCCGCGGTACTCCGGCGGCTTCTCGCCGAGCAGCGTCTTTTGCAGCGTGAAGCCGCTCTGCGGGCGCTCCAGGTGCTCCAGGCGCATGCACCAGTCTATGGTGTCGAGCAGCTCGCTCGTGTACCTGCCGGCGCCGATCCTGCGCGCCGGCACCATGCGGTCCTTGTCCAGCCGCTCCTCTGCCGAAGGCGGCGCGCTCGAGGCGACGCAGGCGTAGATCGTCGCGCCCACCGAGTAGATGTCGCTCCAGGGGCCGAGTTTGGCGCGGTCCATGTGGTGCTCGGGCGAGGCGAATCCGGGCGTGAACATGGGCGGCAGCGTCGGCGCCTCGCCCTGCAGCATCTGCCGCGCCGCGCCGAAGTCGATGAGCAGCGGCGTGCCGTCGCTCCTCAGGTAGACATTGCCGGGCTTGATATCCAGGTGCAGCAGCTTGTTGGTGTGCACTTCGCGCAGGCCGTTCAGCAGGGCCGCAAAGGTATTGCGGATCCAGCTCTCGCGCAGCGCGCCGCGGCGGGCGTGGATGTGCTCCTGCAGCGTGCGCCCGCGCTCATAGCGCATCACCAGGTACACCGTCTCGTGCGCGCGAAAGAAATTGAGCACGCGCACCACGTTGGGATGCGTGAGGCTCGCCAGCGCCTTGCCTTCCTCGAAAAAGCACTTCATGCCGTAGCGGAACGCGGCCGCATGCTCCTCGGGCACCTTCGGCTCGAGCGCATCGCCCGTGCGCAGCGCGAGCGACGCGGGCAGGAACTCCTTGATCGCGACCGGCGTGTCGTTCTCGTCGTGCGCCAGGTAGACGAAGGAAAAGCCGCCGGAGGCCAGCACGCGCAGGATGCGGTAGTTCTGAAGCGGGTGCCCTTCGGGCAGCGGCTGGTTGGCTTGGGCCGCCATCTCCCCTATGATACCCGCTTCGAATCGCGCGCCTTCCCGCGTTCCATCCCCTTGATCCGCAGCATGACCGGATATGCGCTGGCCGCCGCCGAGCATCCGCGCGGCGCGCTCGCTCTCGAGCTGAAATCGGTGAACTCGCGCTTTCTCGACCTGCAGCTGCGCATCGCCGACGAGCTGCGCGCGCACGAGCCGCTGCTGCGCGAGGCGATCACGGCGCGCGTCGCCCGCGGCAAGGTGGACTGCCGGCTGAGCTTCGCGCCCGCCGCGGCCGGCGCGCAGGCGCTCGACCCGGCGGCGCTGGAGGCGCTGCGGCGCCTGGCCGAGGCGGCGCAGCGCGCGTTCCCGCAGGCAGGGCCGCTGCGCCTGGGCGACGTGCTGCGCTGGCCGGGCGTGCTCGCCGGCGGCGCCATCGAGGCGGAAGAGATGAAGCCCGCGGTCGCGGCGCTCGCCGCGCGCGCGGTGCAGGAGCTGTGCACGGCGCGCGAGCGCGAGGGCGCGAAGCTCGGCGCGCTCGTCGCAGAGCGCGTGGCGCAGATGCGCGCGCGCCTCGCCGAGGTGCGGCCGCTGGTGCCGGAGGCGAACGCCGCTTACCAGGCGCGGCTCGCCGAGCGCATGCGCGAGGCGATCGGCACGGCGGACGACGAGCGCATCCGCGCCGAGCTCGCCGTGTTCGCGGTGAAGACCGACGTCGAGGAGGAGCTGCAGCGCCTGGGCGCGCACCTGGAGGAGGTCGAGCGCACGCTCGCCAAGGGCGGCGCCGCCGGCAAGCGACTGGATTTCCTCGCGCAGGAGCTCAACCGCGAGGCCAACACGCTCGCCTCCAAGGCGGCGGCGCAGCGCATCGCCGACTGCGCGCTCGAGTTGAAGCTGCTCGTCGAGCAGATCCGCGAGCAGGTGCAGAACATCGAATGACGCGGGGCCTGCTCTTCGTCATCACCGCGCCTTCAGGAGGTGGCAAGAGCTCGCTCATCGCCAAGCTCCTGGAGGACGAGCGCGGACTCGCGCTGTCGGTCTCCTACACCACGCGCGCGCCGCGTCCGGGAGAGCAGAACGGCCGGGAATACCACTTCGTGGACTTGCCCGCCTTCGAGGCGATGCTCGAGCGCGGCGAGTTCCTCGAAAGCGCGGAAGTGCATGGGCACCGCTACGGCACGTCGCAGAAGGTGATCGACGAGGTGCGCGCCAGCGGCCGCGACCTGCTGCTGGAGATCGACTGGCAGGGCGCGGCGCAGGTCAGGCGCCTGTATCCGGAGAGCATCGGCATCTTCATCCTGCCGCCCTCGATGGCGGAACTGGAGCGGCGCCTGCGCAAGCGCGCGCAGGACGCCCAAGCCGTGATCCGGCGGCGGCTCAACAACGCCGCGGAAGAAATGAGCCACGCCGCGGAGTTCAAATACGCTATAATTAACAATAACTTCGACGATGCCCGGCTCGACCTGCGGGCGATCGTGCGCGCTGAGCGACTGGCCACCGGCCTGCAGCTCGAGCGACATCCCGAAGTCTTCAGATCGGAACGCTGACCATGGCCCGCATTACCGTAGACGACTGCCTGCACAGGATCCCCAACCGCTTCCAGCTGACGCTCGCCGCGACCTACCGCGCGCGCCAGCTCGGCGCCGGCGCTTCGCCGCTGGTGGAGCCCAACCGCGACAAGCCGACCGTGATTGCCCTGCGCGAGATTGCCGCCGGCAAGATCGGTACCGAAGTGCTCAAGCGCAACGCCACGCCGCCGACGCCGCCGGGTCCCCTGAGCGCTTAGTGCACGCCGCCCACGGCGCCTGAGGCGCAGCCCCCGAGGGGGCCGGGCCTGCGGTAATCTCCCCGCATGGCCGCTGTCCACACGCTGGATGAGAGCCGCTTCGGCTACCTGAAGCAGGCCGATGTCGCGCGCCTCGCGGACGCCTACCGCTTCTCGGAGGCAGCGCACAAGGGGCAGACGCGGCAGTCAGGCGACCCCTACATCTCGCATCCGCTCGCAGTCGCGGAGATCCTCGCCGGCTGGCACCTCGACAGCCAGGCGCTGGTGGCGGCGCTGCTGCACGACGTGATGGAGGACACCTCCGTCACCAAAGCCGAGATCTCCGACACCTTCGGCAAGCCGGTGGCCGAGCTGGTGGACGGCCTCTCGAAGCTCGGCAAGATCGAATTCCAGTCCGCGGAGGACGCGCAAGCCGAGAACTTCCGCAAGATGCTGCTGGCGATGGCGCGCGACGTGCGCGTCATCCTGATCAAGCTCGCCGACCGGCTGCACAACATGCGCACGCTCGATGCCGTGCCCCCCGCCAAGCGCAAGCGCGTGGCGCGCGAGACGATGGAGATCTACGCGCCGATCGCCAACCGCCTGGGGCTCAACACCCTGTTCCACGAGCTGCAGGAGCTCGCCTTCTCGCATCTGTACCCCTTGCGCTACCGCGTGCTCACCAAGGCCACCAAGGCCGCGCGCGGCAACCGGCGCGAGGTGGTCGGCAAGATCGAGACGGCGATCAGGGCGAAGCTCGGGGAAGTCGGGATCGCGGCGACGGTGTTCGGGCGCGAGAAGCACCTGTTCTCCATCTACCGCAAGATGACCGAGAAGCACCTGTCGTTCTCGGAAGTGCACGACATCTACGGCTTCCGCGTCATCGTGAAGGACACCCCGACCTGCTACCTTGCGCTGGGCGCGCTGCACGGCCTGTACAAGCCCGTGCCGGGGAAATTCAAGGACTACATCGCCATCCCCAAGGGCAATGGCTACCAGTCGCTGCACACCGCGCTGATCGGCCCCTACGGCGTGCCGGTGGAGGCGCAGATCCGCACCGAGCAGATGCACCATCTCGCCGAGGCCGGCGTCGCCTCGCACTGGATGTACAAGGACGACGGGTCCTCGCTTTCGGATCTGCAGAAGAAGACGCACCAGTGGCTGCAGTCGCTGCTCGAGATCCAGGACCAGACCGGCAATCCGCACGAGTTTCTAGAGAACGTGAAGGTGGACCTGTTCCCCGACGAGGTCTACGTGTTCACGCCCAAAGGCAGGATCCTGTCGCTGCCGCGCGGCGCCACTGCGGTGGACTTCGCCTACCTCGTGCACACCGACATCGGCAACCGCTGCGTCGCCGCGAAGGTGAACGCCGAGCTGGTGCCCCTGCGCACGGAGCTGCGCAACGGCGACCGCGTCGAGATCATCACCGCGAGCCACGCCAAGCCCAATCCGGCATGGCTGCAGTACGTGCGCACCGGCAAGGCGCGCGCCAACATCCGCCACTTCCTCAAGACCATGCAGTACGACGAGTCGGCCGCGCTCGGCGAGCGCCTGCTCGAGCAGGCGCTGAAGGCGCAGGGCTCGGCGCTGGCGGAAGTCGACGAGGCGAACTGGGAGCGCGTGGTGCGTGAAACGGTCGGGCGCACCAAGCGCGAGCTGCTGGCCGACATCGGGCTGGGCAAGCAACTGCCGGCGGTGGTGGCGCGGCGCCTGCTCAAGCGCGCGGAAGGCGCGCCCGAGACCAAGGGCAAGGCCGCCCAGGTGGTGATCCGCGGCACCGAGGGCATGGCGGTGCAGCTCGCGAGCTGCTGCCGGCCGATCCCCGGCGACGCCATCGTCGGCTCGATGAAGAAGGGCCAGGGGCTGGTGGTGCACAACACCGAGTGCCGGCAGATCGAGCGCTCGCGCCGCAACCAGCCCGAGCAGTGGATCGACGTGGAGTGGGACCCGGCAGGCAGCCGGCTCTACCTGACCGCGATCAAGGTGATGGTCGCCAACCGCCGCGGCGTGCTGGCGAAGGTCGCCTCCGAAATCGCCGACGCCGGCTCCAACATCGATTCGATCAGCATGGACGAGGACCGCGCGGTGTACACCACCATGCTGCTGGTGCTGGAGGTCTCCAACCGGCAGCATCTGGCGCGTGTGATGCGCGCGCTCAGGCGCCTGCCGGACGTGCAGAAGATCGCGCGCGTGCGCGACTAGGCGCAGTGGACCGCGGCCGCTACGACGCGCTGATGGAGGTGGTGCGCAGCCGCATGACGGTGCGCGCCTTCGAGCCGGCCCAGGCCGTGCCGCGCGAGCACTACGAGATGATCCTGGAAGCCGCGCGCCACAGCCCCTCGGGAGCGAACGCGCAACCCTGGCACTTCATCGTCATCACCGAGCAGGGTCTGAAGGACCGGATCATGGAGTACTTCCGCGACGAGCAGGTTGCGCGCGCCAAGCTCAGGATGAAGTTCCCGACGCCGGACTACCGCGGCCTCGGCACGGCGCCGGGCATGATCGTGGTGGCGAGCGACTTTCGCTGGGTGAAGGCCTTTCCCGTCCTGAACGACGGCTCGGCGCTCGATGCCATGTACAAGGAGAACGCCGAGAGGATCCTGCTGCAGAGCGTGGCGGCCGCGACCATGTCGGCGCACCTCGCCGCCGCGGCGCTGGGCTACAACGTCTGGTGGGTGACCGCCATCGGCCAGCAGAAGGCGCAGGCCGCGATGAAGCCGCTCCTCGGCATCCCGCCGGAAATTTCGGTGCTCGACATCATGTGCTTCGGCAAGCCGGCAAAGCCCGCCTACAAGCGCTGGAAGAAGAGCCTTGGTGAGATCATCAGCTGGAACCGCTTCGACCCGGCGCACTTCATGACCGAAGCACAGATCGACGAGTGGGTCGCGAACACGCGCCACAAGGTCATGTACAAGGATGAGAAGAACGTCGACTGAGCCGTCGCCGGCAGGAACCGGACCGGCAGAACCGCGGGCGCGCCAGCCGGCGCCCGGCTAGCGCACGTTTTCCGCCAGCTGCGTGAAGTGGGCCGAGAGCTTCGCGATGCTGTCCGGAACGTGGTGCTTGCGAGGCGTGTAGCCGGGGAGCATCGAGCGCAAGCGCATGCTGAGCGGGAAGATCGCCAACTGCAGCTTTTGCCGCACCCCGATCCGGCAGCGCTCGCCGTGGCGCTCGAGGTCGGCCGCGGACATGAGGTCCGAGCACTCGCCCAGGAAGCGCAGCATGTGACCCTGGGATATCCAGCACATGCGGACGCGGCCCAGATAGCCGCCAAACAGATGCTGGTACAGGTCGAAGGCGACGTTGCGGTGCTCGATCTCCTCGAGCATGTGCCACTTGAAGAGGCTGCCGAAGGCCGGATGGGTGCGCTTATGATCGTACAGCCCGCTTTCGATCATCCTCAGGGCGAACTGCGTGGTATAGGATTCGAAGCCTTCGATGTAGCCGATGCAGAATTGGTCGCTCGCGTTACCGAGGAAGCCCGCCAGGTCGCCCCGCAGCCGATCGAGCCTCTGCTCCAGGCCGGGATAGCCGTGCGCCAGGACCACCTTGTTGAAGTCGACATGCCGCTGGTAGTGCTGCGCTTCCTGCCGGCAGAAACGATCGACGTCTTCACGCAATGCGTCATCGCGAATCCGCTCCAGCAGGCGCCGGAACGACTTGACGGCAAACGGCTCGAGCAGCGCAGCGTACAGCCCGAAGGCGGTATGCTGGTACGACAGCGCCGCGCTGCCGGCGATGTACAGGGGATGGAAATCGCCCGCATTCGGCACGTCGAACTTCATGGTGCGCACGGCAATCGGATGCATGGGCGCGTTCCTCGGGCGGGGCAAGAAAGTATGCGCGCCGAGGGCATCAAGGACAAGGGCAAGCCGACGCGCGTCGATTTCGCGCTGAAGTAGAGGAACGTCGACTGGGGGGAAATGCAATGCCGCTGCAAGCCCGTGCCTTCCTCGGGATCTGGCACAACCTGAAGCCCGGCTTCGAGCGGGAGTTCGATCGCTGGCACACCGGCGAGCACATGCCGGAGCGCGTGGGCGTGCCGGGCTTCCGCGTGGCGCGCCGCTACATGAACTGGACGCTCGCGAGCCACCTTTGCTTCACGATGTACGAAGGCGCGCACGCCGAGACCTTCCGCTCGCCGGGGTATCTCGCGCGCCTCAACGACCCCACGCCATGGACCAAGCGCGTCGGCGCGGCGCAGACGGACTTCCTGCGCGGGGCGTTCGAGGTCCAGCTCTCGCTGGGCGCGGGCGTCGGCGGGGCGATGGGAACGTTCCGGGTCAGTCTCGAGGACGCCGCGCGCGAGCAGGCCATGCCGGCGCTGCGCCATGCCTGCCAGGACATCGCCGCATTGCACGGGGTGGTCGGTGTGCACCTGGGCGTGGCGCAGAAGGAAGTGACCGGCGTGCGCACGAAGGAAATGGAGAACCGGCCCTCCACCGCTGCCGAGAACGCGATCGATACGGTGGTGCTGGCCGAGGCCATCGGCTTCGAGGAGCTCGAAGCGATCCTCGCGGAGGTCGCTGGCAAGCTGCGCGTGCGCGGCGCAAGCGCGGCGCAAGCCGAGCCGTACCGGCTCGCCTACCTGCTCGCCGCCTGACCCGGGAGAACTTCGGATGACGACACAGCAAGGCATGGCCGTGGTCACGGGAGCTGGTTCAGGCCTCGGCCACGCGATCGCGAAGAAGCTCGCTGCGGACGGCTTCGCCGTCGCCGCGATCGACCTCGACGAGGCTGCGGCGCGCGAGACCGCGCGCCAGATCAGCGACGGTGGCGGCCGCGCCGCCGGCTACGGCGCCGACGTGAGCCGTTCGGCCGAGCTCGACAGGGCAGTCACGGCCGCGATCGCCGCGCTCGGCCCGCTCGAGGTCATGGTCAACAACGCCGGGATACTCGACGGCTATTTCGACGTGGACGAAATGGACGAGGCGCTCTGGCGCAAGGTGATCGACATCGACCTCACCGGCGTCTTCCTCGGCTGCAAGCGTGCCCTCAAGGAAATGCTGCCGCGCAAGAGCGGGCGCATCGTCAACATGGCCTCAGTGGCGGGCCTGAACGGGACCGGCGGTGGCGCCGCATACATCGCCGCCAAGCACGGCGTCGTCGGCCTCACGCGCCAGATGGCGGTGCAGTACGGCGCGCGCGGCATCCGCGCCAACTGCGTCTGCCCGGGCGCGATCCCTACCGGGCTGCGCGGGCACTCGCAGGCGATCCTCGGCCCGGGCGTTCCCGACATGAGCGGGCGAGGCGTCGCGGTGAACGACGAAATGGTGCGCGCGCTGGTGCCGCTGGGCGTGCGCGGCACGCCCGAGGACATCGCCGGGGCAGTGAGCTATCTCGCCTCCGACGCGGCGGGCTACATCAACGGCCACGCGCTCGTCGTCGACGGCGGCTGGCGCGCGAAGTAGCCGCCGGTCGCAAGGTGAGCGCCCTCGCACCGTTCCGCGTCCGCAGCTTCCGCTTCCAGTGGCCCTCGGACCTCGCCACTTCCTGGGCTTTCGAGATGGAGGCGCTGATCCTGGGCTGGTACGTGCTCGCCGCGACGGGCTCGGTGCAGCTGCTGGTGGTGGTCGGCGCGCTGGCCTGGCTGGGGTCGCTGTTCTCGCCGTTCTTCGGCATCCTCGGCGACCGCATTGGCGTGCGAAGGCTGCTCTGCCTCACGCGCAGCAGCTACGCGCTGCTCGCGGCCCTGCTCGCGGCGCTCACGCTGGGCGAGTTGCTCCAGCCCTGGCACGTGCTCGTCGTCGCGGGCATCGCGGGCCTCATGAAGCCGTCCGACATGGCGATGCGGCACGTCCTAGTCGGCCACACCATGCGGCCCGAGGCGCTGATGGGCGCACTCGCCCTTTCGCGCACCACTTCCGACACCGCGCGCATCGCGGGGGCGATCGCCGGCACGGGCGGCGTGGCGCTCATCGGCATGGGCCCGGCGTACGTGGTGGTCGCCGCGATCTACGTCGGCGCCTTCCTGCTGTCGCTGGGCGTTGCGGCGTCACCCCCGCGCAAAGCGCAGGCGAATCCTGCTGCGGAGAAGGTCTTGGCGAATCTCAGGCAAGGCGTCGACTACGTCTGGGACAAGCCCGACCTGCTCGGCGCCTTCAGCATGGCGTTCTTGGTCAACCTGCTCGCCTACCCGTTCTTCCTCGGCCTGCTGCCTTATGTCGCCAGGGACGTCTATGGGATCGGGCAGTCGGGCCTGGGCTACCTCGCCGGGGCGTTCGCGACCGGCGCGCTCGCAGGCTCCCTGGTTGTGGGTGCCAATCGCGTCCCGCTGCGGGCGGCGCGGGTGATGTTGGTGAGCGGCGCGCTCTGGTTCGTGGCGATCCTGCTCTTTGGCCAGATCCGCTCTGCCGGCGCAGGTATCGCGCTGCTCTTCCTGATCGGCTTCGTGCAGAGCTTCTGCCTCACGCCGCTCGCCGCGGTCATGCTGCGCGCTTCGAGCGAGGAGATGCGCGGCCGCGTGATGGGCATTCGCATGCTCGCCATCTGGGGATTGCCGCTGGGACTCGTCGCAGCCGGGCCGATCATTGCGGGCCTGGGCTTCTCCGCCACGACGCTGATTTACGCCGGCCTCGGCCTCGCGGCCACGATCGCGATCGGCTGGCGCTGGCGCCACGCGATGTGGCTGCGCTCGGCGCCCGCCAACGCGCATCTCTAGGCTACGGGTGGACCGTGGCGGATTCGAACCGCCGACCAACGGATCAGTAGAAGCTCGCCCGCATGCGCGACTAGGCGCGCGACCTGCCCGACAGCAAGCGCGGCAGCGCGCCATGCAGGCTCTGATATTCCTGCTTGATGAACCGGTAGCACTCGCAGGACTTCTTGCCCAGGCCCGCGTGGTTGAGAATGCTGATGCGGCCGCGGTGGTAATCGATCAGGCCGGCCGCCCGCAGCCCGCTGGCCGCGCCGGTGATGCCCACGCGACGCACCCCGAGCATCGCCGCAATCGACTGCTGGTCCATCAGCAGCTCGCGTGAGCCGGCATAGTCATTCATGGTGAGCAGCCAGCGCGCCACGCGCTGCTCGATGCTGTGGTGCTGGCTGCAGGCCACCGACTGGCTGATCACCGCGAGAAAGGTCCGCGTGTAGTCCAGCAGCAGCCGCTGCAGCGGGCTGCCGAAGCGCACTGCCTTGCGCAAGTCCTTCGACTTCATGCGGAAGGCGCCGCCCGCGAGCTGCACGATCGCCTTGTCGGGCGTGACGATGCCCCCCAGGAAGATATTGATGCCCACGATTCCCTCGCTGCCGATGATGCCGACCTCGACGGTGCGCCGATCGTCCGTGGTGTCGACCATCACGACCACGGCGTCCTCGGGAAAGTAGACCTCGTCGATGTCCTGATCCGCCCGATAGACGACCTCCCCGCGCTTCAAGGTCACGTGCTCGAGCTTGGGCAGGAGGCGCCGGTATTCGACGGCGAGGAGCGCAGCGAGGATGCTGTTGCCCACCGGCATGCCGGTGGGCGGGGTGCGTCGCGTGCCGTGTTTGGGTTCGAGGGTCATGTCCATCGCCGTCCATCAAGCCGGCGCTGGTAGTGGCACACGGGCAATGGGCCGGCGGGTCTGGCGATGCGCATGTGCGTATTCGCCCCTTCTGCAAATTCCCACCGGATGGCACCATCCATCTTGATCCACGTCAAGCTGCCGGCTCCGGTTCATTGGAACCTTGCGCATGCCCGTACACCACTGGGAACGACACCGAACCGAACGAATCGGCTGGCTCCGCGCCGCGGTGCTGGGCGCGAACGACGGTATCGTTTCCACGGCGAGCCTGGTTCTGGGCGTGGCAGCCGCGGATGCGAGCCACGCCAGCGTCATGATCGCAGGGGTTGCCGGCCTGATCGCGGGAGCCATGTCGATGGCTGCCGGCGAATATGTGTCCGTCCACTCGCAGGCTGACACCGAGCGGGCGGACATCGAGCGCGAGCGCAAGGAGCTCAAGGCGGACGACGCCGGCGAGCGCAAGGAACTGGCGGCGATCTACGTCGGCCGGGGGCTTGATCCGGCGCTTGCAAAGCAGGTGGCCGATCAGCTCATGGCGCACGATGCGCTCGGCGCCCACGCGCGCGACGAACTCGGGATCTCCGAGGCCCTCAGCGCGCGCCCGATTCAGGCGGCCCTGGCCTCGGCCGCCAGCTTCGCGGCCGGAGCGGCCATGCCGCTCCTGATGGCGGCGTGGGCGCCGCCGGCGAGCCTGATCGCGCTCGTCTCGGGCACTTCGCTCGTGTTCCTCGCACTCCTGGGGGGGCTGGCTGCGCGCGCCGGCGGCGCGAGCATGTCGGCAGGCGCCATCCGCGTGACATTCTGGGGGGCGCTGGCCATGGGGATCACCGCCGGTGTCGGCGCTCTGTTTGGGACAATCGCATGAGCAAACGGACCCGGCATGGCGACGATGGACTTCTGTTATCCGGCGTGGCGAGGTCGTCCTCTGCGACGTTCACCATTCGCGGCGCTTGGCTCGCTCGTCGTACGGGCCGGCGGCCGGGCTCGTCAGGCGCTGCGGCGCCACGTAGTCGATCTCCGCACGCTGGATAGCGGGAAGCACGGGGGGCACATCGCTGCGGACGATGGCCAGCGGCGCGAAAACCGCTCCATCGAGGCATTGGATCCTGGTCGCACCGCCGCAGAATCGTTGTCGCGCAAGATTCATGCAAACGGGAATCCGCTCGCCCCGTTCATCCAGCGTGTAGATGGGAACAATGCAGGAGAGGGCAGCAGCGGCAATGTCCAGCGCCCTGGCATAGTCGTTCGGGGACAGCCGCACTTCATTGCTGCGGCGCGTCTGGTGAAACGTGAATGCGGCCGCCACGGAAAGCGGCACACAGCGCTCCTGGCTGCCACGCCACATTTGCTCGATTTTTGCGCTGTCGCTTTGAAGATCAACCACGCCGCATCCCGGATGGGGCACACACAAAAAAAGACCCCACCTCGGGAGGCGGGGCCAGATACCCACATACGCCTAGGGGGGAAGGAACGGGCACGTATGTGGTGGACTAATCGATGGCTCGTTGCGCTGCCTGCCCGGTTCCCCGCTGTCCCGGACCGCTCACTGTCCCTCTGCCAACGTCGAGGTTCAGTGCGGTATCGCACATAGGGACTGGAATTGGCGGCGAGACCCCCTGGCCGTCCGGGCCCTTGGACCAGTCCCGCGCCAGAATATGGGAGGTGCAAGCAGGAGGCGTGGAATGCGTAGTGCGGAAGTGAAACAGGACTCGGCCGGGCGCCAATCCCTTGAAGGTCTGGCAGGCGGTGGCGGATTCGAACCGCCGACCAACGGATCAAGAACCGGTGAGTGTTAACGCAACTTGTTGATCTTGGCCCACCATCACCTGCCGCCCCAATCGGTCAGTCGATCACCCGGTGGGTGCGCGCAGTTTCCGAAAGCGAAGGCCCACGCCGCCAGGCGCTCGCGCGGTAGACGGCGAGCCCGAGCTACCTGGATGGCTCAATCGGAGAGACCGCCGAGAACCACCCCCCGCCAATGGCCGCAAGGCCGCTAGGGCGGGACCGCGGCCCCCGACACGCATCGCCATGGTCGCCATGCGCAGTATTGCCAGGCTTTGCTTCATCCACATCGTGATCTCCTTGCTTAGCATGGTCAGGCAAATGCCGGCTCGGCATGAAGACAGAAACAAGAAAGGGCGGATTGACCCGCCCTCTCGCCGAACCTGAACACCTGCTCGCTCTAAGCCGTCGCAGCAGCGCTGATCTTGTGGAACGTGGAGTTGGAAACCTCGTAGGTATCAACCCTGGGGGTTCCGACCACCAGCTTCTCCAGCATCTTGCTCACTTCTGCGTAGTGCTCGCGGTTGTAGACATCGGCGCTTTCTTTCTTGTCCCACAAACTCACGGCAAAGGCGTCGTCTCCGCTCTGCGCAACAAACGAGATTTCGTCCTTGAACCCCTTTTGTTTCTGCAGCATGGGAATGACTTGCCTTTCCAACTGCTTGGTAAACTCCGTGACGCTGTTGGGCTTCAGTTTCATGGAAATGCGGCGTGCATACATATTGGACTCCTTGGTTGTGACGACCAGGGGGCCATCTCAGATAGCCGGACAAAGTGCAGACGGTCAGTAGTCCCCTCGATCCGTCGAAAACGCTACCCGCTGACGCCCTGCCGAGACAACCAGCCTGCGCGCAACGGCCGACAACTCATAGACGTTTAATTATCTAATTGTGTTGACTTTCCACAATTGGGTCTCGGACCGCAGGCAGGTCGTTGATCTCGTAGCGGGGCTATCAGATCAAAAGTCGAAGCGAAGGTCGCTCGCAACGCTTGCCTTGCGGTTCAATTTTGCACAGCTACTTCGACTGCGCCTTCTCTTTCTGCTTCGCCTGTTGACGCAGCGTCTTCTTGATCTTTTGCTTGCGCGTGCGGTTGCGACGATTGCGACCAGTCGATCTGCCCATGGCTCTCACCCAGTTCTGTAGTCAACGAGAACCGGAATCTTGTTCCTTATTCCAGATTTCTTCCACAGGCGGCGAAACGCCTGACTCTGCCGTCCCCCGCCAGCGCGGATACGGAAACGAAAAAGGCCCCAGCGAGCGCCTGCAAACGGGCGTAGAAGTCCTACGCTTTTCCTACGTGGCGATGGGTTTCGCCTCATGGCCGTCTAGCTCTGAAGCGGCCGCTTTCGCGCCGCCTTCCGGAAGGTAATGGTTCGCGACGAAAGAGTACGGCGGGAACATAAGGCGCTTCGCCGGCATGCCGCTTCCGGATTGCTCGACACGGCCGTCGGACTGCAACGATCTCGCCGCCATTTCGGTAAGCGCGGAAAGCGTCCCAGCGGAGGTCGTCAGGGGTCTATGTTGGGCTCGCAGCACTCGTGCCGTCGCTTCTGAACGAGAAGACGCGATCGAGCAATCCTGCCCGTGCGCGAGGCTCGCGTACTGGCGCTGCGATGCGTGCACCTTCATTGAGAACGGGTTCTTGGCCCCCTCCTCGGCCGCGATCGTTTCCGGCCAATTTTGCATTGGACTGCATAAGGTGAAAGGGACAAGATGGCCGCCGGGGGCTTTTACCGGGAAGAAGGGGTATGAGGAAGAGGAACCCCGGCGCCATCGGCCGTACGGCCAAGCTGCTCGCCGCCGCCTGCCTGGTTTCACTCGGCGCGGGGGGCTGGGCGCAGGAGTTTCCTTCGCGCCCGATCACCATCGTTGTTCCTTTCCCGCCGGGCGGGGGCACCGATATTTTCGCGCGCGCCATCGGGCACAAGCTCTCGAGCGCATTTGCCAAGCCCGTGGTGGTGGAGAACCGCGCCGGCGCCACCGGAAACATCGGCGCCGAAGCGGTGGCGCGCTCGACAGCAGACGGGCATACGCTTCTCTACACGTCGGCGTCCATTGCGCTCAGTACCCTCACCTATTCGCAGCCCGGCTTCGAGCCCCAACGCGACCTCGCGCCGGTCTCGATGACGGTTTCGATTCCCTATGTGCTCGTGGTCCACCCGTCCGTGCCTGCGCGACGGATGAGCGACCTGATCGGGCTCGCCAGGGCGAGGCCAGGAGCCCTCAATTTCGCCTCCGGCGGGCCCGGCTCGTCGCTGCATCTGGCGATGGAGTTGCTCAAGCTGCAGGCGCAGATCGACCTGCACCATGTCCCGTATCGCGGGGCGGCCCCGGCTCAGACCGCGCTGCTCGGCGGAGAAGTCGACACGGCGTTTCTGGTGCCGCCGCTGGTCCAGGGCCACGTGAAGGCGGGACGTTTGCGCGCCCTGGCAGTGTCTTCCACCGCGCGCTCGCCGATGTTTTCCGAGGTGCCTACGCTCCAGGAAGCCGGAATCACCGGCTACGAGGCGCTGCAATGGCACGGCTTCTTCGTTCCGGCGAAGACCCCGGCGCCAGTCGTCGATCGCCTGTACCGCGAGGTCGCGACGGCACTCACCGCGCCGGATATGGCAGAGCGAC
>Ga0180077_1000019_pt1 | contig 19400 bp, 20 predicted proteins | sample EasRiv466_16_10D_FD_123014 | JGI IMG/M metagenome (GOLD analysis project Ga0180077, IMG submission 123014) | Soil microbial communities from meander-bound floodplain in the East River, Colorado, USA - East River metaG ERMLT466_16_10D | ecosystem: Environmental > Terrestrial > Soil > Floodplain ...
AAGGCGCAGGCCGCGCTCGAGCGCATCCGCGACGCCGCAGGGCTGTCCCGCGACGTGGCCGAGATCGTCGGCAAGTCCCTGGGCTGAGCGCCGCGCATGGCCACGACCGTCGTTGCGGTCTTCGCGGTCGTGTACCTCGGGATGATTCTCGGCGGGCTGCCGTTCCTGCAGCTCGACCGCACCGGCGTGGCGCTGCTCGGCGCCATCGCCATCGTGGGCCTCGGCGTGCTCACGCCGGAGCAGGCCGCGCAGTCGATCCACCTGCCCACGCTGCTGCTGCTCTTTTCCTTCATGGTGGTCTCGGCGCAGATGCGCCTGGGCGGCTTCTACACGCACGTCATGCTGGCCATCGCAGATCTGCGCGTCTCGCCGCCGGCGCTGCTCGCCGCGGTGATCGGCGTGGTCGGCGTGCTCTCCGCGGTGTTCAGCAACGACGTCATCTGCCTCGCGATCGCGCCGGTGCTCGCCGACGCCTGCCTCGCGCGGCGCCTGGATCCCGTGCCCTACCTGCTCGGCCTTGCCTGCGCGGCGAACATCGGGTCCGCCGCGACGCTCATCGGCAATCCGCAGAACATGCTGATCGGCCAGGTGCTCGAGCTCTCCTTCACCGGCTATTTCCTCGAGGCGATCGTGCCGGTGCTGCTGGGGCTCGCCGCGGCCTGGGGCGTGATCGTCTGGCAGACGCGCGGCCGCTGGCGCACGGTGCTCGATGACCCGCCGCCCGAGCGCCGCCAGGACTACGCCGTGTACGACCGCTGGCAGACCGGCAAGGGCCTCGTCGTCGCCTGTGCGCTCATCGGCGCGTTCCTCCTCACCGACCTGCCGCGCGACGTGGTTGCGCTCGTCGGCGCGGGCCTGCTGCTGATGAGCCGCCGCCTGCACTCGAACAAGATGCTGGGGCTGGTGGACTGGGAGCTGCTGATCCTGTTCATCGGCCTGTTCGTGGTGAACCACGCGCTCGCGCAGACGGGCCTCACGGCGCAGGCCATGGCGGCGCTTGCCGGCGCGGGCGTGCCGCTGTCAGAGGCCGGGCCGCTGTTCCTCGCGACCCTCGTGCTGTCCAACGTGGTCTCCAACGTTCCCGCGGTGATGCTGCTGCTGCCCGCGGCGACCGAGCCGTTTTCCGGGCCGATGCTCGCGCTGGTCAGTACGCTGGCCGGCAACCTCTTTATCGTAGGCTCCATCGCCAACATCATCGTGGTGGACGCCGCGCGGCGGCGCGGCATTGCGCTGGACTGGCGCACCCATGCGCGCACCGGCGCGCCGGTGACGCTGGCCACGCTGGCGATCACCGCCGCGTGGTTTGCGATCGGACACTGAGCGCAACGTCGCAGGCGTCGGGCTGGCGCGACGTCCCCGGGCGAATCGCGGTTCGCTGCAAACCTCGTCACGCTCGCGCCCTGCGCGACGAAGACATTGCGCAATTCTCCCTTGAGCCCTGCGCACAGGCTGGCATTGTGTGCGACGTTGACTTCGCCCAACATCGCCACCCGGCTGGCCGCGACCGGCCAGCTCCTCGTCCGCTCGGGAATCGAGATCGGCCGGCTCCTCGGCTCGATGCTCGAGGACGGCGATGCCGTGACCGCAAGCGTCCCGCCGCAACTGATGCTCCTCTCGAAGCTGGTGCACGTCGAGCCGGCAAACGGGACCATGCTGCTCGCCTATTCCGACCACAAGGCGGCCAATGCGGCGGCGCTGGAGGCGCGCGCGCTTGTCCTGCGCTGCAATCATCGCGGCGCCCAGTTCGCTTTCTCGGGCGACAAGCCGCGGCATGCCGCGTACGCGGGCCAGCCGTGCATCCAGTGCGGGCTGCCCACGGCAGTGCTCGGCATGCAGCAGCGCCGCGGCCTCGGCCGCATCCAGGTGCCGGCGCAGGCGATGGTGCGCTGCGACCTGCGCATGGGCCTGCAGGTCTTCGCCTCCAGACTGGTCGACGTCAGCCTCGATGGCATCGGCGCGCTGATCACCGACCCTACGATCCCGCTGTGCGCCGGCACGCGGCTGGAACACGCACGCATCCGGCATGCCCAGGCCGAGCCTTTCCTGGTCGACCTGGAAGTGCGCCACGTGACCCGCATCACCCTCGCCAACGGCAAGCAGGTCAGCCGCGTCGGCTGCCAGGTTCTCGGCTCGCGCGTGGTCCTGGAAGACCTCATTCGCCTGTTCATCATCGATCTGGGCTGAAGCGGCAGCCGCGACGCTTGCCGTCGCCGCCGGCCCGCTTTGACTGCGAAGCGCGGCTTGCCCGAGAATCCGGCAGTGCAACAGCGTCCGGGGTCCCATGGATAGCACGCTTCTTCTGCTCCTCGCCACCTTGGTGTTCCTCGGCCTGCACGTCCTGCCGAGCACGCCGCTGCGCGCCCTGACGGTCCGGCTGGTGGGCGAAAGCCCGTATCTCGGGCTGTTTTCGCTCGCCTCGATCGCCGGGCTCGCGTGGATGACCTACGCCTACAAGCAGGCGACGTTCTTCGCGCTGTGGCCCGGCCTGCACCTGCTGCCGGTCGTGGTGACGCCGTTCGCCTTCGTGCTGCTCGCCTGTGGCGTGCTCGCACGCAACCCGATGCTCTCGGGCCAGGCCGCCGCCCTCCGGCACCCGGAGGCAGCGCGCGGCATCCTGCGCATCACGCGCCATCCCGTGATGTGGGCCATCATGCTGTGGGCGGGCTCGCACCTGCTCGCCATCGGCTCGCTGCAGGCTGCGATCCTGTTCGGCGGCCTGTTTCTCCTGGCGGCAGCCGGCACCACGCTGCAGGACGCGCGCAAGGCGGCGCAACTGGGCGACGACTGGCTGCGCTTCGCCGCGCGCACCTCGAACCTCCCGTTCGTCGCCATCGCGCAGAGGCGCAATCGCCTGTCTTGGCGCGAGATCGGGTGGCTCAACCCCGCGATCGGACTCGCCCTCTTCGGCGTCCTGCTGTATTTGCACGCGTGGCTGTTCGGCATGCGCCCGTACTAGGGGCGCTGCGCCGGGTGGGAGAACCGCGCCGAGCGGAAGAACCACGCCACGCCAGACCGGTCGCACTCGGGCCCACGATGGCGGTCGCCGCAGCGCGGCGCGCCGCGCTGCGCGAGGCGCTCGATCAGGTCTTCGCCAACATCGCCGGGACCCTGGCCGGCAAGGACCCGGAATACCTGCACCAGATGCGCGTGGGGACCCGGCGCCTGCGCGCGGCGCTGCGCGTCTTCCGCGGCACGATGCGGCGCAAGGACGAGCGCGCGCTGCTACGCACGTTGCGCAGGATCGCCGGCGCCAGCGGCCCGGCGCGGGACTGGGACGTTAATGCGTCCCGCCTGCCGCTGCCGCTGCGCCCCGAGGCCGCGCGGCGGCGGCGCGCCGCCCACGCTCAGCTGCGGCGCGTCATCGGCGCCGTGCACTTCTGGACGCTGCCGCGCGGGCTCGCGGGCACCCGGCCTGCCCTGGACGCGTTCGCCCGCGAGGTGCTCGAGTCGCTGGATCGCAAGGCCACGCGCCGGGGCCAGGGTATCGACTGGAAGCGCGCGGCGCAGCGCCACGCGCTGCGCCTGCGCCTGCGCCGGCTGCGCTACGCCTGCGAGTTTCTGAGTGGTGCGTTCTCGCGGCGCAACAGCGAGGCGCTCGCGCACAGCCTCAAGCAGCTGCAGGACCTGCTCGGGGAGCTGAACGACATGGAGGTTTCGCGCCGCCTGATGCGGGAAATGCGCGGCAGGCGCGCGCGCCGCGAGCCAGACGCGCGCGAGCGCAAGCTGGTCTCGCTCCTGCCCGCCGCCTGGCGCCGCTTCACCTCAGCGCCCCGCTTCTGGAGAGAAAATGGGGTCAGGGCCGAATTATTTCTGGCAAGAAAAAGTCGGCCCTGACCCCAATTTTCAGAGCGAGCGCAGGAAGTTGAGCAAGTCCTGCTTCTCGCTCTCGCGCAGCCCGTCGAAGTTGCCCACCACGCGATTCGCCTCCGAGCCGTTGCTGCGGTGCTCGCGGATCGCCTGCACCAGGTCGGAGGTGCGCCCGTCGTGCAGGAAGAAGACGCGCTGACCGAGACCCCACAGCGGCGCGCTGCGGAACTCGCGCGGCCCCGCCTGGCCCTGCGACACGCCGTCCGCAAGCCCGTCGCCCATGTCGTGCACCAGCAGGTCGGAGTAGAGATTCACCGCTTGGTTGCGCAGCGCGTACACCGCCGTATTCCCGGTGCGCAGCGTCGGCGTGTGGCACAGCGCGCAGCCGGTGCCGGCGAACAGGGCGCGCCCGCGGTCGATGGACGCCCGGCCGCCCGGCGTGTCCGGCGAAGGCTCGGGCGGCGCAAGGAAGCGCTGAAAATTGGCGAAGTTCTGGATTGCCGTCGTGCCTGTGAGCGCGTCGGCCGCCTCGAAATTCTGCGCGTCGTTGGGCACGGTGGCGAACTGGCAGGCTGCGGTCTCGTCTCGCTCGACCTGGAACAGCTCGCTGGTAATGCCCATCTCCACGTTGTAGGCCTCGCCCGAGAACAGCAGCAGCGAGACGTTCTGCGCCTTCCAGCCGAAGCGCGAAATGGTGCCGTCGTTGCCATTGCGGTTCGACTGGCCGGCGTACGCACGGCCGGCAACGCGGAAGTTGGCGCGGCCGCGGATGCCGAAGTCGCGCTTGCGCGCAGATTGCGCGTCGCGGTTGCCAAGGATCTCGGCGTCCGGGATCTGCTCGATCAGGCCCGCGCCGAACACCGGCGTCGGCACGCGGAAGATCACGTTGCGGTTCGTCACCGCGCGCTCGAAGTCCGGCTGCGCGATGTTGCAGCTGCCGGCGCCGGGGCGACCGGTGATGGTAAACAGCGCGTGCACGCCGCCGTCCGGCGTGCCGTCGGGGTTGCGCACGAAGCGCGCCTCGCGGATCGGCCCGTCCGCGCGAATGAAGGAGGGCACGCGGTCGGTGCCGCCGTCCTTGATCGCGAACGCCACCTGCGGGTTGAGCGCGGGGCTGCTGCCGCCCACAGCCGGCTGAGAATGGCAGCCGCCGCAACCGTCCAGGTTCATGCGCGGCCCGAGGCCGTCGGCGACGTCCTCCACCTCGCTGAAATCCTCCAGCCCCAGCTTGAAGAATCTGTACTCGTTCACGCTCAGGCCGGCGATGGCCCCGCCTGCGCCCGGGCTGCCGCCGCGCACGCCGGGATCCCTTGCGCTCGAACGGCTTGCATCCCTGTCCCCTGATGACCTGGTCTGAGACGCGACCGGCTCGATGGCGAACGGCGCAGCGACGGCGAGCGCCATCGCGGATACTGCAAACAAAGTCCTCTTGTTGCGCATGACGCACCTCCCTCCCCGCACATTGGCGGGTCCGGACGGCGTTCATGCACACTGCGTGCCAATGCGCGCCACTTCAGCAAAAACACGGGCTTGCGCGAAGATGACGCAACTCCGGGGCAAACGCTTCGTCGCATGCCGGCGACGCGGCGTCGTCCAGCAGCGACGAGCGCAGCGCAAACGCAATGCAATCAACCGCGCTACGCGTAGCCGATGCACAACGTCGGGCGGACGGGTCAGTCCGCGCCCATCGCCTGGAGCCGCGCGCGTCCGCTCAGGCTTTGAGCTTGCGCTGCACGCGCAGATCGAACTTCGCGACGTTCACCACCACGCGCTCGTGCGTGCCGTCGCCGATCAGTTCGCGCTCGTCGCGCGCCTCGACGCGGAAGCGCACGGTCCTGCCCTCCACACCCATCACTTTTGCGCTCGCGGTGACGCGCATGCCGACGGGTGTCGCGGCGATGTGGCGCACGTTCAGCACGGTGCCGAGGCTCTGGTGACCCGCCGGCAGCAAGCGCTCGATGGCCTCGAGCGCCGCCGCCTCGATCAGGTTGATCATCACCGGCGTCGCGAGCACGTGTACGCGCCCGCTGCCCACGCGCGGCGCAGTGTGCTCTTCGCCGACCACCAGTTCGGCACGACCGGTCAACCCTGCCTTGAGCGCATCCATGTGAACGGACAATCCGCCTCGAACCCCAAGCTATGATAGCCGCATGAGTCCACGCGTCGTCATCCTTGGCTGCGGATTCGGCGGCCTTTTCGCCGCGCGCGCGCTGCGCAAGGCGCCCGTGGACATCACGGTGGTAGACCGCACCAACCACCACTTGTTCCAGCCGCTGCTCTACCAGGTCGCCACCGCCGGGCTTGCCGCGCCGGCGGTCGCCGAGCCCATCCGGCGCATCCTCGCCGGGCAGAAGAACACGACCGTGCTCTATGGCGAGGCACAGCGCGTTGACCTTGCCACGCGCAAGGTCATCCTGGAGAACGGCGAGGCGCTCGCCTATGACCGGCTGATCCTCGCCACAGGCGCGCGCGACAGCTACTTCGGGCATGACGACTGGGCGCGGCACGCGCCGGGCCTGAAGACGCTCGAGGACGCCTTCGACATCCGCCGGCGCGTGCTGCTCGCCTTCGAGCATGCCGAGCGCGAAAGCGATCCCGCGAAGCGCGCCGCCTGGCTCACGTTCGTGGTGATCGGCGCCGGCGCCACGGGCGTGGAGATGGCCGGCATGCTCGCCGAGATCGCGCGCCACACGCTCAAAGGGGAGTTCCGCCGCTACGACCCGCGCAACGCGCGCGTGGTGCTGGTGGAGGGCATGGACCGAGTGCTGCCGCCCTACCCGCCCGAGCTCTCGGAGCGCGCGCGGCAGCAGCTCGAGCGCCTCGGCGTCACTGTATGGCTCGGACGGCGGGTCACGGGAATCGACGCGTGCGGCGTGCAGATGGGAAGCGAGCGCCTGGAGGCGAACACCGTGATCTGGTGCGCGGGCGTCGCTGGCTCTCCGATCGGGGCGACGCTCGGCGTGCCGCTGGACCGCGCCGGGCGCGTCATCGTGGAGCCGGACCTGTCAGTCCCCGGACATCCTGAAGTCCAGGTAGTCGGTGATCTGGCACTGCTGCCCTCGCACCAGCCGCCCGTGCCGGGCGTGGCGCCCGCCGCCAAGCAGATGGGCCGCCACGCGGCGAGCAACATCCTCGCAGGGCTGGCGGGCAAGCCACCGCGGCCGTACCGCTACCGCGACTACGGCCAACTCGCCACCATCGGCCGCAGCGCCGCGGTGGCGATGTTCGGGCGGATCCGCATCTGGGGCTGGCTCGCCTGGGTCGCCTGGCTGACCGCGCACATCTACTTCCTGATCGGTTTCAGGAACCGGCTGGTGGTGCTGATCGACTGGGCCTGGGCCTACTGGACCTTCGAGCGCTCGGCGCGCATCGTCATCGGCGAGGGCCGCCGGCCGGAAGGCTGAGGCGCCGCGCACCAGCCCCACAGTGCCCACGGGCGTCAACGCGCCGGAGCTTTCCTAGCGGCCCTGGCGCGACTCCGCGATGAAAAAGCGCGCCCGCTCCGCCGTGTCGATGCACTCGGCGTAGTCCTCCACCATCTCATTGGCCTTCGCCCGCGTCAGCAGCCCGGCCGCCTTGCTGTAGCTGACGGTGCCCGAGAAGCCCTGCGCCTTGGCGAGGTCGAGCTCCTTCCACGCCGAATCGAGCAGCAGGCCGCAGCGCTCGCGGCCCTGGGTGGTGGTGGCGCAACCGGTCACGGCGGCAAACAGCGCGAGCGCGACCAGGAATCTCATCGGGTCATCTTACTTCGGCACGCCCTTCTCGTCCTGTTCCACACTCCACTTTGCTGGTCGAACGCCATGCGAGCAGCGCGGGCGGCCGGATTCATCCCCCTGCCGGCCGCCCCCACAGCCAGGCCGCCCCGCGCACTCCGCTCGCGTCGCCATGCCTGGGCGGCACCAGGCGCGTGTCCACCCGGTCCGAAAACACGTGCCGCTGCCAGAGCTTGGGCACGTTCTGGTACAGCCGCGCGACCTTCGAGACGCCGCCGCCCAGCACGATGACATCCGGGTCGAGGATGTTGATCGCCCCTGCCAGCGCGCGTGCCAGGCGCTCCTCGTAACGGCCGAGCGCCGCTTCGCCCCCGTCGCGCTCCAGTGCCGGACCTGAGAGGTAGGTCTCGATGCAGCCGGCCCGGCCGCAGTAGCAGGAACGCAACGGCAGGTCCCCGGGCTGCGGCAGGGGCAGCGGGTTATGGCCCCACTCTCCGGCGATGGCGTTGGGGCCAGTGAGGGCCTCGCCGCGCACCACGATGCCGCCGCCCACCCCGGTGCCGAGGATGACGCCGAACACCACCTCCGCGCCCGCGCCTGCGCCATCCACGGCCTCCGAGAGCGCGAAGCAGTTGGCGTCGTTGGCAAGGCGCACCTCGCGGCCGACGGCCTTCTCCAGGTCCTGCTGGAGCGGCTTGCCGATCAGCCAGGTGGAATTGGCGTTCTTCACGAGCCCGGTCGCGCGCGAGAGCGCACCCGGGATGCCGACGCCGACCGTGCCCTCGCCCGCTTCGCGCACGAGCTGGGCGATGGCCGCGAGCGTGGCGCCATAGTCGCCGCTCGGCGAGGGAATCCTCTTGCGGAACACCTCGCGCCCGGCGGCGTCCAGCGCAAGCGCCTCGATCTTGGTACCGCCGAGGTCTATGCCGATCCTTCGACTTTCGTGCCCAACCATGATTTGCCGGGATTCTACTGAGGCAGCGCTACCGGCAGCGGCCCGGCGTGCGCCCGCTAGGCCAGCACCGGGCGCATGGACTCCCGCAGCGCCTTGCGCGCGCGGCGAACCATGTCCCAGACGTTGTGCGTCGTCACGCCGAGCAGGCGCGACACCTCGGCCGCGTCGCGGCCTTCCAACTCGGCGAGCTCGAAGGCCCGCGCGGCGCGCGCGGGCAGGCGGGCCAGCTGGCGCTGCAGCGCTTCGCGGAGGCGCGTGCGCTCGAAATCGGTCGCAGGGTCCGCATCCGGCGCCGCAATCTCGGCGACATCCGCCTCGCCTTCCTCCAGGCTCTGCTCGGCGCGCTCGGGCGCCCGGTAGCTGTCGGCAATTCTGTGCTTGAGGATTCCCGTGAGCCAGGTGCGCAGGCTCGCGTCGCCGCGGAAGCCATTCGCGGCGCCGAGCGCCGCGACGAACGTGTCCTGCACCAGGTCCTCGGCGAGCCCGGTGTCGCCGACGCGGCGCAGGGCGTAGGCCGTGAGGTAGCTGCGGTGCCGGTCGAACTCGGAAACGGCGACGGGCATGACCTCAGCCTCCTACAAGAAGTGCGGCGTTGTGGATCACCGCGGGGGTGAGCGTCACGTAGCGGCGGCGGCGCGCCGGCGACCAGGCGGCCACCGCGAGACGGCCGCTCTCGTCGGGCAGCTCGGCGAGGGCGCCGGGGCGCAGGATGATGGCGTCGAAGCGCGGCACGTCCCGCGGGCCGAGCGCGAAGGCTGCGCGCAGCTGCTGCTCATAGGCGGCGGCTGCGCGCACCGGGTCGCTCAGGTCTGCGACGTCCGCGTGCAGCTGCCCCGGCCGCAGCCCGAGCGCGGCGAAGCGCTCGCGCGAGTTCGCGGGCGTCGCACAGCAACCCTCGAACATCGTATCGGCAAGGAACACCTGCGCCTCGCTCCAGAAGCGCTCGCCTTGCGCGAGCTCGGCAAGCAGCGCTGGCGTCAGCACCGCGGGCGACACCGCGATGCGATAGCGGCGTCCGCCGGCGACGGCGCGGGGCGGCAGGGCGAGGGCTTCGATCATGCCCGGCATGATGGCGATCCCCGCGCCCGCTGGAAATCCGCACCGCTACCGCAAACGCTAGGTAGTACTACCTAATGATGGCGCGCGGGATTGCTGCTAGCGTATCGCCCATGCTGAAGAAGTGGGTCACCCCGACCCTGCTGGTGGGCGCGCTCTACGCCGCCGCCTCCGAGCTCGCGCTGCAGATGCTGCGCTATGCCGCGGAGACGGCGGTGGTGTGGTTTGCCTCCGGCGTGGGCCTCTCCGCCATGTTGCTGCTCGGCATGCGTGCGCTGCCGGGCGTCCTGCTCGGCACGCTGCTGTGCGGGCTCATCGCGCACAAGCCCGCCGGCCTGATGCTGCTCAACTCGGCGCTCATCACCGGCCAGATCTGGCTCACCTGGTGGCTCCTGGTACGCGTGGCCGGCTTCGACCGCGCGTTCGAGCGCGTGCGCGACCTGGTGAAGCTCGCCTTCATCGGCGCCACCGTGTCGCCGCTGCTCAACGCGGCGCGGGTGTTCGTCGAGAGCCGCATGGGTGACGACGTGCTGCCGATGCCGACGCACGCGCTCGTCAAGGCGGCGCTGCTCGGCGAAATGGCGGGCATCCTGCTCCTGGTGCCGGCCGTGCTGGGCTGGGCCAGGGCGCGCACCGAGCGCATGCGCTGGGGCGAGCGCGCCGAGGCGACGCTGCTCTATGCCACCGGGCTCGCCGCCGCGCTGGGCGTCTTCGGCAGCATGCTGCAGCCGATGATCCTCGTGGCGTCGCTGCCCTACGCCATGTTCCCGGTGCTGTTCTGGGCCGCCGCGCGCTTCGGCCCGCGCGAGACCGCGACGCTCTACTTCCTCATCGGCCTCGTCGCCGTTGCCGGGACCGGCTTCGGCCGCGGCCCCTTCGGCGAGTCCTACATCGGCTTCGGCGGCGCCTACAGCAACCTTGCCGAGCTGTACCTGTTCCTGCTCGTACTGGGCACCACCTCGCTCATCTTCGCCGCCGGCCGCCAGCAGCTCGTCGCCAGCCAGCACGCGCTGCGCGACAGCGAGGAGAAGTACCGCCTGCTGGTAGACCACCAGACCGACCTGGTCGCGAAGCTCGGCGTCGACGGCCGCATCCAGTACGTGAGCCCCTCGCACCGCGACTTCTACGGCAAGCCGGAGTCGGACTTCGTCGGGCGCACGCTCACCGAAGCGGTGCGCGTGCACGACGAGGACCTGTGCTGCGTGAGCGACGCCTGGAAGGAGATGCTCTCGCCCCCGTACCTGACGAGCCACGAGCATCGCGTGCTCACGCCGCGCGGCTGGCGCTGGGTGGCGGTGCAGAGCCGCGCGGTGCTCGGCGCCGACGGCCGCCCGCAGTTCGTGGTGGCGGTCGCGCGCGACGTCACCGACCGGCGGCGCGCCGAGGAGCAGGCGCGCCAGCATCTGCAGCAGCTCGCACACGTGTCGCGCGTCTCGTCCATGGGCGAGATGGCGAGCGCCATCGCGCACGAGATCAACCAGCCGCTCACCGCGATCGCCAACTACGCCTCCGCCTGCCTGCGCCTGCTGCGCTCGGGCAAGGCGCAGGCGGGCGAAGCGCAGGACGCGATGCAGCGCGTGGCGGCGGAGGCCGAGCGAGCGGGCGAGATCGTGCGCAAGATGCGCGGCTTCGTGCGCGGCGAGGAGGGCCAGGTGGCGCTCGTCGAGCCCGGATTTCTCGCCGCCGAGGTGATGCGCCTCGCCGCCGCCGAAGCGCGCCAGAGCGGCGTCGAGCTGAAGAGCGAGGTCGAGCCCGGGCTGCCCGAGGTGCTCGCCGACTCGATCCAGATCCAGCAGGTGCTGCTCAACCTCGTGCGCAACGCCGTCGAGGCGGTGGACGGTGGCGAGGGCCCGCGCCGTGAAGTGATCCTGTCCGTGCGGCACGCGGCGGACGGCGGCGTGCACTTCACCGTGCGCGACACCGGCCCGGGGCTCGCGCCGGACGCGCTCGACAAGGTGTTCGAGCCGTTCTACACGACCAAGCCGGATGGCATCGGCATCGGGCTGCCGCTCAGCCGCTCGATCGCGGATGCCCACGGCGGGCGGCTGTGGGCGAGCGCCGAGTCCAAGGGCGCCGCCTTCCACCTGGTGCTGCCGGCCGCACAGGAACTGGAGCATGCCGGGGCCTGAACCGCTGGTGCACGTGGTGGACGACGAGCCGGCGATCCGCGAGTCGCTGGCGATGCTGCTGCGCTCCATGGGACTTGCGAGCCGCGCCTACGCCAGTGCGCAGGAGTTCCTCGAGGCGTGGCGCCCGCAGGGCGCCGAGTGCCTCGTGTGCGACGTGCGCATGCCGGGCATGAGCGGACTGGAGCTGCAGGAGGCGCTCAGTGCGCGCAGCGCGCGCCTGCCCGTGGTGCTGATCACCGGCCACGGCGACGTGGCGATGGCGGTGCGCGCCATGAAGGCGGGCGCGAGCGACTTCATCGAGAAGCCGTTCAACGACCAGGTGCTGCTCGACGCGGTGAACCGGGCGCTCGCGCGCGCTCGCGACGGCCAGGGCGCGGGCCGCGCCGAGGTCGAGGCGCGTCTCTCGGCGCTCACGCCGCGCGAGCGCGAGGTGCTGGTGCTGGTGGTCGAGGGCCGGCCGAACAAGGTCGTCGCCACCCGGCTCGGGCTGTCCACGCGCACGGTCGAAGTGCACCGCGCGAGAGTGATGGAGAAGATGCAGGCGCGCTCGCTCGCCGAGCTGGTGCGCATGGCAATCCTCAGCGGCCTGATGCGCGCCTAGCGCCAGACGCGAGCGCCTCGCCGCCGCGGCAGCCAGCCTGGGGAAACACGTAAAATGGCGGCGTGAGACTGCCCGGCGCCGCGCTTGCCGCCCTCCTCGCCCTTGCCGCCGCGCCGGCACGGGGCACCGACGCGCTCCAGCTGCGCGTCGCCGACGCCGACTGGGGCGATGCCGATCCCGCGCGCATCATGGTGGTGCTGGAGGACACGGCGCGCGAGCTGCAGGGGCTCTTTCCAGGCGATGCGCCCCTCAAGGTCCTGGTCTCGCCCACTGCGCGCGTGCCCATGGTGCTGTTCGAGCGCACGGCGCGCGGCGAGCACCACGTGCTGCTGCGCGCGCGCGGCAGCAACTGGGCGCATTACGCCTACGAGTTCGCGCACGAGCTCGGGCACATCCTCACCAATTACGGCCGGCACGCGCGCGCACCGTACTCGGGGCGCCACCAGTGGTTCGAGGAAGCCATCTGCGAGATGCTTTCGGTGTACGCCCTGCGGCGCCTCGCCGCGCGCGCGCCCGACGATTTCGGCGCGCCCTACGCGGGCTTCGCGGACCTGGTGCTCGGCGAGCCGCACCGGCGCGCGGCGCTCGGCATCGACCTTGCCTCGTGGCTGCAGGCGAACGAGAGCGGCCTGCGCGCCGATCCCTACCAGCGCGTGCGCAACGAAGCCGTGGCGATGCGGCTGCTGGGAGTCTTCGAGCGCGAATCGCGCCTGCGCGCGCTCGCCTACCTGAATGTCGCGGATACGCTGCCGCCGGAGGGCTTTCGCGACTATCTCGAGCAATGGCGCGCCCGCACGCCCCTCGCGCTGCAGCCAGCGGTGACGGACGTGCTGGCGGAGTTCGGCTTCGCGGAAAAAAACAAGCCACCGGCCGCGGTGGCGGCCGGTGGTATTGCGTCGGGCTACTGGGGCTGGCCTAGTAGGGCAGCATCGGGAACACGATCTCGTCGCGGCCGATTTCTGCCGCGGCGCGGCCTGCAACGCCGGCGCTGCCGTTCGCCTTGGCGGCTTCCAGGTCGGGCTGGTCGTTGAACGACGGCGCGATCGAGTACGACACGGCGCGGGCGCTCTCCACCTTGCCCTGCTCCGGGAAGTCATTGAAAGACGGGGTCGTCGCGAGCACGGGGGCGGCGGCGAGGCTGAACAGCGAAGCGATCAGAATGCGTTTCATGGACTATCTCCTTGGTCGGGGGTTGAGGTCCGGCGCACCACGCGCCGCACTTGCAACTTAGACGCGCCGGGACGCCAGAAATGATTAAGGATGATTACGTAGCCGATTACGTAGTCGTGGGCGCCGGCAGTGCCGGCTGCCTCATCGCCAACCGGCTGTCCGCCGATCCGTCGGTCACGGTGCTGCTGCTCGAAGCGGGCGGCCCTGACGACTGGTTCTGGATCGACATTCCGGTCGGCTACCTCTACACCATCGCCAACCCGCGCACCGACTGGTGCTACAAGACCGCGCCCGACGAGCACCTCGCCGGACGCTCGATCCACTATGCGCGCGGGCGCGTGCTGGGCGGCTGCTCGTCGATCAACGCCATGATCCACATGCGCGGGCAGAAGGAGGACTGGGACTACTGGGCGTCCCTCGGCAACCCGGGCTGGTCCTGGAACGAGATCCTGCCGCTGTTCCAGAAGCTGGAGGACTACGAGCACGGCGCCGTGGATTCCTACGGCGCGGGCGGCGAGGTGCGCGTGGAGGACCCACGCGTGCACTGGGAGATCCTCGATGCCTGGCGCGCGGCCGCGCAGGAGTGCGGCATTGCGCCGATCAGGGTATTCAACACGGGCGACAACAGCGGCTGCGCCTACTTCCAGATGAACCAGCGGCGCGGCGTGCGCTGGAGCGCGACCCGGGCGTTCCTGCGCCCGGCGATGACCCGGCCCAACCTGCGGGTGCTCACGGGCGTCCACGCCACGCGGGTGCGCTGCGAAGGCCGCCGCGCGGCGGGCGTCGAGTTCCGTGCGGACGGTGACTCGCGCTACGCCGCGGCCGCGCGCGAAGTGATCCTCGCCGCGGGTGCGATCGGCTCGCCGCAGTTGCTGCAGCTCTCCGGCATCGGCGCGGGCGGCCTGCTGCAGGGGCTCGGCATCCCCGTGGTGCACGATTCACCGGGCGTGGGCGAGAACCTGCACGACCACCTGCAGATCCGCATGCAGTACATGGTCAGCGGCGTGAAGACGCTGAACGCGGCTGCCAACAGCCTCTTCGGCAAGGCGGCGATGGGACTCGAGTACCTCCTGTTCAAGACCGGCCCGCTGACGATGCCGCCTTCGCAGCTCGGTGCCTTCGCCAAGAGCGATCCCGCGCAACCCTCCGCCAACATCGAGTGGCACGTGCAGCCGCTGTCGCTCGACAAGTTCGGCGATCCGCTGCACCCCTTCCCGGCCATCACGCCAAGCGTGTGCAACCTGCGCCCGAGCTCGCGAGGCTGGGTGCGGATCCTGTCGCCCGACCCGTCCCGATACCCGGAGATCAAGCTGAACTATCTCTCGACGCCGGAAGACCGCAAGGTCGCGGTGGACGGCATGCGCTTCACGCGCCGCATCATGGCCGCGAAAGCGCTCGCGAAGTACCGGCCGGAGGAATTCCGCCCGGGGCCGGCCGCGCAGTCCGACGCAGAGCTGGAGAAGTCCGCCGGCGAACTCGGCACCACCATCTTCCACCCCATCGGCACCTGCAAGATGGGACAGGATGCGCGGGCCGTGGTGGACGAGCGCCTGCGCGTGCGCGGCGTGGAGCGGCTGCGCGTCATCGACGCCTCGATCATGCCCCGGATCACCTCGGGCAACACCAACGCGCCCACCTACGCCATCGCCGAGAAGGGCGCGCGCATGGTGCTCGAGGACGCCTGAGCGCCCCCGCGGCTTGCGTTGCGCTGACGGCGTGGCCGGCGACGCGGCAGAGAATCCATAGATGATATGTGGGAATTGGCGCGCGGGCGGCTGCCGTCGGCGCCCGGGGAACCCCTGGGCAGTCGCGCGTTCCAATGCGGGCGGCGGGCAGTGCGCGCTCCGCCGGCGGCGCCGCGCCAAGTCTTGAAATTGCGTGGGGCGCCCGCACCTTCGGCTAACATGTCGCGCTCAAAAGAGGGCAACAACAAATGAAACGCATCGTCCTGTTCCTCGCCACCAACCTGGCGGTCATCGTGCTGCTGTCGGTGATCATCAACCTGTTCGGCCTGAACCAGTGGCTGGCGGCCGAGGGCATCGACTACACCGGGCTGCTCGTGTTCTCGGCGGTGGTCGGCTTTGCCGGCTCCTTCATCTCGCTGCTCATGTCCAAGACTGCAGCCAAGTGGTCCACGGGCGCGCACGTCGTCGACGGCTCCGAGGGCACCTCGGAGTACTGGCTGGTGAACACCGTCAAGCAGCTCGCCGACAAGGCCGGCATCGGCATGCCGGAAGTCGCGGTCTACGAAGGCGCGCCCAATGCCTTCGCCACCGGCGCGTTCAAGAACTCCTCGCTGGTCGCCGTCTCCACGGGCCTGCTGCAGTCCATGAGCAAGGAAGAAGTGCAGGCGGTGCTCGGCCACGAGATCGGCCACGTCGCCAACGGCGACATGGTGACGCTCACCCTCATCCAGGGCGTGGTGAACACCTTCGTCGTGTTCCTCGCGCGCGTGGTCGGCTTCTTCGTCGACAAGACGGTGTTCCGCACCGAGCGCGGCGTCGGGCCCGGCTTCTACATCACGGTGATCGTGTGCGAGATCGTGTTCGGCATCCTCGCCTCGATGATCGTGGCCTGGTTCTCGCGCCAGCGCGAATTCCGCGCCGACGCCGCTTCCGCCGACCTGCTCGGCTCGCCGCGGCCGATGATTCAGGCGCTGGCCCGCCTGGGCGGCCTCGAGCCGGGCGCGCTGCCGCCGGCGATCCAGACCGCGGGTATCACCAACAAGCCCTCGGGCATCATGGCGCTGTTCTCGACGCACCCGCCCGTCGAGCTGCGCATCGCCGCGCTGCAGGCGCGCGGCGCCGGGCAGATCTAAGCTCCACCTCCTTCCACCTGCTACGATTCCGGTCATGAAGATCGGAATCGTCGGCGTGAGCGGCTACGGCGGCAGCGAGTTGCTGCGGCTCGTCGCCGGCCACCCTGCCTTCGAACTGGCCTACGTCGGCGGCGAATCCAGCGCCGGCCAGGCGCTCGCCCAGCGCTTTCCCGCCCTCGCCGGCCATCCGACCGGCAAGCTCGTCATCCAGGCGTTCGAGCCGGAGAACATCGCCGGCATCGGCCTGCTGTTCGCCTCGCTCCCCACCGGCAAGTCGCGCGAGCCGCTCGCGCGCGTGGCGAAGAGCATCAAGGTGGTGGACGTCGGCGGCGATCATCGCTTCGCAGAAGGCTGGACCTACGGCCTCACCGAGCTGCCCGGCCAGCGCGAGAAGATCCGCAAGGCCTCGCGCCTCGCCAACCCAGGCTGTTACCCGGCCGCGGCGCTGCTCGCGCTCGCGCCGCTCGTCAAGGAAGGCCTCATCGAGTCCGAGGGCATCGTGATCGATGCCAAGAGCGGCGTCACCGGCACCGGCCGCGGCGGCGCGAGCGACTTTGGCTACGCGGAGACCAACGAAGACCTTTTCGCCTACGGACTGGAGGCGCACCCGCACGTGCCCGAGATGGAAGCTGCGCTGGCGCAGGTCGGCGGCAGGAAGGCGACGATCGCCTTCACGCCGCACCTCGTGCCGATGACGCGGGGAATTCTGGCCACCTGCTACGCGCGGCCGCGCGGAGCGGCGACGACGGCGCGCCTCTACGAGGCCGCGGAGGCACTCTATCGCGGCGAGCCCTTCGTCAAGGTGGTACCGGCCGAGAACGGCCGCAGCGCGCATACCGGCTGGGCGACCGGCTCGAACCTGGCGTTCCTTTCCTACGCGGTCAATGCACGCACCGGGCTGGTGGTGGCGCTGGGCGCCATCGACAATCTCGGCAAGGGCGCTTCGGCGCAAGCTTTGCAGAACGCGAACCTGATGACCGGCCAGCCCGAGACCGCCGGCCTCGCCGGCCTGCCGCTCTGGCCTTAGATTCCGCAGGTTCGCGCCGCTGGGTGGATACCCTGCTGGCGTGGTACTTCGTCTCGGTCTGGGGCTCGGGCTACCTCGCGACGAAGGTGGGCATCCAGTACGCGGCGCCGTTCACTTTCCTTTCCCTGCGCTACGCCTTCGGGCTCATGTGCCTCATGCCGGTGCTGCTCTGGCTGCGTCCGCCGTGGCCCGCATCGCGCCGCGAGCTCGCGCACGTCATCGTCGCGGGACTGCTGATGCACGGCATCCAGCTCTCGGGCAGCCACTACGCGCAATACCTCGGCCTGTCGGCGGGAATCGTCGCGCTGATCCTCGCGGCGCAGCCGCTGCTCACCGCGACGGTCGCGCGGCGCTGGCTGCACGAACGGCTCGCGCCACGCCAGTGGACCGGCGTCGCCCTGGGGCTCGCGGGGGTGCTGCTCGTCGTCTGGCACAAGATCGACGTGCACGAAATGACGCTCGGCGCGTTGATCGCCATCACGGTTGGCCTCGTCGGCGTCACGGCGGGCACGCTCTACCAGCGCGTGTTCTGCCCGAGCGTGAACCTCTACAGCGCCGCCTGGGTCCAGTTCGCCGCGTCGCTCGTGCTGCTCGCGCCGCTCGCCTTCGCCGTCGAAGGCGCCCAGGTGACCTGGGGCTGGGCGCTGTTCGCCTCGATCGCCTTCCTGGTGGTGTTCGCGTCGATCTTCGCCGTGAATGCCCTGCACACGCTGATGCGCCACGGCCAGGCCACCAAGGTCACCAGCATCCTGTACCTCACGCCGATCTTCGCGGTGGTGCTCGAGTACCTGATGTTCGACGTGGTGCCAAGCCACCTCACGCTCGCGGGCATCGCCGTCACCTGCCTGGGCGTTTCGCTGGTGACGGCCGCAACGCGCCTCCGCCCATAGGTTGGCGGCCCTCCAGCTGCGACAATCGCTGGCGTGACGCTGACGCTGGCGATCGTGCTCACCGTGCTGACCCACGTGGCCTTCGTGGGCAGCCGCATGACGATCGCGCTCTATGGCATCCAGCTGGGCGCCACGCCGTTCACGGTGGGCGTGCTGATGGCGCTCTACGCCTTCCTGCCGATGCTGCTCGCGGTGTACGCGGGCCGCCAGATCGACCGCATCGGCCCGCGCCTGCCGATGCTCTACAGCGCCGTGGCGCTGATCGCCAGCGTGGCCCTGCCGGCGCTCTGGCCGAGCCTCCTCGCGCTGCATCTCGCGGCGATGATGATCGGCACCTGCTTTCTCTTCTATCACGTGGCGCTCAACAACGTGATCGGGCAGCTGGGCACGCCCGCTGACCGCCCGGTGAATTTCAGCTGGTTCGCGCTCGGCTTCTCCATCAGCGGCTTCTGCGGCCCGCTGCTCGCCGGTTTCGCCATCGACGGCGCCGGGCACCGCGCCGCGTTCCTCCTGCTGTCGGCCTTTCCCGCCCTCGCCACGCTGGTGCTCTACGCCCGGCGTCACCGGATGCCGGGCCCGGCGGGCGCGCATCACCTGGGCGGCAAGCGGCGCCTCGGCGACCTGCTGCGCCAGCCGCAGCTGCGCAGCGCCTTTATCGCCAGCGCGGTGCTGGCAATGGGCTGGGACCTCTACACTTTCGTCATGCCGGTCTACGGCTCGGACCTCGGGCTCTCGGCTTCGACCATCGGTGTCATCATGGGCACGTTCGCGGCGGCGACCTTCACCGTGCGGCTCGCCATGCCGGCGCTGTCCCGGCGCCTGAAGGAATGGCCCATGGTGATCATGGCGATGACCATCGCCGGGTTGAGCTATGCCCTGTTCCCGCTGGCGACGACGGTGCCGCTGCTGATGGCGCTGTCGTTTCTGCTCGGCATCGGCCTGGGCAGCGCCCAGCCTTTCATCATGTCGCTGCTCTACGCGGCCTCGCCCCCCGGGCGCCAGGGCGAGGTGATCGGCGTGCGCACCACCATGCTCAACGGCAGCCACACCATTCTGCCGCTCGCGATGGGCGCGCTCGGCACGGCGCTCGGCATGGGGCCGGTGTTCTGGTCGATGGCGGCGTTTCTCTTCTCGGGCGCGGGCGTCGCCTGGCGCCGGGTAAAATGAGCGCCGCCATGCAGCGCAGCGTCCGCCGCGTCACCCTCACCCAGTTCCTCATCCAGCGCCAGCACGC
>Ga0180077_1000020_pt1 | contig 19170 bp, 20 predicted proteins | sample EasRiv466_16_10D_FD_123014 | JGI IMG/M metagenome (GOLD analysis project Ga0180077, IMG submission 123014) | Soil microbial communities from meander-bound floodplain in the East River, Colorado, USA - East River metaG ERMLT466_16_10D | ecosystem: Environmental > Terrestrial > Soil > Floodplain ...
CGCCTCGAGCGCCTGGCGCACGATCATGCGGCCTGTCTGGCGCGAGAAGAACTCGTCCACCGGCTTGCCGTTGACGATGAACTGGCCCTTGCCGGGCTTGATGAAAACGCGGGCCACCGCGCTCTTGCGCCGCCCCGTGCCGTAGTAGTAGTCGCCGACCATGTGTGTGTGCCTTATACCTCGAGAGCCTTCGGCTGCTGTGCCGAGTGGGGGTGCGTGCCGGCCGCGTAGACCTTCAGCTTCCTCAGCATCGCGTAGCCGAGCGGTCCCTTGGGCAGCATGCCCTTCACCGCCTTCTCGAGCACGCGCTCCGGATGGCGCGCCTGCAGTTTCGCGAAGCTGGTCTCGCGAAGGCCGCCGGGAAAGCCCGTGTGCCGGTGGTACTTCTTGTCGAGCGCTTTCTTGCCGGTGACGCGGATCTTGGAGGCGTTCACCACGACGATGAAGTCGCCCGTGTCGACGTGGGGGGTGTACTCGGGTTTGTGCTTGCCGCGCAGGCGCACCGCGAGCTGCGCCGCCAGCCGGCCGAGCACCTTGCCCTCGGCGTTGACCAGGTACCAGCCGTGCGACACGTCCTGCGGTTTCGCCGAAAAGGTCTTCATGAACCAGCCACTCGAGAAAAGGCGCGGATTTTAGGGGACCCTGCTCCCACCGTCAAACCTTTGTTTGGGCAAAAAAAAAGCGCAACTCCGGAGAGTTGCGCTGAATCCACCAAAGGAGGAGGGTGGAGGAGACACTCTTGCGCGGCCTCCGCAGGAGGAGCGGCACCGCACTCGATCGGCATTATGCAGGATGGATTGCTGCAATGCAATAGAATCGCCCGCTCCCGGTATTGCAGTTCCATTATTCTTCCGGCTGTTTGTTATCTATTTGATTAATATGTTTCTTCTATTAGCATTAGTGCGTTGAGCAGGACCCACGGGCGATTGGATCTTATGAGCATCTGCCAAATTGCTGCACAGCAAGAGACTATGATTTTCTGGAGGAATCGATGGAATGCACGGTGCGCTGGTCAGGCGAGGGAATGTCCTTCATCGCAGAGACGGGCAGCGGTCATCTGCTCGCCATGGACGGAGCGCCGGACGGCGGCGGCCGCAACCTCGCGCCTCGCCCGATGGAGACCGTGCTCGCGGGCGCGGGGGGCTGCACCGCCTACGACGTCGTCGTCATCCTGAAGAAAAGCGGCCAGGACGTCACGGGCTGCGATGTGCGCCTGGAGGCGGAGCGCGCCACCACCGATCCGAAAGTCTTCACGCGCATCCACTACCGCTTCACCGTGCGCGGCAGGAACCTGAAGAAGAACGTCGTAGAGCAGGCGGTGCGCCTGTCGCACGAGAAATACTGCTCGGCGACCGCCATCCTGGCGAAGACCGCCGAGATCACGCGCGATCTCGAGATCGTGGAGGCGTAGCCGCGGTGGCCGCGCCGGTGGGCCCGATGCGGCGCGTCTAGAACGGCGTCGCGCGCGACGCGCGCTGTTATACGCGGTAGGCGACGGTGGTCATTGCCTTCGCCAGCGCGCGCATCGCGAGCTTCGCGGGCTCCGGCAACTCCGCCGCGCCCAAGGCCACCGCGGTCTGGCGATGTCGCGCCTCGTCCGCGCGCATCGCCTCTACCACGCTGCGCGTGCGCGCATCTTGCGGCGCGAGGCGCGCCAGGTGCCCGCCAAGATGCTCCTCGACCTGGCGCTCGGTCTCGGCGAGGAACGCGAGATTCCATCGATCGCCGAGCGCGCCCGCGGCCATGCCCATCGCCAGCGCGCCGCCGTACCAGAGCGGGTTGAGCAGGCTCACGCGGCCGCCGAGCTCGCGGATGCGGTCCGCGCTCCACGCCAGATGGTCTTCTTCTTCCAGCGCGGCTTGCTCGAGGGACACCCTCACCGCGTCGTTGCGCGCAGTGAGCGCTTGCCCCTGGTAGAGCGCCTGCGCGCACACCTCGCCCACATGGTTCACGCGCATCAGGGCCGCTGCGTGCTCGCGTTCTGCGGCGTCGAGGTCCGCCTCGGGCGCCGCGTCCGCCGGCGATGCGCGGCGCGCAAGGTGCACGCCCGCGACGGTTCGCAGCGCGCGGTCGAACCCTGCGATGGCGCGATCCACGAAATCCAGGGTTTGGCCGGGGTTCATGGCCGGCATCCTACAAGCTGCGGGTGCGGCTGGGGATCCCCTGCGGGCGTCATTTGATCTCGGGGCCAGGCATGTAGAGCAGGCGTCCGCCGCGCTCGCGGACGAGCTGCTCCGCCTTCGCGCACGGCATTGCCGTGGGCTGCTTTTCTTCGGGGGTGCGGTCATGCCACGCCCGGCAGTAGCCGGGGGGCGGCAGCATTCCCGGCGGCACGCCGGCAAAGTTGCCGGGGCCGTAGTCGATCGCGAGCGCGCGGCCCTCCTGGATGGACTTCTTCGAGATCGCGCTCACCACGCGGCCGCCGTACTTCGCGGCAAGGCTGTGTGCGCGCGCGCAGGACATGGAGGTGGGCTGCACGTAGGCCGGCAACTCCACGTACCAGATGCGGCAGGCGCCGAGCGGTGGCATGTGCTCGGGAGAAAGGTGGAATTCGGTCTGCTTGCCGGGCGTGCGCGGACGCTCGTCGATGCCGGGAACGGCGCAGCCACCGGCAAGCGCGGCGAGCAGAATGCAGGTGGGAAGCGCAAAGGAGCGGGGCATCATCATGCGAGGGAAAGTCTAACGGCGCCAACGGCGAGGGCGAAAAAAACGGGCGTCTTGCGACGCCCGTTTCAATGCGACTGACTCTGAAGCGCGTCTTAGAACGCGTGACGCAGGGTAACCTGGATGATCGTCGGATCTTCCCCGGCACCCACGGCCGCATCGGAGGAGCCGAGCGACGTACCCGTAAACAGGTTGTACCTGCCACCCGTATCGTTATCGATCGTCGCATACGTGATGCCAACCGAGGTACGCTTCGACAGATCGTACACGTAGGCAATCGCCATCATCGTCGCGCCGTCCTCTGCTGCCGTCGCATCGTCGTCGTCCGCGATCGTATAGTGCGCGTAGAAGTTGTGCGGGCCGGTCGTGAAGCTGGCCGGGACCGTATACGCCACGCGATCGGAGGTCACCGTGCCGGCGCTCGTCAGCTCGGCCTGATTCATTGCTGCGCCGATCTTGAAACCGCCGAAGCGAATGTAGCCCCAGACCACTTGCGAGCTCTGCTCAAGGCGCGGGTTGATGAAGTTGGTGGCAGTCGTGGCAACCGCTGTATTGACCGCCTCAGTCTCGGCTTCCCACATGCTGCCGCCGATCTGCCAGTTGGCCCCGGTGAACGCCGCTTTCAGGTTCATGCCGGCGCCATCGCCCGAGGGCGCCACGCCCATGTCGCCTTCCGAGCTTGCTGCCAGCGGGCTGGTCGAATAGGCCGCCGTGACAGTAAAGCCGCCCCAGTTCGGCGAATCCCACTTGATCACGTTCGCCGTACGGGTCGCGTTGGCGATTGCAACAGTACCCGCCGACTGGTAGTCCATCAGCGACACCGCCGCGCCCATGAGGGCGCCCGCCTTGGAGGCGAGGTCATCCGGCTGGTTGCCATAGTGCAGGTCCCAGCGGCCGAGGCTGATCGTGCCCCAGCTCGTGCTGCGCAGGCCGACATACGTGTTGCCCGAGCCGATCGGGTTGTTGGCCGGCGCGGTACCCGCCTGGTCCGGCGCGAAGCGCAGGTCCAGCTGGCCGACCGCAGCAAGTCCGCCACCGAGGTCTTCCGTCATGTTGAAAATAATGCGCGACGAGTTGTCATCCACGCGCATCTGGCTGTCGTTCGCGCGGCCCGGCGTTACAGTGCCGCCCATCGAGATGTTGCTAACGCCGACCTTGAAGAAGCCGCTGATGGTCACCTGCGCCATCGCGGCGCCCGGCGCGGCCAGCGCACCGGCTACTGCTACCGCAAGAAGTTTCTTGTTCATGCAAGAGTCTCCCGTTGATTGAACACCGGGCATCCTAGGAATGCCCGACCAACCTCTCTATAGTTGAGAAGTTGGATGAGATTCTGCCAAACAGCGTCTCGCAACAGCAACGGAAAGGCGCAGATTCTGCTGCAAATGATCGATTTCGTTGCAGGATCGCAACATAATCTCAACTCATTGTTTTTCAATGATTTATCTTGGACTGAACAGTGAAATGAGCGCATTGCCAGGATCGGGTGAACGCATCAATGCCTCGCCGACGAGGAATGCACGCACGCCAGCAGCTCGCATGCGGGCCACATCGGCTGGCGCCAGAATTCCGCTTTCGGTGACCACCAGCCTGTCCGCGGGAACGCGCGCCAGCAGATCGATCGTCGTTTCGAGGCGCGTCTCGAAACTGCTCAGGTCGCGGTTGTTGATCCCGAGGAGCGGCGTGGAAAGCGTGAGCGCGGATTCGAGCTCCGCAGCGTCGTGCGCCTCGACGAGCACCGCCATGCCCAGGCCCTGAGCGAGCCGCTCCAAGCCGCGCATGTCGCCCGCCGACAGGGCGGCCGCGATGAGCAGCACGCAGTCGGCGCCCAGCGCGCGCGCCTCGTAAACCTGGTAGGGCTCCACCACGAAGTCCTTGCGCAGCACCGGCAGCGCGCAGGCGGCGCGCGTCGCGACCAGATGTTCGGGAGCACCCTGAAAATACTCGCGGTCGGTCAGCACCGAGAGGCAGGCCGCGCCCGCCGCCGCATAGCTGCGCGCGATCGCCGCCGGGTCGTACGGATCGCGCAGCAGGCCCTTTGATGGGCTCGCGCGCTTGATCTCGGCAATCACCGCGGGCTTGCCCGCGGCGATCTTCGCGCGCAGCGCGCCGACGAAATCGCGCGGCGGCAGCGCCGCGCGCGCGCGCGCCTCCATCTGCGTGAGCGGCACGGCCGCGCGCGCGGCCTCGAGCTCGGCACGCTTGGTCGCGAGGATGCGGCGCAGGATGTCGGACACGCGCGCGCCTCAGCCCTTTGCCTTGAAGCGCTGCGTGAGCGCGACGAAGTCGTCGAGCTTCTTCCTCGCCTCGCCCTTGGCGATTACGCGCCGCGCGCGGTCGATGCCCGACTGCAGCGAGTCGGCCACGCCGGCGACGTAGATCGCCGCGCCCGCGTTGAGTAGCACGATGTTGAGCGCCGGGCCGGGCTGGTTCTCCAGCACCGCCTGGATCATCTGCCTGGATTCCTCCACCGTGTTCACCTGGATGGCGCGCCGGTCGTAGAGCTCCACGCCGAACTGCTGCGGATGGACCGTGTACTCGCTGATCCCGCCGTTCTTCAGCTCGCCGACCAGGGTCTCGCCCGAGATCGAGATCTCGTCCAGCCCTTCGAGCCCGTACACCACCATCACGTGCGTCGAGCCCAGGCGCTGCAGCACGCGCACCTGGATGCCCACCAGGTCGGGGTGGAACACGCCCATGATCTGGTTGGGCGCGCCCGCCGGGTTGGTGAGCGGGCCGAGGATGTTGAAGATCGTGCGCACGCCGAGTTCCTTCCTGACTGGCGCCGCGTACTTCATCGCCGCGTGATGCGCAGGGGCGAACATGAAGCCGATGCCGAGCTTGTCGATCGCCTCGCCGGTCTGCTCGGGGGTGAGCGCGATGTGCGCGCCGAGCGCCTCCAGCACCTCCGCGCTGCCCGAGGACGAGGACACCGAGCGCCCCATGTGCTTGGCGACGCGGGCGCCAGCCGCGGCGGCCACAAACGCAGAAGCGGTGGACACATTGAAGGTATGTGCGGCGTCGCCGCCCGTGCCGCACGTATCCACCAGCTTGCTGACATCCGCGAGGCGCACCGGCGTGGCGAACTCGCGCATCACCTGCGCTGCGGCGGCGATCTCGCCGATGGTTTCCTTCTTCACCCTGAGGCCGACGACGAAGCCGCCGATCTGCGCCGGCGTCAGCTCGCCGCGCATGATCTGGCGCATGATGTGCAGCATCTCGTCGTGGAACACTTCGCGGTGCTCGACCGTGCGCTGGATCGCCTCCGCGACCGTGATCTGTTTCATGACCTTCCCCCTTTCAGGAAATTCTCCAGCATCTTGTGGCCGTGCTCGGTGAGCAGGGCTTCCGGATGGAATTGCACGCCCTCCACCGCCAACTCGCGGTGGCGCAGGCCCATGATCTCGCCGTCCCCGGACTGCGCGCTTGCCTCCAGCGAAGGCGGCAGGCTCGCGCGCTCGACGGCAAGCGAGTGGTAGCGCGTGGCGGTGAAATCCTGCGGCAGCTCCCTGAACACGCCGCGCCCGTCGTGGCTGATGCGCGACACCTTGCCGTGCATGACCCGCTGCGCGCGCACTACGTGCCCGCCGAACGCCTGGCCGATCGCCTGGTGCCCGAGGCACACGCCGAGGATCGGCACCTTGCCCGCCAGGCGCCGGATGAGCTCGAGCGAGATGCCCGCCTCGTTCGGCGTGCAGGGGCCCGGCGAGATGACGATGCGCTCTGGGCCCATGCGGGCCACCTCGTCCACGGTCGCCTCGTCGTTGCGCAGCACCTTCACCTGCGCGCCCAGCTCGCCGAGGTATTGCACCAGGTTGTAGGTGAAGGAATCGTAATTGTCGAGCACCAGGATCATGGCGCCTCCGAGGCGGCGAGCTCCGCCGCCCTGAGGATCGCGCGCGCCTTGTGGTGCGTCTCCTGCCATTCGGACTGCGGGTCGGAGTCGGCCACCACGCCCGCGGCGGCCTGCACGTGCAGCTTGCCGTCCTTCACCACCGCGGTGCGGATGGCGATCGCGACGTCCATGTCGCCGTTGAAGCCGAGATAGCCCACGGCGCCGCTATAGACGCCGCGCTTGACGGGCTCCAGCTCGTCGATGATCTGCATCGCCCGCACCTTGGGCGCGCCGGTGACGGTTCCCGCGGGAAAGCTCGCCCTGAACACGTCGAGCGCGTCCACGCCGGGCGCGCAACGCCCTTCCACGTTGGAGACGATGTGCATGACGTGCGAGTAGCGCTCGACCACCATCTTCTCGGTCACCTGGACGCTGCCCGTGGCGGCGACGCGGCCGACGTCATTGCGGCCAAGGTCGATCAGCATCACGTGCTCGGCGCGCTCTTTCGGGTCGGCGAGCAGCTCCTCGGCGATGCGCGCGTCCTCCTGCGCGCTCGCGCCGCGCGGGCGCGTGCCCGCGATCGGGCGCAGGGTGATCCGGTCTCCCGCCATGCGCACCATGATCTCGGGGGAGGCGCCGACCACATGGTGGTCGCCGAAGTCGAAATAGAACATGTAGGGCGAGGGGTTGAGGCTGCGCAGCGCCCGGTACAGCGCGATCGGCGGCGCCCGGAACTCGCGCGTCGTGCGCTGCGATACCTGCACCTGCATGCAATCGCCGGCGAACACGTATTCCTTGGCGCGGCGCACCGCGGCAAGGAAATCGGCTTCCGTGAAGGAGCAGGTCAGCGGCGCCGGCGCGGCCTCCTCGCGCGGCTGCGCGAGCACCAGCCCCTGCGGCAGCGGCGTGGCGAGGCGCGCTCGCAGGCGCTCGAGCCGCTCGCGCGCGACGCGCCAGGCATCCGGCTGGCGCGGGTCGGCGTACACCACCAGGTGGAGCTTTCCCTGCACGTTGTCCACGACCGCAAGCTCGTCGGAGACGAGCAGCAGCATGTCCGGCGTGCCGAGCGCATCCGGCTTCGCGCCCGCCAAAGCGGTAGGCTCCACGTGCCGTACCGTCTCGTAGCCGAAGTAGCCTGCCAGGCCGCCGGGAAACTTGAGCGTCGCGGGCGCGGGCGCCACGCGGTGGCGCTTGAGGTAGGCGCGCACGTACTCGAAGGGGTCGCCCTGCGTTTCTTCCAGGCAAACGTCGGCGCCGCGCGCATCGCGCAGCAGCCGCCGTACCGAGCCGCCGCGCGCCTCGATGCGCTCGGCGCAGGGCAGCCCGATGAAGGAATAGCGCCCGAAGCGCTCGCCGCCGACCACCGATTCGAGCAAGTAGCTGTAGGGGCCACCGGCGAGCTTCAGGTACACCGCGAGCGGCGTGTAGAGGTCGGCGCGCGCTTCCGCCAACACGGGAATGCGGGTATAGCCTTGTTGCGCGAGCTGCTGGAACTCGAGCTCGTTCATGTCACGATCTCCGCTGCTGCCGAGCACTTGCGACGACTTACTTGGGGGACCTGCCTCGCGGCTCTGGAGCAACGCGCCGCCGGGCCGCACGGGGCGCGCGAGTGTCTAGCGGCGCCAGGGGCGCCAGCTGTGCCGGCGGAGAAGTCCGGTCTGCGGAGTGTGGGAGGTCACGACGCGGCCACTATATCACGCTGCCGCGCGCGGGGCGGCGATGCGCGCACGCATGTCGCGGATGGTGGCGGCATAGTCCTTCGAGCCGAAGATCGCCGAGCCGGCGACGAAGGTGTCGGCTCCGGCCGCCGCGATCTCGGCGATGTTGTCCACCTTGACGCCCCCGTCCACCTCCAGCCAGATGTCGCGGCCGAGCCGGTCAATGCGCTTGCGCACCTCCGAGATCTTCGGCAGCACGGCGCGGATGAACTGCTGGCCCCCGAAGCCGGGATTCACCGACATGAGCAGCACCAGGTCGAGCTGCTCGAGCGTGTGGTCAAGGCACGCCAGCGGCGTTGCCGGATTGAGCACCAGGCCGGCCTTGCAGCCTTGCTCCTTGATCAGGGCGATCGTGCGATCCACGTGCTCCGAGGCCTCCGGGTGGAAGCTGATGATGCGGGCGCCCGCCTTGGCGAACTCCGGAATGATGCGGTCCACCGGCTTCACCATCAGGTGCACGTCGATCGGGATGCGCACGTGGGGCCTGACCGCCGCGCACACCAGCGGCCCGACGGTGAGGTTCGGCACGTAGTGGTTGTCCATGACGTCGAAATGCAGCAGGTCGGCGCCCGCCGCCTCGACCGCGCGCACTTCCTCGCCCAGCCTCGCGAAGTCCGCCGACAGGATGCTGGGCGCGATGCGGTAGGTCATGGCGCCGCGAGTTTACAATGCGCGCATGGCCCAGGAGAAGCACTACGACATCGCGGTGAGCGCGGCGACGCAGTACCTCGCCGACCAGTCCGACGAGGGCGCGGGACGCTACGTCTTCGCCTACACGATCACCATCCGCAATCCGGGCAGCGTGACCGCGCAGCTCATCAGCCGTCACTGGATCATCACCGACGCGCAAGGGCTGGTGCAGGAGGTGCGCGGCCTCGGGGTCGTGGGCGCGCAGCCCGTGCTGCGGCCGGGCGAGAGCTTCGAGTACACCAGCGGCACCTCCATCGCGACGCCCGTCGGCACCATGCGGGGCAGCTACCAGATGGTGGCGGAGGACGGCACGCGCTTCGAGGCGCCGATCCCGCAGTTCACGCTGTCGGTGCCGCGCGTGCTGCATTGAGCGCCTGAGCATGCCGGCGAGCAACCCGCGCAGCACGCTCGAGCACGCGAAGGCCGCGCACCAGGCCGGCGACCTTGCCCGCGCCGAACAGTTCTATCTGGAAGCGCTTCGCAGTGACGGCAGCAACGTGGAGCTGCTGTACGGCCTGAGCGTTCTCAATGCGCAGCGCGGGCAGTTCGACTCGGCTCTGCGGCACGTGGACCGCGCCCTTGCGGCCAACGCCGGCATCTCGCAACTTCATTTTCATCGTGCCGAGCTGCTGCGCACATTGCGGCAAGCCGAGGCCTCCCTTGAGGCCTACCGGCGCGCCCTCGCCGTCGATCCCAACCACCTGGAGGCGCTCAACAACCTCGCCGACTCGCTCACCGCGATGGAACGCATGGCGGAGGCCCTGCCCTTGCTGGAGCGCGCGCTTGCGCTGAAGCCCGACTACGTGCCGGCACTCAACAACCGCGCCACCATTCTGAAAGTCACGGGCCGTAGCGTTGAAGCGATGCGGGATTTCGATCGGGCGGTGGCGCTCAGCCAGGGCCATCCATTCGTGCTCTTCAACCGATCCGGCGCCCTGATTTCCCTCAAGCGATTCGGCGAGGCAGAGGCGGATTGCCGCCGTGCGCTGATGCAGGCGCCGGACCATGTCGGCGCGCTCTTCAACCTCTGCAAGGCGCAGGCGGGGCAGCAAAGGCTCGACGATGCCTTGGCGACCAGCGACAAGCTGATGACCTTGCAGCCGGGCAACCCCATGGCGTGGTCCGACCGGGGCTCCTTGCTCGCCGGCATGCGTCGCCACAAAGAGGCCTGGGCCTGCTTCGACAAGGCGCTCGCGATCCAACCCGATCTGGCGGACGCCTGGTTCGCAAGCGGCATGCTCTACAGCTCCGTCATGCAGCACGAGGCCGCCCTGAAGTGCTTTCGGCGCGTCTTCGCGCTGCAGCCAGGTAACGCCGAGGCGTCTTCCTTGCTGGCTGAAGCCTTGCGCCGCCTCGGCCGCAACGAGGAGGCGCTGGGCGCCTTTCAGGAGACGCTCAGGATCGATCCGGACTATCCGTTCGTGCGCACGCAGGTCGCCTGGCTCAAGCTGCAGCGTTGCCAGTGGAACGGCGTGGACGCCGACATCGACGCAGCAGTGCGCGCCGTGCGCGACGGCAAGCGCGCCGGGCCGCCGCTGGACCTGCTGGTGCTGTCAGACGCAGCCGAAGACCAGTTGCGCTGCGCGCGTGCCTTCGTCGAGCAGATGCCCGCGCCTGTGGAGACGCTCTGGCAGGGCGGGCGCTGCCAGAACACCCGCATCAGAGTCGCCTACCTCTCCGCGGACTTCAGGGACCACCCCGTGTCCTACCTCATCGCGGGACTGCTCGAGCAGCACGACCGCTCGCGCTTCGAGATCTTCGGCCTCGCACTTCAGGAGCAGGGGGAGAGCGCGCTCGGGGCGCGCGTGGCGAACGCGTTCGAGCATTTCACTCTTGTTAAGGAGTTGGGCGACGAGCAGATCGGACGCCTGCTGCGCGAGCGACAGATCGACATCGCCATCGACTTGATGGGCCACACTACGTTTGCGCGCACAAAAGTGTTCGCGCTGCGTCCCTGCCCAGTGCAGGTAAGTTACCTGGGGTTTCCCGCCACTGCGGGCGCGCCCTACTTCGACTACATCATCGCGGACGCCTATGTGATCCCGCCGGGGATGGAGCGCCACTACGCCGAGAAGGTGGTGCGCCTGCCCGATACATTCCAGTGCAATGATTCCAGGCGCAGCGCAGCGCCGCAGGCGCCCAGCCGGGCCGACGCCGGCCTGCCGCAGGCCGGCGTGATCTACTGCTGCTTCAACAACAGCGCCAAGCTCTCGCCGGCGACGTTCGATCTGTGGATGCGGGTTCTGCGCGAAGTGCCGGGGAGCGTGCTCTGGCTGTTCGCCGACAATGCGATCCTGCAAGGCAACCTGCGCAATGAGGCGCTGGCGCGCGGCATCGACTCGCAACGCGTGGTCTTCGCGCCGGTGGTGCCCTATCCGCAGCACCTCGCGCGCCTGCAGCTTGCCGACGTGTTTCTCGATACCCTGCCCTTCAACGCCGGCACCACGGCAAGCGACGCGCTCTGGGCGGGCGTTCCGGTGCTCACGCGCTCGGGCGAGGCCTTTGCCGCGCGCATGGCTGGGAGCCTCTTGCGTGCGATCGGCATGCCCGAGCTCATCGCCGCCTCGCCGGAAGAATACGTGGCGCTCGCCATCCGGCTGGGCAAGGACGCGCAGTTCCTTGCAGCCACCAAGGCCAGGCTCGCCGCCAATCGCTCGACCTGCCCGCTCTTCGACACTGCCCGCTTCCGGCGGCACATCGAGGCAGCCTACATCGCGATGTGGGAGCGCACCCAGCGCGGCGAGCCTCCCGACCACCTCACCATTGCGCCAATAGACTGAGCGAAGGTGTCAACGCACGCCAATCCCGCGCAGCACACACCCGCGCAGGCAACAGCCGCACTGCGCGCGCTCGACAGCAGTCACCCGTCGCGCCCGCCGTCCCGCGGCTTCTTCGGCCAGGTCCACCAGACGATCAGCGCCAGCAGCGCGAGCGCCACGGCCATTTCCAGGATGACGACCCACATCGCGCGCCAAGCCTCCGTTCTTGTCGCGGCGATTCTACTGGCCGCGGGCTGCGCGCAGGTGCCGCCCGGCGCCTGTCCCTGCCCGCCGAAGCCCGTCCCGCCGGCCGAAGCGCGCTACGAAGCAGTGCCGTTCTCCTCGCTGCCCGGTTGGAGCAGCGCGCCCGCGGCCGCGAGCGTGCGCGCCTTCGTCGCCGGCTGCCGCACCGGCGCGAGCGCGCGCACGCTCAAATCGGCGTGCGAGGAAGCGCGCGTCCTGCCCGCGGGCGACGACGCCGCGGCGCGCGCGTACTTCGAGCGCGCGTTCACCGCCTACGCCGTGGTCGCGCCGGAAGGCGCGCGCGAAGGGCTGGTGACGGGCTACTACGAGCCCCTGCTCGAAGGCAGCCGCAGCCGCAGCGCGCGCTTTGCGCGGCCGGTGTTCGGGGTGCCGCAGGACCTCGTCGTGGTGGACCTCTCGGGCCAGTACCCCGAGCTGCGCGGCCTGCGCCTGCGTGGCCGGCTCAATGGCCGGCGGCTCGAGCCGTATTACTCGCGCGGCGAGATCGAGGCGCGCGATGGCGCGTTCGCCGCGCCAGTGATTGCCTGGGTGGCCGATCCGGTGGAGCTGTTCTTCCTGCAGATCCAGGGCTCGGGGCAGATCCAGCTCGACACGGGCGAGCGCGTGCGCATCGGCTACGGCGAGCACAACGGCCATCCCTATCGCTCGCTCGGGCGCACCCTCGCGGATCGCGGCGAGCTGACGCTCGATCAGGCCTCGATGCAAAGCATCAAGGCCTGGGCCGCGGCGAATCCCGGCCGTACCCAGGAAGCCCTCAACCAGAACCCGAGCTATGTCTTCTTTCGCGAGTTGCCCGCGACGGGCGGGCCCCTCGGCGCGATGGGGGTGCCGCTCGAAGCGGGCTACAGCATCGCGGCGGACCCGCAGCACGTGCCGCTTGGCGCGCCGGTCTATCTCGCCACGACCTATCCGCTCTCGCCCGAGCCGCTCGAGCGTCTGGTCGTGGCGCAGGATACGGGCGGCGCGATCCGCGGCGCGCTGCGCGCGGATTTCTTCTGGGGAACAGGGCCCGAGGCCGGCGCGCTCGCCGGCCGCATGCGCCAGCCGGGTCGCCTCTGGCTGCTGTGGCCGCGCGGCGAGGCGCTACCGAAGCGCTAGGGTGGCCCCCCCGAGCACGCGCACGTGCCGATACGGCGCGCGCCGCGTGGGATCGCTTCTTTCGCCTACTTCGCGCGCGCCGCGCGCCCCGAGTCGTCGAGCATGGTGCGCAGCTGCGGCGCCGGCAGGCCGCCGCGCAGGCGCTCGCCGTTGGCGAAGAACAGGGTCGGCGTCGAGGAGACGCCCAGCGTGCGGCCCAGGTCGACGACACGCTCCACCGGCCCGTCGCAGGAGGGATCGGCCGCCGGCACGCGCGGCTTGGGGCGCGCCGCCAGCTCGAGCCACGCCTTGCCCCGGTCCGGCGAGCACCACACCGCCCGCGAATGGTCGGCGAGTTCGGGCCGGATCACCGGGTACATGAAGTAGTAGATCGTGATGTCCTCGATCTGCGCGAGCGTCTGCTCGAACTGCCGGCACGCCGGGCAATAGGGATCGGAGAAGATCGCCAGCACGCGCTTGCCGCTGCCGCGCTGCACTTTTACCGACAGCTCGAGCGGCAGCTTGTCGAAGCTGATCGCCGAGAGATTGCGCAGCCGCTCCTCGGTCAGGTTGCGGTTGTTGCGCGCGTCGATCAGCTCGCCGACGAAGATGTGGGTCGCCTCGGCGTCGGTGTAGACGATCTGCGGGCCCTCGCGCGAGGTGAAGCGCACCTCGAAAAAGCCCGGCAGGGGCGCCGGCTGCACGCCCTCGACGCGCACGCCGCCAAGCTTGGCCTCCACCACGCGGCGGATCTTCGCCTCGTCGGCAACGGCACCGCCGGCGGCGGCCAGCAGGGCAAACACAGCAAGGAGCTTCTTCATCAGGACATCGCCTGGCGGATGAGGAGGTTCTTTATGACCGGGAGGCGGTCGGTCAAGTTCAATCCGGCATTGCGCAACCACGCCAGTGGCGCGGCCTGGGCGCCGAAAAGGCGATGCAGGCCATGCACCGTGGCCTGCATCGCCATGGCATCACCGGCGCGCGCGCGCGCATAGCGGCGCAACAGGCGCAGCTCGCCGGGATCGCGCCACGGCTCGCGCGCGACAAGCGTCGCGGCGAGCTGCCGCGCGTCCTGCAGGCCGAGGTTCGCGCCCTGCCCGGCGAGTGGATGAACGACATGGGCCGCGTCGCCCACCAAGGCCACGCGCGGCGCGACGGTCGCGCTGGCCGTGAGCCGGCGCAGCGTAAAGGCTTGCGGCCCGGTGATCGCGGTCAGTGCGCCGAGCGCGCCGCCGGCGGCAGCCGCCACCTCGCTTCCCAACGCCTCGGCATCGAGCGCCATCAGGCGCGCCGCCTCGGCTTCATCCGTCGACCACACCATCGACACCCGATCACCGGGCAAGGGCAAAAGCGCGAGCACGGGCCCGCCCTGGAACCACTGCCGCGCGACGTTGCGGTGCGGACGCTCGCACGCGAAGTTCGCCACGACCGCGCGCTGCGCATAGTCCTGCGCCGCCGCGGCGATACCGGCTTGCTCGCGCACCAGCGATTGCGCGCCGTCGGCGCCCACGACGAGGCGCGCGGCGATCTCACGGCCGTCCGCGAGCTGCAGGTGAGCGGCGTCGACCGCGATCTCCAGACGCCGGCACTGCGCCGGCGCGAAGATCTCGAGCCCCTCGCGCTCGCCCAGCCCGCGCCAGAGCGCCGCCTGCAGCGCCCGGTCCTCGACGATCCACGCCAGCTCGCGCGCGCCGGCGCGATAGGCGTCGAACTCGATCGCGCTGCCCGCGGCGTCGCCGCAGACCTGCATCGCGTGCACCGGCGCGAGCCGCTCCGGCGCGATCGCCTGCCAGGCGCCCAGCTCGGCGAGAAACGCGGCATTGCCGGGGCTCAAGGCATAGACGCGCGTGTCGATCGCCCCTTCAGGCGGCGCCGGTGCCGTCGCCGGGGCGATCAGCGCCACCGAAAGGCCGCGCGCGGCGCGCGCCAGGGCCAGCCCGGCGCTGCCTGCGCCGACGATCGCCAGATCGAAGATCACGGCCGGCATTGTAGCCACGGCAGCGCAGGCGGCGATGGCGCTCGGGCGGCGCGTGGATTAAAATTTGCCATGCGTGGCGAATTAGCTCAGCTGGTTAGAGCAGCGGAATCATAATCCGTGTGTCCGGGGTTCGAGTCCCTGATTCGCCACCACTTCTTTCGCTTCCAGGCCCGCGCCGCGTCGCCCCGATGCTCCGCCTGCTCGCCGTCGCGCTGATCGCCTGCGCCTCGGTGGCGGCGCACGCGCAGCTGCGCACGGTGCCGGCGGACGCCAAGCGCGGCACGATGCGCCATCTGCAGGACATGATCGTGCAGATCGACCGGACGAAGGCGCGGCTCGCGCCCGGAGCGCAGATCCGCGACATTCACAACCGGCTCGTGCTGCCGACGGCCGTGGCTCAGCCGACGGTGGTGAAGTACCAGGTGGACGCGCTGGGCCAGGTCGCGCGCGTGTGGATCCTCACGGCCGAAGAGGCTGCCGCGTCTGCCCCGTCGCCCGTAGTGAAGCCCGCGCCCATGCCGCTGCCGGCCATGCCTGCCGCCGGCAAGACGAACTAGGCCGGCAAGCCCGCCATGGCCGGCAAGCTCTTCCTGCGCACCTTCGGCTGCCAGATGAACGAGTACGACTCGGAAAAGATCGCCGCCGTGCTCGCCGAGGCCGAGGCGCTCGAGCCCGCGGCGCGGCCGGAGGAGGCCGATGTCATCGTCTTCAACACCTGCTCGGTGCGCGAGAAGGCGCAGGAGAAGGTGTTCGCCGACCTGGGGCGCGTGCGCCATCTCAAGCGCGAGAACCCCGCGCTGATGATCGCCGTCGGCGGCTGCGTCGCGAGCCAGGAAGGCGCGGGCATCGTCGCGCGCGCGCCGTTCGTCGACGTGGTGTTCGGGCCGCAGACGCTGCACCGGCTGCCGGCGCTGCTCGCGCAGCGCCGCGCGAGCGGCCGGCCGCAGGTCGACGTGAGCTTTCCCGAGATCGAGAAGTTCGACCGCCTGCCGCCGCCGCGCGCCGAGGGCGCCGCGGCCTTCGTCTCGATCATGGAAGGCTGCAGCAAGTACTGCAGCTTCTGCGTGGTGCCCTACACGCGCGGCGAGGAAGTGTCGCGCCCGTTCGCCGACGTGCTGGGCGAGATCGCGGCGCTCGCCGCGCAGGGCGTGATGGAGGTGACGCTGCTCGGGCAGAACGTGAACGCCTGGCGCGGCGAGATCGGCGGCGAGCCCGCCGACTTTGCCGAGCTGCTGCGCTACGTGGCGGAGATCGGCGGCATCGAGCGCATCCGCTACACCACCTCGCATCCCCGCGAGTTCACCCAGCGATTGATCGACGCGCACGCGCAGCTGCCGGGCCTCGCCCCGCACGTGCACCTGCCGGTGCAGTCGGGCGCCGACCGCGTCCTCGCGGCGATGAAGCGCGGCTACACCTGCCTCGAGTACCGCTCGCTGGTGCGGCGCCTGCGCAAGGCGCGGCCCGAGGTGAGCCTCACCTCGGATTTCATCGTCGGCTTCCCCGGCGAGACGGCAAGTGATTTCGAGGCCACGCTGCGGCTCGCGCAGGAGCTTGCCTTCGACGCCTCCTTCTCCTTTCTCTACAGCCCGCGGCCCGGGACGCCGGCGGCGGAGCTGCCGGACCCCGTGCCGCAGGCGGAGAAGCTCGAGCGCCTGCAGCGCCTGCAGGCGCAACTCGATGCGCAGGCCGCCGGGACCAGCGCGGCGATGGTGGGCAGCACGCAGCGCGTGCTCGTCGAAGGAGCGTCGAAGAGGAACGCGATGGAGCTGGCGGCCCGCACCGCGAACAACCGCGTAGTGAACTTCGCCGGCCCGCAGGATCTCGCGCATCGCTTCGTGGACGTGCGCATCACCGCGGCGCTCGCGCACACGCTGCGCGGCGAGTTGGCGCAGGCAGCCCGCTAGGGACGCGCGCGTGCCCAGCGCCAAGCCCGTGGAAGTCCGCCTCGATCCGGTCGACAACCAGCGCCTCGCGCGCCTGTGCGGCGCGCTGGACGCCAACCTGCGGCAGATCGAGTCCGCGCTCGATGTCTCGATTGCGCGCCGGGGCGCGCGCTTCACGGTGCGCGGCGCGCCGCACCAGGCGCAGCACGCAGCGCGCGCGCTCGAGCATTTCTACGCCAGGGCGGCCAAGGACCTGAGCGTCGACGACGTGCAGCTGGGCCTCACGGAGCTCTCGCGCGCCGAGGCCCCGGACGCGGGCGAGGCGGGGCCACGGCTGCTCACGCGCCGCGCCGACCTGCACGGCCGCACGCCACACCAGGTGCAGTACCTCGAGCACATCCTCGCGCACGACATCACCTTCGGCATCGGGCCGGCGGGCACGGGCAAGACCTACCTCGCCGTGGCCTGCGCGGTGGACGCGCTCGAGCGCGACAAGGTCAAACGCATCGTGCTGGTGCGCCCGGCGGTGGAGGCCGGCGAGCGGCTGGGATTCCTGCCCGGGGACCTGGCCCAGAAGGTGGACCCCTACCTGCGGCCGCTGTACGACGCGCTCTACGACCTGATGGGCTTCGAGAAGGTGGGCAAGCTCCTCGAGCGCGGCACGATCGAGCTCGCGCCGCTTGCCTACATGCGCGGGCGCACGCTCAACCACGCCTTCGTCATCCTCGACGAGGCGCAGAACACCACGCCCGAGCAGATGAAGATGTTCCTCACGCGCATCGGCTTCGGCGCCAAGGCCGTGGTGAACGGCGACGTCACGCAGATCGACCTCGCGCGCGGCCAGAAGAGCGGCCTGATCGAGGCGCGACGCATCCTTGCCGCGGTGCGCGGCATCGCCTTCACGGAATTCTCCGCGGCCGACGTGGTGCGGCATCCGCTGGTGGCGCGCATCATCGATGCGTACGAGAAGCACGCTGGCGAAGCGCCCCCGGCGTAGCATCGCGGTGCAGCGCGCCGCGCGCGGCGCGCCGCGCGCCCGGCGCCTGCGCGCCTGGGCGCTCGCCGCTGCCCGCGCGGGCAGCGAGGTCACGCTGCGCGTGGTCGGCGCGGCCGAGTCCCGCCGCCTCAACCGCCGCCACCGCGGCCGCGATTACGCCACCAACGTGCTCAGCTTCGCCTATGCGCCAACGCACTCCGTGCGTTCCACACCGCGCTCCACCACGGTACGCGGCGACATCGTGCTGTGCCACCCGGTGATCCGCCGCGAGGCGCGCGCGCAGGGCAAGACCCTCGCCGCGCACTACGCGCACCTGGTGGTGCACGGCATGCTGCACCTGCGCGGCATGGACCACGCCCGCGCGCGCGAGGCGGCGAGCATGGAGCGCGCGGAGATCCGCATCCTGCGCCGGCTCGGGGTCGCCGACCCCTACGCAGTAGAATGAATGGCCGCGCATGAACGAACCTTCGCGACCCGGCCTGATCGAGCGCCTTTCGGCGCTGCTGCTGCGCGAGCCCGAAGACCGCGAGCAGCTGCTGGCGCTCCTGCGCTCGGCCTACCAGAGGAACCTGCTCGATGCCGACGCGCTCTCGATGATCGAGGGCGCGCTCACCGTGTCCGAGATGCCGGTGCGCGACATCATGGTGCCGCGCGCGCAGATGGACATGATCGACATCCACTCGAAGGTCGAGGATTTCATCCCGCAGGTGATCGCCACGGCGCACTCGCGCTTCCCGGTGATCGACCAGAACCGCGACGACGTGATCGGGGTGCTGCTCGCCAAGGACCTGCTGCGCCACTACGCCGGCGAGGAGGAGTTCAACGTGCGCGAGATGCTGCGCCCGGCGATCTTCGTGCCCGAGGCCAAGCGCCTCAACGTGCTGCTGCGCGAGTTCCGCGCCAGCCGCAACCACATGGCCATCGTGGTCGATGAGTACGGCGGCGTGGCGGGCCTGGTGACCATCGAGGATGTGCTCGAGCAGATCGTCGGCGACATCGAGGACGAGTACGACTTCGACGAGGCGAGCGACAACATCCTGCTCGAGCCGGGCGGCCGCTACCGCGTCAAGGCGCTCACGCAGATCGCCGACTTCAACGCCGCTTTCGGCACCGCCTTCTCCGACCAGGAGCACGATACGGTCGGGGGCCTGCTGATCGCGCACCTCGGGCGCCTGCCCAAGCGCGGCGAGATCGTGGTGACCGGCGGCTGCCGCTTCCAGGTGCTGCGCGCCGACAGCCGGCGCGTCTACACGCTGCTCGTCGACAAGCCGAAGTGAGACGCGGGGGTGAGAAGCACGTGACCCCCGC
>Ga0180077_1000021_pt1 | contig 18871 bp, 13 predicted proteins | sample EasRiv466_16_10D_FD_123014 | JGI IMG/M metagenome (GOLD analysis project Ga0180077, IMG submission 123014) | Soil microbial communities from meander-bound floodplain in the East River, Colorado, USA - East River metaG ERMLT466_16_10D | ecosystem: Environmental > Terrestrial > Soil > Floodplain ...
GCCGTTCATTTGCGCGCGTGCCACAGCAGGGCACCGGCCGCTGCGAGGCCGACGAGATTGAACGCCATCCCGCCGGCGAGCTTCGCCGCCGGGTACAGCAGCGCGAGCGCGGCTGCGAGGAACGCCGCCCGCTGCCAGAACTCGATCCGGTTCATGAAGAAGCCCACCACGGCGATGGTGCCGCACCACAGGCCCAGGCAGTTCGTCGCCAGCGCCCACAGGATCTGCCACCACGCGCCCTGCATCAGCAGCGGCGGATCATAGACGAAGAGGAACGGCACGAGGTAGGCCGCCCAGCCCACGCGCGTAGCCATCCAGCCGGTCTTGTCCGGGTCGCACTGCGCGATGTTGGCCGCGGCGTAGGCGGCGAGCGCGATCGGCGGGGTCACCATCGACATCATGCCGAAGTACATGACGAACATGTGCGCCGCCATCGGCGTCACGCCCACCTTGACGAGCGCCGGGGCGACGAGCGCCGCCATCAGCACGTAGACGCCCACCGTGGGCAATCCGAGCCCCAGGAGAATGGCGATCACCGCCGAGATCAGCAGAAGCAGCAACAGGCTCTCGCCCGCCAGCCCGACCAGCTCGAGCGTCAACCCGAAGGCGAGCCCGGAAATGTTGAGGATGCCGATGAGGATGCCCGCGGCGGCGCAGATCAGCACGATGTCGAGCACCGCCGAGCCGGTCGAGACCGCGGCGCGCAGCACTTCCAGGGGCGTCGAGCGCCGCCCGCGGTAACGCAGCACGCAGCAGGCGACCGCCAGCACCGCGGCCGCGAGCAACGCCGCGTACTCCGCTTCCAAGCGATAGACGAGCAGTCCCGCGATGATCACGACGAATGGCGCGAGAAAATGCCAGCCGTCGCGCAGCACTTCGAGGAGCGCGGGCAGGCGGTCCTTCGGCGTGCCGGCGATGCCGAGCGAGGCCGCCTCGAGGTCCACCTGCATGAACAGGGAGAAGTAGTACATGAAGGCGGGGATCACCGCCGCCACCAGCACCGCGGTGTAAGGCACCTGCAGGAACTCGGCCATCAGGAACGCCGCCGCGCCCATCACCGGCGGCATGAGCTGTCCGCCGGTCGAGCCCACCGCCTCCACCGCGGCGGCGAACATCGGCGTGAAGCCGGCGCGCTTCATGAGCGGGATGGTGACCACGCCGACCGCGGAGACGTTGGCCACGGCGCTGCCCGAGATCATGCCGAAGAAGGCGGAGCCGGTGACCGCCACCTTGCCCGCGCCGCCGCGATAGCGCCCCATCAGCGCCATGGACACATCGGTGAAGAACTCCGAGCCGCCGCAGCGCGCAAGGATCTGGCCGAGCAGGATGAAGGGCACCACCACCACCGCCGCGACCTGGAGCGAGGTCCCGAGCAGCGCGTTGGTGTCGAAGGCAAGGTAATTGGCGAGCCGCGTGAGGCTCACCGGCTGCGCGGCGAAGGCGCCCGGCAGATGATGGCCCCAGAGCGCGTACACCAGCCCCGCCGCCGCATACCAGATGAGCGACATCCCGGTCGAGCGCCGGGTGGTCTCCAGCACCAGCAGCGTGACGAGGATCGCGAGCGGCAGGAAGTCGCGCGGGCGCATGGACACCTCGGTGGCGAGGTCCGGGTAACGCACCGCGACATACGCGCCCGCGGCGAGCGCGCCCGCACACAGCAACCCGTCCCACCAGGGCACGCGCTCGCGCCTGGTCTGGAGGCGGCCCGGATAGACGAGAAAGGCGAGCGCCATCGCCTCACCGAGCACCAGCGCGAGGAACTGCTCGGTGTAGAAGCTCAAGCCGAGCGCGCGCGGGCCGTCGAGCACCCACGCGATCACCGTCAGGACGACGAGCGCCTCGAGGGCGCGGCGCACCCGCAAGCTGGCAGCCCCGCGCGGCTACGCGCGCGCTAGCGCGGCGGCCACTGCCCGGCCTTGATCAGGTACTTCTGCGCCCCCGAGTGGTACTCGCTTTCCACGCGCTTGGACATGCGCTCGGGGTCGAACGCGTTGAAGCCGGCAAAGGAGGCGGCGAGCAGGGCCTTGTTTGCGGCCATCGCCTCCAGCAAGCGAAACACCGTTTCCTCCTTCACGTGCTTGCCGGCAACGAGGACGTAGTCGTAGGCGAGCACCCTGGTGGGCACGGCCACGCCGGCGAGCCCAGGGCGCGGCTTCACTTCGAAAACGTAGCCCTCGGGCAGCGCCTTCTTCATGCGCGCGACCGCCTCGGGCGCGTCGCTCAGGGGAAGCGCGCGCAGTCCGCCGACCGAAGCGTCGGTCTCGGTCACCTTGGCCGCCCCGAGCGCGAAGAAGAAGGCATCGGCCTTGCCGCCGGCGAAATCGTCCGCGCCGCGGACGACGTTCGGCACCAGCACCGGCTGGATGTCGCCTTCTCCGAGGCCGCCGTTGGCGAGCATCGCCCCGACCACGGTCTTGAGCGTGACCTGCGCGGTATAGCCCCAGGTCAGGCGCTTGCCTTTCAGGTCGGCGATGCTCTGGATCGGCGAGTCCTTCTTCACCAGGATCGCCACGGTAAAGGGATAGAGCACCGTCGCGAGGCGCACGTTCTCCTGCTTGCGGCCCTGGTAGGCGCCCGCCCCCTTCAAGGCCTCGACGATCTCGACCTCGTTGGCTACCGTGAAATCCAGTTCGCCCTGGTTGATGCCGGCGAGCGCGATGCTGTTGCCGCTGAAGGGCTGCACGCGGGCCTGGTAGGGAGTCTTCTCCGCCATCAGCTTGGCGAGCGCCGCGCCCATCGAATAGCCCGCGGTGCCCTGCGGCGAAGTGCCGATCGAAACCTGCTGGGCGGCGGCGGCCCCGCTCAGGAACAGCGCGGCCAGGAAAAGTGACATTCTCATTGCGATCTCCTCAGTCTGCTTTCACGCCCGCCTGCTTTGCCACGCGGGTCCATTTCTCGAGGTCCGCCTTGACGATGGCGGCGAGCTCTTCCGGCGTATTGCCCACCGGCGTGATGCCAAGCGCGAGCATGCGTTCGCGCACGTCGGGCAATTGCATCGCTTTGACCACGCCCTGGTGGATGCGCTCCACCACGGGGCGCGGGGTGCCTGCAGGCGCAAACAGGCTCGCCCACAGCACCACGTCGAAATCCGCTATCCCCGCCTCGATCATGGTGGGCAGCTCGGGCAAGGTCGCGGCGCGCGTGCGCGAGGTCACCGCGAGGCCGCGCACCTTCCCGCCGCGGATTTGCCCCAACACGGGCGGCGCGTCAACAAACGTGAGTTGGGTATCGTTCGCGATCACCGAACTCACCGCCGCGGCGCTGCCCTTGTACGGAATGTGAGCAATGGCGACCCCGGTCTGGTTCTTGAAGAGCTCGGCCACGAGCTGGAAGGGCGTCGAGCCCGCGGCGTAGTTGAGCTTGCCGCCCGCCGATCTTGCGTGCGCGACCAGCTCCTTCACCGACTGCGCGGGAACGCCCGGATGCACCGCCAGCACCAGCGGAAACGAGCCGAGCATCGTCACCGGCGCGAAGTCGCGCACCGGGTCGTAGGGCAGCTTCTGGTAGAGGCCCGGGTTGAAGGTCATCGCGCCGCTCGCGCCGATGAGCAGCGTGTAGCCGTCGGGCGCGCTCTTCGCCACGAAATCGGTGGCGATGATGGCATTCGCCCCGGGCTTGTTCTCGGTGACCACCGGCTGGCCCCAGGCGTCCTGCAGTTTCGCGCCGATGAGGCGCGCGAGGATGTCGTTGGCGCCGCCCGGCGGAAAGCCCACCACCAGCTTCACCGGCGCGCTCGGATAGGCGCCCTGCGCGGCCGCAGCCGTCGTGAACACCGCGGCCAGCGCCGCGGCAAGCAACCTCAGCAACATTCCCTCCTCCTTGTTGGACCGCTGCCGGATGGTACCGGCTAACCCCTGCGCGAGACGCGCGCGATCTGCTGTTCCAGATAGGCGGATTCGCGCGTCAGGTCTTCGAGCCGCTCGGCGAGCTGGCCGCGCGCGCGCGGGCTCAGGCCCGGCTCGGCGAGGCTCGCCTTGGTCTTCTTGATGTCCGAGTTCACCTCGTCCAGGCGTTTCTGCAGTCCGTAGATCTCGCGACCGCGCTCGTAGCCGGCCAGGAAATCGCGCGCCGCGGGCTCCGGGCAAACGCTGTTGTAGGCGTTGCCGCCGCGGCCCGCGCGAAAGCCCTGGTCGTAGGTGCAATAGCTCTTCAGGCCCTCGTTGCGGCCGGCGGCGTAGCGCTCGGCGTCGGGCTGCACGCCGTGCTCGGCGCAGGCGCGGCGGCGCTCGCCCAGGCGATCGAGCGTGCGTCCCCGGGCGCCGTCCTCCATGCCGATGGCGGTCCAGTTGGCGTTCACGCACTGCGCCTTGTCCATGCTGGCGCAGGCCCCGAGAAGCATCGCGGCGGCGAGGAGAGTGAGCGTTCTCATGGAGCGGCGATGATAGACCGCTGCATGATTTCCGCAACCAGGCCTTTCAACGCTTGCGCTTCCGCCTCGGTCGGCGGCGACGGCGAGGCATCGAGTTTCGCCTCCTCGTCGCGGGGCGAATCGAGCCCGAGCGTGCGCCAGCGCGTGCCGCGGAAGGTCCCGTCCGCCTCCAGCCGACCGCCGACCGTCTCCTGGAAGAACACCACCTCCCCGCTCAGCTCGGCGCGGTACATCACGTGATCGGAAGCGCTGATCGCCCTGCCCTTCTCGTCCAGCACCACCAGCAGGTGGCGCATGCCCCGGCAGGCATCCGAGAGCTCCACCGTGAGTTGCTCCCAGCCCGCGATGGCGGCGCTCTCGGGCTTCGCGGCGATCTCGGGCGGCAGCACCGGACGGCGCTTGACGACCGCGTCGACCGGCAGCGGCGCGAGCAGCGCGTGCCAGGGGGCGAGGGGCTCCGGCGTCAAGTCAGCCGAGCTTCTTGAGGATGCCGGTCATTTCTTCCTTGCCGTAGGCGCGCAGGGTCTGTGAACGGATGTTGCCCGCCATTCCGACCGTGAGCGAAAAGGCGGACATCGTCGGACCGTCCGGTGCCTCGAATGTCACCACGACGTCGTAGGCGCCCATGGTCCAGTGGATGTCCTTCAGCGTGATGCCGAACTTCTTCGCCGCCTCCTTGATCGCGTCGGCCCGTTTGACGCTGTCCTTCACGGTCTTGATGCCCTGGTCGGTGAAGTTGCATAGCGAGATGAATGTAGGCATGGTTTTCCCTTCCTGAGTGGCGGGACCGTGCTGCGCTCAGGCCGGCGCTGGACCCGGTGCGCCGGCAGCAGTCTGCTCAACCTCGCGCGAAGTGCGCGGCAATGCGCAGCCGGCGCGCCTCCGACCCCTGCAGCAGGGCATTCTGAACCAGTTCCAGCGCCAGGAACACGTTCTCGGGCACGCGCGAACGATATTCGCGTCCTCGGCCGGGCCGCTAGAATGGCTCGCCTTCAGACGAGGAGCACAGCGGCTTGGCCAGGATCGACATCCAGTTCACCTTGTTTTCCGCCTTCTACTCGCCGCTCATCTCTGCGATGTCGGGGGGATTCCTCAAGGCCGAGGGCCTGGATCCGGAGTGGTCCGTTTCGCCGCCGGGCGTCTCGGCGCTCGAGGCCTTGAGAAATGGTTCGGCGCACGTGGTGCAGTCGGCCCTGAGCCAGGGGTTCGTGACGCTCGACAAGGGCGAGACGCCGTTCGCGGTGCATTTCGCGCAGGTCAACGAGATGGACGGGTTCTTCCTCGCCGCGCGCAAGGCCGATCCCGCCTTCGCCTGGAAGAAGCTGGAGGGTGCCGAACTCGTCACCTTCAAGGGCGGCCAGCCGCACGCGATGTTCAAGTACGCCTGCCACAAGGCGGGCATCGACTATTCGAAGATCAAGCTCATCACCCCCGGCGGCCCCGCCGAGATTGACAAGGCTTTCCGGGAGGGCCAGGGGCAGTACGCGCACCAGCAGGGCCCGTTCCCGCAGCAGCTGCAGGCCGACGGCATCGGACATATCGTGGCCCAGGTCGGCCAGCAGATCGGGTCATGCGGGTTTTCCAGCCTGGCGGCGACGCGCGAGTGGCTGGAGACGGACATGGCGAAGGCGTTCATGCGCGCCTACAGGAAGACCCGGGTCTACATGACCGCGGCGCCCGCCGCCGGAATTGCCAGGGCGGAAAAGCCCTACTTCCCCAGGATCGGCGAAAAGGTGCTCGCCGATTGCATCGCGACGTACCAGAAGCTCGGCTGCTGGACGCCGCATGCGGACATCACGCGCGCGGCCTACGAGAAGACGCTGGATATCTTCGAGTACAACGGCCAGTTGAAGCAGCGCTATCGCTACGAGCAGGTTTGCGCGACGCCGCCGGCGTAGGACTGAAGCTATTCAGAAGTGATACGCGGGGTTCTTCGGATCGAAGTCGGCGTCCGCGAGCGGCGCGTTGAGGACGAGATTCTCGTAGCCGTAGTTTTCGACGAGCTGCGCATCCCGGTCATAGACCCTGATCCTCAGGGGAATCTTGCTCTCGACATCCTGGTTGATGACAAACCGGTAGCCGTCGTAGTCCCTGGCTTTTTCCTTGGGAAAGACCGCTTCCAGCACCCGCGTCTTCCTGCCGTAGACCGTCTCGGCGCCCTTCTCGGAGAAGGCGAGCTCGCCGGCCTTTGCGGCCTTGCGCATGTTCGTGGCCACGGATTCCAGGAGGAAGCCAATCCCCGTACTGGTAACCGGACGAAGATTGTCCACCATGAGCCCCGGGTGCCTCGGGTCGAGATTGAACGTGATGAAACGCAGTATCCCGCCCCTGTGAGCCCTGGCCCGGTCCTCGTTCCACCCCGCCACATACAGCAGCTCGCTTCCCTTGTAGGGCGCCCTTATCCATCTCATGTACAGGCTGAAGGGCGTTCTCCTGCACTTTAGGAGGATGGTCTCCTCTGGAAGAAGTTTGCCGGCGACGCGCTGCTGTTTGTGGAAGACCGCGGTGTAGCTGGTCACCCTGTCGTAGGCCGCCTCGGCCTCCCTGAGCCATTCCTCGGCATCGAGTCCGGCGGATGCCCCGCCGTGCGCGGCCATCGCGGCGAAGCCGAACAACGCGGAAAGGAAGGCCCTGGTCACGACCCTATGCGAATGGAGGCAGCGCCACCGCTACGGGCGGGTTTGCGCTACGCCGCCTTCGTGTCCGTGGCGGCCTTCTCCCGGAACTCGGCAATGTCCGGGCGCGAGCCCCACATGCAGAAGGAACTGGGCTCGAAGGGGAACTGGCGGGGACGATAGCCCGCTTCCTCCTCGGGACTGATGAGCCGCACCCCGCTCGAGTACTCGTACACCATGCCGTCCGGCCCCTCGAAGTAGAGGAACATCGCGCCCGAGGTCGGGTGCCGGCCCGGGCCGAAGACGATCTTCACGCCCTGCTGTTTCAGGAAGTAATACGAGCGCATGATGTCGTCGATCCCCTTTACCTGGTGGTTCACGTGCTGCACGCCGGGGTAGGTGGAGGGAAACAGCGCCATGCGGTGGTGCACTTCGTCGATGCGCAGGAGCGGCGCCGGGCCGATGCGGTCCGAGACGCGCGCATTCATCACCTGGGTCCAGAACGCCTCGTCGCGCACGGGGTCGGTGGTGCGCAGGCCGATGTGAGAGAAACCCGTGATGCCCGCCGCGCGCTGGGGAAAGTACTCCCTGCCGCTGTGGTGCGGGCGCACCACCAGCTCGATCTGGTTGCCGCTCGGGTCCTTGAAGGAGATGTAAGCCTCCACCCTGCGCTGCGCGCAGCCGTCCTTCGTTCCCCACTTCACGTCCCGCCTCATTCCCTCCAGCAATTCCGCTGCCGCCTCGAGCGCCTGCTTTGATTCCACCTCGAAGGCCGTCGCGTGGTCCTGCGGATCGCCTTTCAGGTACACCAGCGTGTGATCGCGGCTGTCGCTGCGAAAGTAGCGCGCGCCGGTGTCGCAGCCCGCGGGTTCCAGGCCGAGGATGTCGCGAGCGAAGCGCGCGGCAGCGTCGAGATCTCGCGTGCCGAGGCGGACGTAGCGGATGTCGCGAAGGAGGATCATGCCGGTTGCGTGGGGCACCGTGTCAGCCGGTCTTTTCGATGTGGGGATCGACCGTCTTTGCAAGCTGCGCAAAATCGCCCTGTTCGAGCGCCGACTTGGGCCGCAGGTACAGTATCGATTGCGCGGCATCGAGGGTGTGCTCGATCATGCATGCCTCCTTCGCTTCGCGTTCCTGGGCGACAGAATAGTAGTACACAGCCTCCGCGCCCGCAGCTAGCTGCCGCCCGCGAGGTTGCGCAGGAGGTACTGCACGAGGGCCACCCAGAACCCCTCCTCCGCGTGCTTGTGCGCGAGTGCCATGATGTCGATGAACGCTTTGTGCAGGACCATCGACACAAAGACAGTCCCTACGCAGATCGCGGTGATCTGCAGAAACGTCTTGACGGCGTCGTCCGTGGGGCGCTCCATCTACCCCACCCACACCCTCGCGTTCCTGAACATGCGCATCCACGGCGAGTCCTCGCCCGCGCCGTCCGGCGACCAGGACATCTGGACAGTGCGGAACACGCGCTCGGGGTGCTCCATGAGGATGGTGAAGCGGCCATCCGCGGTCGTGAGGCCGGTGATGCCCTCCGGGGACCCGTTGGGGTTCAGCGGATAGGTCTCCGCAGGCTTGCCGCGGTTGTCCACGAAGCGCGCGGCGACGATCGCGCCCTTGCGGTCGGCCTCCGAGCCGAACTGCGCCCTGCCTTCGCCGTGCGCAGTGACGCCCGGAATGCGGCTGCCCGCCATGCCGCGGAAGACGATCGAAGGGCTCTCGGCGATCTCGACCATCACCAGGCGCGCCTCGAACTGCTCGGAGCGGTTGCGCTCGAACGACGGCCAGTGCTGCGCGCCGGGCACGATCTCCTTGAGTGCCGCCATCATCTGGCAACCGTTGCAGATGCCCAGCGCAAAGGAGTCGGACCGCGCAAAGAAGGCTTCGAACTCCTTGCGCGCCCTTGAATTGAAGAGGATCGACTTTGCCCAGCCCTGCCCGCCGCCCAGCACGTCGCCGTAGGAAAATCCGCCGCAGGCGGCGTAGCCCTTGAAGGACGCCAGCGACACACGCCCGGCGATCAGGTCGGACATGTGCACGTCCACCGCCTCGAACCCCGCGCGGTGGAACGCCGCCGCCATCTCCACCTGGCCGTTCACGCCCTGCTCGCGCAGGATGGCGACGCGCGGCCTCGCCTTGGCCGCGACGAAAGGCGCCGCGATGTCTTCCTTCGGGTCGAAGCTCAACGCAACGTGCAGGCCCGGATCGGCCGCATCGAGGATGCGGTCGTACTCTTCCTGCGCGCAGTCCGGGTTGTCGCGCAGCCTCTGCATCCGGTAGGTGGTCTCCGACCACGCGCGCTGCAGGTCCACGCGCTTCTCCGCGAACACCGCCTTCGCGTTGCGCGTGAAGCGGACCTCGTCGCGCGCATTCAGCGTGCCGATGAGGTGCGAAACCTCCCCGAGCCTGGCGGCGCGCAGCACGGCCATCGCCTTCGTGCGATCCGCCGCGCGGATCTGGAACACCGCGCCCAGTTCCTCGGCAAAGAGCGCCTTCAGCGTCAGCTCTCGCACCCGGCCGGAGAGCTGCTCCTCGCCCGCGCGCTTGAAGCCGTCGACGTCCTCGGTCAGGCTGTCGCAGGCAAAGGCGTCCAGGTTGAGCGTCAACCCGCAACGTCCGGCGAAGGCCATCTCGCAGGCGGTGGCGAACAAGCCCCCGTCCGAGCGGTCGTGATACGCGAGCAGCAGGCCTGCGCCCGCCAGTTTCTGCACCGCGCCGAAGAATCCCTTGAGGAGCCCAGGCGCATCCAGGTCGGGCACCTCGGCGCCGAACCTGCCGTGCACCTGCGCGAGGATCGAGCCGCCCAGGCGGTTCTTCCCTTGCCCCAGGTCCACCAGCACCAGCTCCGTTTCGCCCGCGTCGGTGCGCAGGCGCGGCGTCAGCGTGCCGCGCGCATCCTCCACCGGCGCGAACGCCGACACGATGAGCGAGACCGGCGCGACGACTTCCTTGCCCTCCCAGGCCGTGCGCATCGAGAGCGAATCCTTGCCCACGGGAATCGACACGCCGAGCGCGGGGCACAGCTCGATCGCCACGGCCTGCACCGTGTCGTAGAGCGCGGCGTCCTCGCCCGGCGAGCCGGCCGCCGCCATCCAGTTGGCCGAGAGCTTGACGAGGCTGAGGGAACTGACGCGCGCCGCCGCGAGGTTGGTGAGCGCCTCGCCGACCGCCATGCGCCCGGAGGCCGGCGCGTTCAGCGACGCCAGCGGCGTCCTCTCGCCGATGGCGAAGGCCTCGCCCGACACGTTGTCGAAGTCCATCAGCGTCACTGCGCAGTCGGCGACCGGCACCTGCCAGGGCCCCACGAACGGATCGCGCGAGCACAGGCCCCCGACCGTGCGGTCGCCGATCGAGACGAGGAAGGTCTTGTCGGCGACCGCCGGGTGGCGCAGCACGCGATAGGCCGCCTCCTTGAGGTCCAGCGCATCGAGCGGGAACCGGTCGCCGGCGCGTGCGAGGTGCGCCACGTCGCGCTGCATCTTCGGCGGCTTGCCGAGGATCACCTGCAGGTCGACGTCCACGGGCGTGTCCTTGAGCTGCGCGTCCATCACCAGCAGGCGCCCGTCCGCGGTCGCCGTGCCGAGCACCGCGAAGGGGCAGCGCTCGCGCTCGCAGAGCGCGCGAAACTGCGCCAGCGAGGACGGCGCGATGCCGAGCACGTAGCGCTCCTGCGCCTCGTTGCACCAGATCTCGCGCGGCGACATGCCCGAATCCTCCGAGGGCGCCGCGCGCAGCTCCAGGTGCGCGCCGCGATGCGCCGCATGCGCGAGTTCGGGCACGGCGTTCGACAGCCCGCCCGCGCCCACGTCGTGGATCGAGAGGATCGGGTTCGCCTCGCCCAGCTGCCAGCAGCGGTCGATGACCTCCTGCGCGCGGCGCTGGATCTCGGCGTTGCCGCGCTGCACCGAGTCGAAATCCAGGTCCTCGGCGTTGGCGCCCGCGCCCATCGACGAGGCCGCACCCCCGCCCATGCCGATCAGCATCCCCGGGCCGCCCAGCTGGATGAGCAGCGCGCCCTCGGGCAGCGCCGCCTTGGCCGAGTCGCGCGCCGCGATGTTGCCGATGCCGCCCGCGATCATGATGGGCTTGTGGTAACCGCGGCGCACGCCGCCGACCTCCGCCTCGAAGGTGCGGAAGTAACCCGCGAGGTTGGGCCGCCCGAACTCGTTGTTGAAGCCGGCCGCGCCGATGGGACCTTCCAGCATGATGGCGAGCGCGCTCTCGATGCGGCCCGGCTTGCCGAAGTCCGCCTCCCAGGGCTGCACTGCGCCGGGGATGCGCAGGTTCGACACCGAGTAGCCCACCAGCCCCGCCTTGGGCTTGGCGCCGCGGCCGGTGGCGCCCTCGTCGCGGATCTCGCCGCCCGCGCCGGTCGCTGCCCCCGGAAAGGGCGCGATCGCCGTCGGGTGGTTGTGCGTCTCCACCTTCATCACCGTGTGCGTGCGTTCCGGGCGCGGCGCATACACGCCGCCCGCATCCGGGTAGAAGCGCCGCGCGATGCGCCCTTCCATGATCGCCGCGTTGTCGGCGTAGGCGAGCACCGTGCCGCGCGGATTGGCCGCATGCGTGTGCTGGATCATGGCGAACAGCGACTGCGCGCGCTGCTCGCCGTCCACGATCCACTGGGCGTTGAAGATCTTGTGCCGGCAATGCTCGGAGTTCGCCTGCGCGAACATGGTGAGCTCGGCGTCGGTCGGATCGCGCCCGATGGCGCCGTAGGCCTCGCGCAGGTACTCGATCTCGTCGCTCGAGAGCGCCAGGCCGAGTACGCGGTTCGCCTCCTCGAGCGCGGCGAGCGGCACGCGCGCGAGCGGCCGCGGCGGCACATGCTGGAACAGCCGTTCCGCGTCCTCGAGCGAGCCGAGCACCGTCTCGGTCATGCGGTCGTGCAGCAGCGCGGCCACCGCGTCCGCGCGCGCGCCGCCGCGCACGAAGTAGGCGATGCCGCGCTCGATGCGCTTCACCTTCGCGAGGCCGCAGTTGTGCGCGATGTCGGTGGCCTTCGAGGACCAGGGCGAAATCGTGCCGATGCGCGGCACGACGAGGTAGAGCGTTTCGCCCGGCTGCGCGGGCAGCGGCGCCGCCCCGTAGCGCAAGAGCCGCTCGAGCACGCGCAGCTCGGTTTCCGCGAGCGGCGACGCGAGCTCTACGAAGTGGTGGAACTCGGCGGCGAGGCCGCGAATGCCTGCCTGGGCGGATTGCAGCTGGGGGAGGAGCTTGGCGAGCCGGAATTCCTGCAGCGCGCGCGCGCCGCGGAACTGGAGAATCCTCACTTCCGCAGCTGCGGCTCGCTCAGCTTGCCGCCGAGGTAGTAGGTGCCGCGCAGGTTGCGCAGCTCGGCGTTGACGCGCCCCGAGATGCCGCCCGTGGGCTCGACGTCCAGCGTTCCGGTGGCGGTCAGCAGTCCCGCGGTCAGGCGCATGTCGCGCAGGGCCAGCGCCCCGCTGGCGAGCGAAGCCTGGCCGGTGAGCTCGGTGAACTGGGTGCGGCCGCTCGCCTGCGCGCTCGTGGTCTGCAGCGCGCGCGACAGGTCGAAGCTGGACAGCGTGCCTTTCGCCACCCTGAAGCTGCCGTCCAGCCGCGCCGTGTCGTACAGGCGCTCGGGATCGCGCCCCGCCATCACGTAGCGTCCCTTGCCCTCGAGGCGGCCGTCGGAGATCAGCGACGGGGCGAACACCCCCGCGTTCATGCCGCCGCCGCGCACGTCGCCGCTCACGCTCCACGCCGCGCCCCACTGGATGCGCGCGTTGCCCGCCATCAGGCCGTCGAACACGCGCCCGTCGAATTCGCTCACCGTCATGCCCTGGCCGTTGGCCGTGCCCTTCGCGCCGAACTCCGTCAGCGTGAACTTGTTGAGGAACGGCAGCACGAAGGTGGCGGCGGTGGCCTCGAAGGCGACGCCGTCGCCGCGCGGCGTGATCAGCCCCGTGATGCGCTCGCCCGAGAGCTTCACGTCGGCCAGCCTGCCATCGCTGCCCATGTCGGCCTCGGCATTGAGCATCGGCAGCGCGAGCGGGCCCTCCAGCTTGATGTCCGTCGCCACCACGCGCCGGGCGTAGAGCTGCGTGCCGTGAAGGGCGCCGAACAGGGCGCCGCCGAGGGACTCCTGCGCGAGCGTCACCTTGTCCAGCTCGATGCGGCTGAACACCTTGCGGTCGCCGAACACCGAGCCGAGCTCGGGCACGGCGCGCACCTGCGCGATCTTGACCGTCTCGCCGATGACGACGTTCTCGAAGCGCATCTGCACGCCCGCCAGCACCCACATGCGCGCCGAACCGATCTTCACCGGCTGGCCGAGCGCGTCGGAGGCGAGCTTTGCGTACTCCGCAGTGGACAGCGGCATGAGATTCACGACCGCCAGGCCCACCGCCAGCAGCACGAACAGCGCCATCGACACCGGCTTGCCCCACTTCATCGGCTGCTTGCGCCGGTAGGCGCTCGCCGCCTTGGCAGAGGGCTGGTCGCCGCGCTTGCGCGCGCGCTCCACCTCGCGCTCGCGGTCGCGCAGCGCCTTGCGCGCTTCCGGCGTGAGCTTGCGCGCGTCCTCCTGCACGTCGCCCATGCCGAGGTCGGCGCGCGAGATCGGGATGTCGGTCTCGGCCGCCTTGCGCGCCTCCGCCTCGCGCTCCTTCTTCTTGCGCTCGGCCTCGTCTTCCGTGCGGCGCGCCTCGAGCTCCTTGGCGAGGCGCTCCTCTTCCTCCTTCTGGCGCTGCTCCTCCTCCTCCTGGCGGCGCTTCTCCTCTTCCTTGCGCGCCCTGCGCTCGGCCTCCTCGCGCGCCCGCTGCTCCTCCTCCTCCTTCGCCATGCGCTGCCGCTCTTCGCGTTCGCGCTTGTCCTGCGCCTCCTTCTCCTTGCGCTCCTCCTCCTCGCGCTTGGCGAACGAATCCAGGTCGGCGAACAGCGAGTTGCTCAGGGCGTCGGCGGCCTCGGCCGCCTTCTTCGCCGCCTCGGCGCGCTCCGCTGCTTCGACCACCTCGCGCTCGGCGCGCTCGCGGTCCTCTTGCTCCGCGCGCACGCGATAGACGTCGTCGGACTTGCGCCGCGCCTCCTCCGCCTCCCAGCGCCGCGCCTCCTCTTCCTTGCGCTTGCGCGCGTCGGCGTCGCGGCGCTTCTTGTCCTCGGCCTCGCGCGCCATGCGGATCTGGCGCTGGTGCTCCTCCGCCTCGCGGCGCTCCTGGGCCTCGCGCGCCTGGCGCTCGGCCTCGTTCTGCGCCTGGCGCTTCGCCTCCTCCTCCTCCAGCTTCTTCAGCTCCTCCAGGCGCTGGCGCTCGCGCCGCTCGCGCTCCTGCTGCGCCTTGCGCTCGGCTTCCTCGCGCGCCTTGCGCTCCACCTCGAGGTTCCTGCGCAGCGCCTCGGCCTCCTCGCGTGCCTTCTTCTCCTCGCCCTCGCGCCGCGCCCGCTCCGCGGCTTCGCGCCGGGTGCGCTCGGCTTCCTCGCGCGCGCGCCGCTCGGCTTCCTCGCGCGCACGCCGCTCCGCCTCCACCTTGAGGCGCAGCTCCTCGGCCTCGCGCCGCGCGCGCTCCGCCGCCTCGAAGCGCGCGCGCTCCGCGGATTCCGCCTTGTCGTGCAGCTCACGCTCCGCCCGCACTTTCGCCTCGCGCGCCTCGCGTTCCGCGCGCTCCTGCGCCGCGCGTTCGGCTTCCTCGGCCTTGCGCTTCGCCTCCAGCTGCGCCCTGTGCTCGGCGAGGACCTTCTCCCGCGCTTCGGCTTCCGCGCGCTCCTTCGCCTCGACCGCCGCGCGCGCTTTCGCTTCGGCCTCGGCACGCGTGCGCGCCCGGATCTCGGCCGTGGTGGTGCCTTCGGCGGCGGCCTGCATCGTCAGCTCGCGCGCCGCCTTGGCGCGCGCTTCCGCATCCAGCCGGTCCTTCATCCCCGCGTCGGACGTGGCCTTGGCGGCGGCCTCGGCCTTCGCCTTGGCCTCGCGCTCGGCACGTGCCCGCATCTCCGCTTCCTGGCGCGCGGCCGCCATCGGGTCCGACGGGGGCGCCGAGGGCCTCGACGGCGGGGCGGCGGGCTTCGACGGCGCGGCGGAAGGCTTCTCGATCCTGGGCGGCGCGCTGAAGATCTGCGTGAAATCGAGCTCGTCGCCGCCGCCCGAAGCTGTCGATGGCGTCGGCACCGACGGCTTGGTGACCGAGGGGCGGGGCGCGTTCGCCGCGCCCCGTTGCATCGTGCCTGGCGAGACCTCGCGGATGAACCCTTCCTGGTCCATCTTCCTGATCAGCGCCAGGAACCGCTCATCCGGCGTGCGATCGAACTTGGTGGCCAGATCCTTGAGGTTGATCTTGCCGTCGATGGCGGAGAGGATCGCGCGGTCGCCGCGCGACAGGTGGCTCGTCTTGCCGGAAGCCTCCTGCACACCCTTGCCAGTCTTGGAGTAGATCGCGCTTGGATTCATGCCGTCATGCTGCGGGGACAGCGCCGTATTCTATAAGCAGACGCCCGGATAAGCACCCCCAAAGAGGTGCCCTGAAGAACTTTCGCCTTTGCGCGTCACGCGGCGCCGTAGCCGCCGCCGCCCGGAGTCTCGACCACGAAGACGTCGCCCGCCCCCATCTCGATGCAATCGGTGGGCCCGAGTTCCACGCGGCTGCCGTCTGCGCGCATCACGTAGTTGAGCCCCGTCGCGCCCGGCTTGCCGCCCGCCATGCCATGCGGCGGCAGCCGGCGGTGGTTGGAGAGGATCGCCGCGGTCATCGGCTCGAGGAAACGCACGCGCCGCACCGCGCCGTGGCCGCCGCGGTGCCGGCCCGCGCCGCCCGAGCCGCGCCGGATCTCGAAGCTTTCCAGCAGAACGGGAAAGCGCCATTCCAGGACTTCAGGGTCCGTGAGGCGCGAGTTCGTCATGTGCGTCTGCACGACATCGGTGCCGTCGAAGCCGGGCCCCGCGCCCGAGCCGCCGGCGATGGTTTCATAGTACTGGTAGCGGTCGTTGCCGAACGTGAAATTGTTCATCGTCCCCTGCGATGCCGCGAGCACGCCGAGCGCCCCGTAGAGCGCATCCGTGACGCATTGCGAGGTCTCGACGTTGCCCGCCACCACCGCCGCCGGGTAGCGCGGGTTGAGCATCGAGTGCTCCGGGATCACCACCTCGAGGGGCTTCAGGCAGCCCGCATTGAGCGGGATCTCGTCGTCCACGAGCGTGCGGAACACGTAGAGCACCGCGGCCATGCTGACGGCGGACGGCGCGTTGAAGTTGCTCGGCAGCTGCGCCGAGGTGCCGGTGAAGTCGATGCGCGCGCTGCGCCGGTCCTCGCCGATCGCGATCCTCACGCAGATGCGCGCGCCGTTGTCGAGCGGCAGCTCGAAAGCGCCGTCCTTCAGCACGCCGATCACGCGGCGCACCGATTCCTCGGCGTTCGCCTGCACGTGGCGCATGTAGGCGCGCACCACCTCCAGGCCGAAGTGCGCCACCATCTCGCGCAACGCCTGCACGCCCTTTTCGTTCGCGGCGATCTGCGCGTGCAGGTCGGCGAGGTTCTGCTGCACGTTGCGCACCGGATACTTGCCGGAAGAGAGCAGCGCGACGGTCTCCTGCTCGCGGAAGCGCCCCCGCTCGACCAGCAGGAAGTTGTCGATGAGGACGCCTTCCTCCTCCACCGTCTTGGAGTCCGGCGGCATCGATCCCGGCGTGATGCCGCCGATGTCGGCGTGATGGCCGCGCGAGCCGACGTAGAACAGGATCTCCCGGCCCGCTTCACGCATCTCATCCGACCACACGGGCGTGATCACGGTGACGTCGGGCAGGTGCGTGCCGCCGTTGTACGGTGCGTTCAGCACGTAGACGTTGCCCGGCTTCATCGGCCGGCCGTTCGCAGCGCAGTTCTCCCTGATGACCGTCTTGATCGACTCGCCCATTGAGCCCAGGTGCACCGGCATGTGCGGCGCGTTGGCGATCAGCTGGCCCTCGGCGTCGAACAGCGCGCAGGAGAAATCCAGCCGCTCCTTGATGTTCACCGAGTAGGCGGTGTTCTGCAGCCGCAGGCCCATCTGCTCGGCGATCGACATGTAGAGGTTGTTGAAGATCTCGAGCATCACCGGGTCGGCTTCGGTGCCCAGGGCCACGCGCTTCTCCCGCGGCACGACTCTTTCCAGCACCAGGTGGTCGAGCGGGGTCACTTGCGCCTGCCACCCCGGCTCGACGACGGTGGTCGCGTTCGCCTCCGCGATGATCGCCGGGCCGGCCACTTTCTGGCCGGTCGCCAGGGCTTCGCGCCGGAAGAGCGGCGTCGCGTGCCACCGGCCGCCGGTGAACATGCGCACGCTCGCCGCGGGCGGCGCGTCGGGTCTTGCCCCGCTCGCGGCAGCCACAGCCGGACGATCGGACATGCCCGACGCCAGCGCCTCGACCGATACCGCCTCCACGACCAGCGCCTTGCCCCGCATGAGGAACGAGAACTGCTTCTGGTAGGCGAGCTCGAACTGCTGCTTCATCTCTTCAGCGCTGCCGAAGGCCACGATCAGCGCGGTATCCGTGCCTTCGTACTTCAGGTGCACGCGGCGCAGCACACGGATGCCGGCTCCATCCACCCCCTGGCGCGCCAGCTCCTCGCGTGCCGCTTGCGCCAGGCCCGCCAGCTCCTTCTCCAGCGCCGCTTCGCCCAGCTTTGCCTCGACCGCCTTCTCCCTGAGCGCCGCCTGGTCGGCCAGGCCCATGCCGTAGGCCGAGAGCACGCCCGCGAAGGGATGGATGAAGACCCGCGTCATGGCGAGCGCGTCCGCGACGAGGCAGGCATGCTGCCCCGCCGCGCCGCCAAAACAACACAACGTGTACTCGGTGACGTCGTGGCCGCGCTGCACCGAGATGTGCTTGATGGCGTTCGCCATGTTGCCGACGGCGATCTGGATGAAGCCCTCCGCGACCTGCTCGGGCGAGCGGGCGTCGCCGATCGTCTTCGCCAGCGCGGCGAATTTGTCCCGCACCACGGCGGCGTCCAGCGCCTGCCCGCCGTCCGCGCCGAAGACGTGCGGAAAGTACCCGGGCTGGATCTTGCCCAGCATCACGTTGGCGTCGGTCACGGCGAGCGGCCCGCCGCGCCGGTAGCTGGCGGGGCCCGGATTGGCGCCCGCCGAATCGGGACCCACGCGATAGCGCGCGCCGTCGAAATGCAGGATCGAGCCGCCGCCCGCGGCGACGGTGTGGATGCTCATCATCGGCGCGCGCATCCTCACGCCGGCCACCTTGGTCTCGAATTCCCGCTCGAACTCGCCCGCGTAGTGCGAGACGTCGGTGGAGGTGCCGCCCATGTCGAAGCCGATGATCTTGCCGAAGCCTGCCGAGAGCGAGGTGCGCACCGCGCCGACGATGCCGCCCGCGGGGCCGGAAAGGATCGAATCCTTGCCCTGGAAGCGCCGCGCGTCGGTGAGGCCGCCGTTGGACTGCATGAAGAGCAGGCGCACGCCCGCGAGTTCCGCGGCGACCTGGTCGACGTAGCGCCGCAGGATCGGCGAGAGATACGCGTCCACCACCGTGGTGTCGCCGCGCCCGATCAGCTTCATCAGCGGGCTCACCTGATGCGAAACGGAGATCTGCGTGAAGCCCGCCTCCCTGGCGAGCGCCGCAAGACGCGCCTCGTGCTGCGGATAGCGGTAGCCGTGCATCAGCACGATGGCGATGGAGCGGTAGCCGTCCTGCGCGCGCTTCTCGAGATCGGCGCGCGCCTTCGCCTCGTCCAGCGCGAGGTGGACTTCGCCGCGCGCGCCGATGCGCTCCCCGACCTCGACCACGTCCGCGTACAGGAGCTCCGGCAGCACGATGTGCCGCTCGAAGATCTTCGGCCGGTTCTGGTACGCAATCCTTAACGCGTCGCGGAATCCCTTGGTGATGAACAGGACTGTTCGCTCGCCTTTGCGCTCAAGGAGTGCATTCGTTGCAACCGTCGTCCCC
>Ga0180077_1000022_pt1 | contig 18825 bp, 34 predicted proteins | sample EasRiv466_16_10D_FD_123014 | JGI IMG/M metagenome (GOLD analysis project Ga0180077, IMG submission 123014) | Soil microbial communities from meander-bound floodplain in the East River, Colorado, USA - East River metaG ERMLT466_16_10D | ecosystem: Environmental > Terrestrial > Soil > Floodplain ...
CCCCCGCCGTCCTCGTTCGGGTCCATCTTCCATCGACTCTGTAGAATCCGTTGGCCGAAGAAATCACTGATAGCGCCGTTCCGTTCGTTTCGCTGTGGGGCTTGGTCAATGGCATTGGAGAAGGGCACATTTTCTGAAAAAATGTATCACTATGATTTGCGTTCCGCGTATCGGTGGTCGGCATGTCAAGGGCTCCCGAATCTGAAAAGCGGAAAACGAGTCTATGATTTGGAGGCGGAGAATAGTATTTTTTTGGTGGAGTTTACGCCGGGCAATCGTCCGCCGTGGTTCACGGAAGATCGGGGCATGATGACAAGCGAAGAAATTCTAGGGCTGAAGATCCGCCCGCTATTGCTCATGGGTGTTCAGTTTTCTAACTGGCTCGGATTGTCTGGGGTCTTTGAGAAAATCGAACAGCGTTTTCCGTGGTGCTATAAGCGAATCAGCCGGGCGTTTTGGGGTCGATGGAATGGAGAGACGGACGTGCAGCAACACGGATGGAAACAGGGACATCGGGTGCGTCAATTGCCGAACCCTCTACATAACCCTATCTGGTCCCATTTTATCACGTCCAGGGTCAAGCTACGGCTCTTGGAGACGGTCAAACAGGCCGGGGGGGTGCATGTCCAGGTCGATGCGATTCTATGCCGGGAGCCGTTGCCGGTGTCTGATGGGCCGGGCGGTTGGCAGTTGAAAGAAGAATATCCGCGTGGGCTGTTTGTGGATGGTACAGGCCGATGGGGGAGCGGGAATATACTTGTGCGGCGGATGGGCCTGAATACACGGGAAGCGGAACAGTGGCAACGCCTGAAGAAATCGTAACACAGGTTTTTTTCGGGAGTCCGGTTAAGATGGGCCAGCGATGCCCGGAGTGTCCTGAAGAGCATTGGTGTGATGCGGTGTGCTTTCGGTTTGAACCTCGGACGTTCAAGTGTCTAGGGTGTGGACAGTATCAGAAACACCAAAAAATGACGGTATTAATTGCCCGGTATCGGACGGCGCAAGGGCTTAGAGAAAAGCCTTGACTTGTACGGTGGTTTGCTGCAAAGTGCAACACAATTGAAAGGGGGTGAAGTGTGGGGCATCGGTTATTGAAAAGAACGGAGCGGAAAAAGCGGGTGTCTATTCCTATGAGCCCGGCTCTCTATCAGGCGTTTCGGTCTTTTGCTTTTCAACATTCATGGTCGGAAGCGGCAGCGGGAGCGTTTATTTTTAGAAAATACCTAGGGTTTCCGGCTATTCGTTCCGATAACAATGTTTAACAGAAATTAAAAGGGGGAAGCGATGGGAAACGAATTAGTGATACAGGGGACAGGAGAAACGGAAGTGAAGTTGTCACGGGAAGAGGTTCAAGCGGAGTTGGCGGTAGGGGATGCGGTGCTCGTGAAACTGGAAATTGGTGCGTCATTCAATTGTGTGTTCGATCAGATTGAACATATTGCGAATGCGAATAGCCCGCTCTTGCACGGGAGAATGCTTGACACAGACGGGACGCATTTTAAAATGTGGGCGGATGGATGGTTGCAGAATACCTTTACCCGGATGCCTAGCTTGTTTGGCCGGTCGGTGCGGTTGCGACGGCTAGGGGATCGGGATTATGGGAAGGGGGTAGGGAAGTCTTACGCAATCATTGATCTGAAGCGGCTTGAGGAGTTGACGAAAAAAGATAAACCGGCCTAGAGGCGAGTCCGTTGATGCGAGTGACGTTGACCGGGAAGTTCAAGCAAGGGGGCCTGTGGGAGATTGTGGAACGGTACGGCTCTCAGAGTGCTGCAGCAAGAGTGCTACGGGTAGGGGTGACGTGTTTTGGGCAATGGGTGAATTTTCGGCATTTGCCGTCACGCGACAAAGTGATGAAGTTACACCCGGACCTTGAACGGCGTCTTGCGCGTGAGGGGGTGATTTTAGAGGATGTGTTCCCGCAGGCGCCGATTAAAATTCGGTTTACGAAAATCAAGAAAACGATTGAGGTTGAGGAAGAATTATTGTTGGACGTGATGCGCCGGGAGCCGTCTCTGTTGACTTATTCGATGGATGAGGAGATGGAAGCTAGTTCTCTTGTTGAGCAAATTAATCAATCCCTGATGACGGAGTTGACGCCACGGGAAGAGGCGGTAATCCGTGCGCGGTTTGGGATTGGTGGGGAGCCGCAAAAAACGCTAGACGAGTTGGGGAAGCGGTTTGATGTATGTAGGGGGCGGATAGGGCAGATTGAGGCGAAGGCGCTGAGAAAACTTCGACGGCTAAAAGTGGCGCGGGAGCTACGAAAATGTCTGTAGCCGGGTTTCGCGTGGTGCTTCCGTCTCGTGCGGGGTGGTGGCTGGCTCATCTAGCGGTTCAGCAAAACACGACGGCGGATAAGTTGATGGAGCGATGGATTTTAGAACGGCTCCATGCGACTCCTGGCGTGGATTTGACCCGTACTCCGAAGTTGGGAGAGTGATGAGTGTATTTAATGACGTATATCTCCGCTGGCATGGGCGAGGGTTGTATCTTGTGAGAGTGCGAACAAAGATCGGGTGCCGTGGTCAACCGTTGCAACGATGGAAGCGGCGGTCTCTGGGGTCGGTGCGGATGGGGTGGGGGATTTGTTTTTCGGTGCCGATCAGGGTTATAGCGTGAGAGGGGAAGCCTGATGCCTGAGATTAAAAGCCTTGATGAGTTTCGGAAACACCTAGGGATAATTTTAGAGGCGCATAAGATACCGGCTTGCATCGGAGCTATTGAGTATTTAGCCTTGGAGATTGAAGTCTCTGGGCTGGCGCTCGATTATGCGGACGGCTTTTATCGGGACCGGCTCCGATTGAAAGAGGGGTGAGCACATGGCCGACGATCAGGTGAATTTTGAGCCGATGTTAGTCACAAAGAGACAAGCGAGCGTGGTAGCGGCAATCATCCGGGAGCGGATGCGCCAAGACGCATTGAAGAGCCGGGGAAAATTTAAGTATACGTGTGCAGATTCACAAATGCTCTCTTCGGAAAAGTTCCTTGTGTTGTCTGAGGAAGTCGGAGAAGTGGCCCGCGCAATTTTGAATCTGCAAGATTTCTCGACCGACTACGGGGCGGATCTTGGCAAGGTTCGGGTTGAGTTGATTCAAGTTGCCGCTGTGTCGGTCGCATGGATTGAATTTATTGATTCGATACTCTATCCTGAACTTGTAAAAGAAACTGAACTGTGATGTATCGTAGCGGGCTAGCAAACGGGACGGCGTGAGAATCGCGCAGTTCTGTCCGAGTGATTCACGGGCCTACGATATAGCGGAACGGCGGGGGAAGGCTTCCCACAAGGAAGGAATGGAGCCCCCGCCGAACCGTTGTAAAAGGTGAATGATGACCGAACAAGAAAAAGAACAAGTCAAGGCGTCGGTTAAGGCATACCGGGCCTTACGTGCTACGCCGGTTGTCGATGATGATTTCCCGGAAATGATGGAACGGTTTGACTTGGAGATGCACAGACTTGAAAGGATGGTAGGGGTATGACCGCAGAACAAGCGATTTCATGGTTGAGTTTGAAGCCGAAAAATCTTCCGGTGTTTGTGTTGGTAGCGACGGACCCGGTTGCGCCTCAAGTGATTTCTCACTGGCGGGCGTTGGCAAAAATTGAGGGGGTGAATGAGAAGAAACTTAATGGGGCTCGCGTGGTGATGGATGAATTTTTCGCATGGCAGGAGAAAAAACTACCTGGGTGAATAGGGAAGTAATGGGATACTGGGAAACGTCAAGGTATCGTAGGGTTGAAATAGCTAAGTGTCTCAAGTTGATGGATCGGTACGGGCTTGGGCGGGAAGGCCCGGTGTTGACGCAATGGCAGTTGATCCAGTACGCGGAAATTGGATGGGTGCGGGCTGTCATAATTAGGAAAATTCAAAACGGGGAAATTGCCGTGGTGTAAATGATGCTGGATTCTCCTGGTACAGTTGGCCCGCCTTCAGAGAAAACGGAGCGGAACATACGCCGGGCGCGGGCGTTTAGTCTCTGGGCCGGGCCCGCGCACGTGGAATGGAAATTTTGGACTGGAAATTTTAAGGCTGTGCCACGATGGGAAGCGATGAACACCGAGTTTTGGAACGAGGGGCCGGTTCGATGGCTCCGGGTCTATTGGTTGACTGGCGGATTGTCAATCTATTGGGCGCTCCCGGAGCGGCGAACATTGGAGATTCCCTACTGTGAGATTGACGGGTTGAAAGAGTTTGAACGGCGGAAATATCCGCATGGATTGTTTGGTATAAGAGGAGGACAACTTAATGGAACTCGTGAAGCATACGCCAGAAGAGCAAGCGAGGATTGACCACGATAAGGCGCTCCCGCACGTGTCGATTGTGATTCTCGCGCCGTTGTCGGTCAGTGATATTTTCCAAGATCCGGCGTCCGACATGATTGAGCAAGGCATGGTCTCGATTAAGCGGCGGGCGGACGCGGCAAAAATGATTGTGCTCTCTACGTCGATTTCAACCAACACGCCGATGATTGATAGCCTTCCGTTTTTGTCGGTGATGATTTTGTGCCAGTGGGCAGAGATTGAAAAATTGGAAGAGCAACAGCGGCGGCAATTTTTAGCGGCGGGCGGCGGGCCCGGACCACGGAGGGGCGCATGAAAGCACGACTCAAGCAACGGCCAGCGACTTTTGACACGGATATGACGCAGAACGCGAACCGATCACCGGCCCCGGACCCGATTGACCCGGTAGACGAAGAGTTGGATACGGTCTTTGCAGATTTCCCGCAAAACGAAGCCTGTATTGAACTCTATCGGACAAGCGACAAAGGGGGAAGGGCTGCGTTCATCGAAGATATTATGCCTAGTGAGTTTTCATTCGGTTACGTGTGTCGTGTATATGGGGGCGGGAAATATATTGCCAAGGGCAAATATCAGGATGGCTCGGTCGCAAAACGATCCTTTGAGATTGAAGGTCCCTCGTTTCCGATTAAGCGGAAAGTCCCGGCTAGCGACCCGGTGACGCATGGACCCGTTGACCGGCAAGCTGTGCCGGTTGTAGAGATACCGCGAAGAGAGGACGGGAGTTTTGACGGGGCGGCGGTCATGGCGTCGATGATGAACATGATGAAAGCGATGATTCAGGAGACCAAGGGCAGCAAGGCGGATTGGTTATCTGAAATGAGAGAAATGCGGGCGATCTTTGGAACAGGTGACAAGCCTGTGACGCCGGTAGCCGAAGCGATTTCCATGCTCAAGCAAGGGATTGAACTCGGGAGCGCGGCGGGGGGAGACGGCGGGATTCCTTGGATGCTGATTGTGGACAAGTTACAGGGCCCGATCACGGAACTTGTGTCCGCGCTTACGCGAAGGCCGACGATGGTAAACCCTTCGCCTAGTGTCCCACTTCAGCCGCCCTCGATGCCAGGGCCTACGGCATCTTCACCACAACCGGAGACCGTGAACATGGAAACGATGCTGCTAACGGCACTCAAGGGAATGCTCCCGATTCTTTGCACGGGAGCGGCACGGGAAGCGGACCCGGCGAACTATGTTGACTTTCTACTTGACCAAATCCCGGAGAAGTTTTATCCTACCGCAAAATCGTGGCTTGAGAAGTCCGATTGCCTGGACCAACTAGCCGCGATGGACCCCGGTATCCGGTATCAAGAAAAATGGTGGGTGTTACTCCGTGACGGATTGCTTCAGGCCCTCAACGAGGAATTAGGCCATGCCCCTCGGACCGTACAGCCTGAGCCAGCTTCGGACGCTACAGCCGACCGTTCAGCCGATCTTTGACGCGTTTCTCGCGCAATGCGAAGCGGCGGGGATTCCTTGCGATGTGGTAGAGGGCGAGCGGACTTTTGCAAAACAAGCCGCCCTCTATCAGCAAGGGGTCGATAATGACCCGTCAACCCCGAAAGTGACGAACGCGAAGCCGGGCGATTCCTACCACCAATACAAACTAGCCCTTGATGTCGTGCCCCGCGCATATAAAAACATGCCGGAGTGGAACCCGTCCGGGCCCCTGTGGGAGCGAATCGGGCAAATCGGAGAAGCGGCGGGGTTGACATGGGGCGGACGTTGGGGGAGTCCAGACAAACCACATTTTCATTTTGCCGGGGCTCCGCTGGCGGAACTTAAAGCCTACTGGGAAAAGTTTAAGCAAATAATGCCGATTGAAATCACGCCGACCTCTACGGCGATTGTAGCGGCGATCACGATAGCCGCGATTCTTTGGTTTTTCGTGATGCCACGGTTACGGCAACATGGGATCTTATGACAGTGTGGATTGAATGCTATTCCTGTGGCTGTTCAAGTGAAGCTCATCGGCGGGATAAGTTGCTCGGTTACTGTGCCGTGCATGGGGGCAGTCGCGTTGCGCTGTATCCCCCTGTCTGGTCTCGCGCACAAGTGCATAGGAAATTAAAACGCTTAGGGGTTGTTTGATGTATCTGACTCAAGAGAGCGAAACACCCGAAGAGGCGTTAGCGCGACAACAGGCCGCGTTGCAATCGGTGACGGTGTTGCGTGATGAATTGGCGGAGTCGGCTCCGGCGAAAATGATGAAGGGGTTTGTGATGATTGGCGCGGTTCTCGTTGTGGCCTATTGGTTAATGGGGCGACGATGAACGAGGAAGGCTCACGAGACAAGGAAGGATTTTGGCATGTGTGGTATGTCCCCGCTGGACTGTCACGCGATGAAGCCCATCGGAGATTTTTGACGATGAAACCACGAGATTATACGTTTGACACGTTTCGATACGATCAGAAAACCGGGCGGGTGATGACGTGTTGAGCGTCTTCCCACAAGCGAGCGGCGTCTCCGGGGTACGGCAAACGCTCTCGAAAATTGCGAGCCTTGCCAATGCGTCAATCCTTGATCCGGTGATACGCGATCAAGCCGCCTATGCGATCAGCGGATGCCCGAAAGGGGATAAACGATGCCAGTGCGCGGCGTTGCTGACATGGGTGAATCGCCGGGTGCAATATGTCCCGGACCCGTCCGGGATTGAATTGCTCCATGACCCGCGCTTGATGGCGCGAGCGATTGCCGAAGGGCGGCGGGTCTATGGAGATTGTGACGATATGAGCGGCTATCTGGCCGCGCTCTTGAAAAGTGTCGGACTTCAGCCTAGACTGCGAGCCGTGGCCTATAGTAATCGCCCGCTTTCGCACGTGTATGTTTGCTGTGAAGGGGCCCCGCTCGATGCAACTAGAGACGCTTGGACGATCAGCACCCGTCCGCACGTCGAAACTGATTCCCTTGAATGGGGGGTGTAGACCATGTATCGGCAACCGTCTTTAGGTCTCCCGTTTTTTCAAGCTGTCCGGGGTACGCTGGCTCCGGCGCGTTCACCGTTTCAGAAAATCCGTGGGACCGTCCAGCACATTCAAGCGAAGGCTCCGGCTCCCTATCGTGGTCGGTCCTATGCCCGGTTCGCGCCTCTCTTTCAGGCTCACGTCAAGCATCGGCTTCCGCCTCAAGTCGTGCCGTTTGTGAGACGCGGGGCGACGTATCTCGGAGAAGATGAAGCCTACTACTACATAATGGAACCCGCAGCAACGGACGGGCTCGGCGGATTCTTCGATAAAATCGGAGACGTATTTAAGAAGATTCCAAAAGCCTTCGCGCCGAAGAATCTCTATAAAACATTCATCGACACAACCTTGACCGTGGCAAGCGGCGGGCTCTATTTGGCTGTACCAAAGAAACTGAGGGGAGAAATCCGCAAGGTTGCGAACGTAGCGGTTCCTGTGATTGCGGGCGGGGTGCTCGCGTACACGGCGGGCCCGGCTGTCATGTCGGCATTGATGCCAAAATTGAAAGCGGCGGGCAATCTGATTTCTGGCGGAGCCGGAAAAGTGTTCGGTATGTTCGGCGGCGGGAGCAAAGGGGGCGCGTCTCAAGATCCGGGCTCCGCTGTCATTGGGCAAGCGACCGGGCAAGGGGGCAACGTCTACCAAGAGGGCGGGCAAGTGGACCCGATCGCGATAGGGGGCGCGGTTATTGGATTGCTTCAGCGACTCCCGCAACATAAGCAAGCCGAAGTCGTGGAACGGTTGACGGCGGAAGATATCGCGTACATGGAACGCTACAACCGAGTCCCCCCGCACTTGGAACAGTATTTTAATACGATGGGACAGGGCCCCGTGGCTCCGCAAGGGTCCTATGGTGCGGCGGAACTGTATCCGGGTGCGGGCCCCGTGGCTCCCGTTGAAGCGGGCATGTTTGGGAATATGGACCCGATGACGCTAGGACTTTTGATCGGTGTTCCGGCTGTGTTTTTTCTCTTCACCCAAAGCGGAAAAAAATAATGTATCCGCCACTTCTCGGACGATTCTATGCTCCGGCCCGTAGTCACTGGTCGGCTACGCCTCATTGGGTGACAGATGTAAAATATCAGCCGGAGCCGCCGATTCTTGTTCGGGGCTCCATGAACCCGTGGGCCGATGAACGTCAACGGGAAGTGTTCAACGCGGAAGAGCAAACATGGGTGAAGATCCAAGCGGAGCAAAAAACTTACCGGGCGATACTGAGACAGATTGATGCGAAGATGGCGCAATTCAATGACCTGATTCGGCAAATTGAAGGGATCACCGGGAAAAAATCTCAGTTCGGAGAAATCACAACCTATGCGGCGTTGGCCTATTCCTTGTCAGGTGGACCCTACGGGCTCTTGGTCTCATTGGGAAAAATGGTGCTGGATTTCGGGCTCGGCATGCTTGAGGCGAAAAAGAAGAAAAAGAAACTGAATAAACTGGTTCAACAGGTTGAGCAGGTTCAAGCTGAACTCACGGCGCTGACAGCACGGATTGACGCAATACAAAAAAAGGTGCATGATCTGATTCTGACAGGGGACCGGATACGGGATAGTCAAGAGGTTCGCGTGTCGCAAGATTGGCAAAATAGCGAATCGCTGTACGCGAAACGGATTTCTCTCGACCGGCAACGGGCGGACGTACTCCGGGAACGTAACCGACAAGTCGCACTCTGGCAACCTCGACCGACAGGAGAAGCCCATGCAATCTAATGGCACCCCTCAACGCTATCCCCGCGCAGTCGGCAATCAGCCACAGCAAGCCTACCAGGGTCAACTTGGATGGTCATTTCTTGATTGGTTCAGCGACTACAAGAAACCGGCTCCGCTCGCTCGCACGGCGGAGAGTACGAATTTTTGGAATGCGGGCGTCAATATGGCGTATGGCCGGGAACGGGCCTATACTCCCGTGGCGTCGAATGGCCGGGGTCGTGGGGCCTATGGTGGGGATACTCTGTTGAAATCTACGCGAAGAGCCCCGCGTCCGTTCTTTTCGTTGTGGGGGCACCCGGAGACCATTGGCGTTGAAGCCTTTAACCGGGCCAAGGCGCATATGGATTATGGAAACCCCGGCGCGGCCAAAGCTGAATTGGGAGATTTCTTTAATGATATTATGGGGACTATTGTTCCGGGATGGGATAGCCGCCCGGAGTTTCTGAAAAACATTGTCATAAAACCGGACGCGGATAAGATTCTCTCTGCTGTGCAGAAGGTGGCCCCGAATGCCGGAGCTGATATCGTCAAGGCCGCAAACAAAGCCGGATTCGGCGTGTATGTGAATACGCCGGGCGGACAAATCGAAGTCTCACCGACGAACGCGCAAAACTTCTATGGGATGTATCCGTTTCTCACCAAGGCGCAAGGCGCGATGGGCTCCGTTCCGACGTGGATCTGGATTGCCGGGGGTGTCGGTATCCTTGGACTCTTTCTCTTGAGGAGATAGCATTATGTCCATGCACTTAGGGGAAATGTCCATCGGCTCCGGCGCAAGCGGGGCCGAAGTCAAAGCCATTCAAAACATCTTACAGGGGCAAGGCTACAATGTTGGACCCATTGATGGACTCTATGGACCCCAGACGCAAGCCGCCGTCTCTGCCTTCCAAAAATCAAAGAGTCTTGTCCCCGATGGAATCGTGGGCCCGCTCACATGGGACGCACTCCAAGGGAAGCCGCCCGCTCCGGCTGTATTGCCTACTGTGCCCCCGGCAGCGCCCTCGGCTCCGGGGATGGGCATGCTCGGCATGACAGCGGTATATGGGATAGGGGCCTTGCTCCTGTTGGCGTTGATAGGAACAAAACGATAATGTTTGCTTCGCTCCAAGCCGCTGAAGATTATTTGCGGAACACGTTGCAGGATTTCTATAATCAACGCGGCGTGTTGGCTGGGCGCTTGACCGCAATCGAAAAACTCAAAGCAGCGGCGTTGGTGAAAAACGATCAACAGGCCCTTGGTCAATTGATTGTGCTCCGTGAGAGCGTGAAAAATTTACTCCATGAACAATTGAACCTTGAAGATAAGCTAGAACCCTTCCGCAGTTATTTTGGGGTGACAATTTGGAAGCCGACTCTTGGCGCGTTACCGATTTTCCTGGCGGCGGGAGCCGTGGCAGTCGCAACGGCGCTCTATCTTCATTATGAAAAACTGAAAAACCAAGCGACGGCACTAGACTTGATTGCGCGGGGGATTCTCCCGCCCGATCAAGCGGACAAGATCCTGAACCCGTCATTTTTCAGCTTCGGCGGATTGGGCGGCTCGTTCGCACAGATTGGACTTTTTGCGATTGGGGGGGTGGTGCTTTATTTCTTTTTCACGTCACGGAGGACCGCATGATACGGAAAATTATTTTGACAGTGGCGGGTGTGTTCGCGTTGATTGCTCTTGTAGCCGTGCTGGATATCGTCAAGGCGCATGCGGCTACGCTCCAATGGGATCGGAACAGCGAAGCGGACATGAAAGAGTATGAAGTGTACACGTGTACGCCGAACCCAACCTGTACGGTGTTACAAACCATAGCAACCAGAATCGGGGTTGTGCCACAGACCGCCGTAGGCGTGATACCTCAGTTTATCTTTCCGCCAGGAACCGAGGGAAAGACAGCCGTTTCTGCCAGCGACTTGACCGGCAATGAATCAGGGCTAAGTGTGTCCATCCCTTTCGACTCGAAGAGCCCGCTGACTCCTGTAGCTCCCCGTTTAGTTCCCTAAGATGTTTTTTCGCGTGGCTGTTTGATTTATTCAGCTTCTAAGGGAAGGGGGTCCATGATGACGGCGAAGAAACCGAAGAAAGTCAGAAGTACCGATGACATTCAAAACGGTGTCAAGAAAGATGTAGAGGACCGGGTAACGGACCTGGAGGAGCGCGTCAATCTCATCGTCCGATGTAATTGTTTGCGAGAATCGGAGCGGTAGACATGGCGGAGAAGATCACCAAGGCCCGGCTGGATAATCTTGTTTCCATTTTGATCCGGGAGACAAACGACACGGTTGACTATGAACTTGATAGCGCCTATGGCGGTTATCGACTTGTGCGGAACCAAGGAAGCCATGACGTTAGCCCGCGTATGGGCAAAACGGAACTCTATCATTGGATACACGCCTACCGGCAAGGTATCGAACTAGGGAAAACGCTCTAATGGCATTCAGACACTTCACAAAGGGGAGCCCGGAAGCGAGGGCATGGGGCGAGAAAATGCGGGCGCTCCGTAAAGAACGTGGAACTAAGCGCGGGCCAGCGAAGCGAGCAAAGCGAAACGCGAAGGGTGACTATACCGGCGTTCTGAAACTCCCATCCTACATTGATCGGGCCGTGGCTTTTGTGCTCCATGACGGGCCCAAAGTGCTCGATTGGGAATGGGACCGGCGCATGAGCCCGGAGAATAAAAAACACTTCCATGATTTCCTTGTCTCTGTTCATCATCCGCTGGCCTATGAAGCGGGCACCCCGGAGCAACGATTCAAGCGGTTCATCATGGAATACGTCATGCCGCGCATTGAGAAAAACCCCGGCGAAGGCTATCACCAACGGGAAGCGGAGTACGCGCATAAAGTGGTAAGGGAGACCCCGGACCCGGACGAGAAAGTATTCTATGCGGGCGTGGAATCGGCACACAGGATTAGCGCGTCCTCGGCCCGGCGTCTTGGCATGAATTGCCCGAAAACGAGAACGATTTCTCGTTCTCTCACCCGGCGCGTTCCGCCACAGCGACGGCGCGGGGCTCGAAGCAATCCGCTTGCGGTTTTTGGGGTCGGCAACCCGCCGAAGCGATTGAATACCGGCATAGCGGGCGTGGTGTATTCCCGTTGTCTTGAAATCCGGGCGGAAAAATTAAAGTACAAGCCGGGGCTCTATCGGCACCCGTTCAGCAAATCATCGGGGGTGCAGGTTTTGGCGCTTGACAATGGTGACATGCTCGTGCATTCTACCCGTGGCGTGAACTTATGGAAACCGATCTAAGATGACAATTTGTATGCAAGCAGAAGCCCCTAGTATAAAAATTGACCAAGCAGAACGTCAGCTAGTTATTGACGTGTCAAGGCCGGGGAAGTTTCGTGTTCTTGCAATTAATGCGATAGGTGGGCCGAAAGAGTATTTTTTGAAAGTCACAGAACGGAAGGGCCTCGTGTTGGTGTAGTCGAACATTGCTGAACTGAACCCGGTAACGGGGAAGGAAGGCCGATTGACTCGTAAGAGTTGGTCGGTCTTTTTTTATTGGGGGGTTTCATGTTTCCACTCGAACAGGCGTGGATGATTAATCCGCACCGCTCCCGCCGCAAACGGCGGTCTCGTTCATCTAACAAAAGGGGGTCTGTCATGGCGCGATCACGTAAGCGGCGACGGGCGAAAGTGGTAGTGATAAACCGGCCTCGGAGACGGCGACGGCGGGCGGTTGCGCGTCGGAGCCGGAGACGGGCAAGGGTGCAAGTGATTCATGCGAATCCAAGGCGTCGGCGTCGGTCTCGGTCGGTTGCTCATCGTCGGCGTCGGTCCTTCCGAAGGAATCCGGGGATGGGGCTCCCCTCGACCGGCTTCCTGATGGACGCGGCTTATGTGACCGGAGGCTTTTTCTTGACCCGTGCAGCGGCGGGCTTTGTGCTCCCCATGATTCCGGGAGCGGATAGCATGCCGATTATGCGAATCGTCGGCAAGGGTGTCGTGGCTTGGGGTCTCGGTTTCCTGGGCGGGAAATTCCTTGGAGCCAAGTCCGGGCAGTTGATCCTGTTGGGCGGTTTGGTCGAAACGCTTTCGGATGCGGTTCGCACCTATATCAGTCCGTTTGTTCCGGCCTTGGCCGAAGGGATGGGCAGCTATCCGGCCCTGTCCAGTTATCCGAACTTGAGCGGAGACTACTCCGACCCCTACGGCGTAGGCCGGGCGGAAATGGGCTACGACGAAGCATTATAACAACCCAAAGGTTGTTGGAGTTTCCGGTTTTCTGAATCAGTGAGTGGCAATCGGCTCCCGCCCGGATTACAAAGCGGAGCCTTACGAAAGGATTGAGCGATGCCGAATCAACACCCGAAAGGGCCCGGTAAAACCATTCAAGAGTTGACCGCAGGAATCACCCCGATGCTTCCCGGTCAACCGGAGCGGATTCCCTGGACGTGGTTTGATACGCAAACCTACGTCTCCGGCACCACGACCGTTTTAGACTTTTTCCAATCGGTGAATGCCGATAAGAATTTGTCGAACATGGTGGCATCCGGGCAGATTCCTTCTCCGCAGTTTTTCGACCTGTATCATTGTTGCATTGCATACCTGATACCGTTCTCCGCCACTGTGCCGATTGTCACGGCTCCGGCCTTGACAGGGGCCTTGAATGACGTGGATCGGTTGAGCCAGGGCGCGGCACTCTTCGCCGTAGCCAATAAAGACTACTGGCAGGGTCCACAGTTCGCGCTCCCATGTGGGGGCGGACCGCATGCCAGCCTCGCCTTTGCCGCAACCGGAACAGAAGCCACGGCGTTCTCCTCAACCGCGCAGTTTGCCAACAATGGCAACCCGGATCTGAGAAACCGCTATAACTTCTGGGGTGATATCACTCTTCCGGCCAACCAGAACTTTATTTGGCGGTTGACCTGGACGGCGGGCTTGACCTTCGCGCCTTCCACCAACCGGGCGATCAAGGTCTGGATGGACGGCTATCTGTATCGCCGGGTGCTGTAAACGGTTTCCCGCTCCGGTCTCCTGTCCGGGGCGGGCTTCCCCGTCCGTTCTGGCCCGTACTCGGACGCTAATCTCAAGACGGGCCTTTCGATTCGACCAATCTTCGGATTGGTCTCATTGTTCACGGCGTATGGTGCGCTGTGCAAACCGGAGGGCTCCGACATGGCTGATGAGGATAGAGTCATACAAGCAATTGCTCAACGTCTCGGTATGAACGGAGGGCAAGCGCGGAAACTGTTCACGCTTGACCCGTTCACGTTCATTATCAACTTTCTCCCGCTCGCTGCATCGAACACGGCAACGGACAATTTCATCACGCAAGCGGACTCTGGTTTTGCCATTGTCAAAACCTCGTTCACGATTGCCTCTGATGTCAACGTAGCGATTGCGAACATTTCCGACACGCCGAAGTATGCCCCGCAAGTGGTCACGCTGTCCGACAGCGGAAGCGGGCGCGACTTGTCGAACGCGCCGGTTTCAATCAATACCTACTTCGGAACCGGAGAGCGTCCGTTCTTGTGGTGCCGGGCCAAGGTGCTCGACCCGAACAGCACGTTTACGGCTCGGATTCAGAACCTTGTCGCTACCGCGTTCAATATCCGGCTTTCGTTCCACGGCTTCAAAATCTTCGGAGACGTGGGCGTATTCAAAAGCCGGGGCTAAGGGGATGCTCTCATGTGGCTGAACACGGAAATGACCTTCCGGGCCCCGGTCCCGGACGATATCCTGCAAACGGGCATCATTGGCCGGCAAACGGCGTACTATGACCCGTATGATGCCCGAAGCCGGGAGACAAACAGCCTTCTTGATAACAATGAACTGCTTCGCTATCTCCTAAGAAATAGCGACATTGACATTTCGCTCCGCACCATCGGCAACGCTTTTTTCCCGCGCTCCATCACCATCGGAACCGGGCCGACTGAAATCATCGCGCCGAACCGTTCACCACGCGGCTACATTCTCATTAATCCGAACACAACCGTTTCGGGAGTCGTGACTAATGTAACCGTGTTCCCGGCAGGAACCGTGTTCGCGGTCGGCGTCACGAATAGCGCGGCAATCAATGTGAGCGGGCACGGCGGCGCGACGTTCATCTTGAACATCACGGAAGCGACAGCCGGGCCGATGAGTGTAGACTTGCAAACGCAAGACCCGATCTCCGGCAATTGGGCCACGGCACAAAGCGATATCTTCGGCGGCGTGGTGGCAATCGGTACCTACTATGCGCCGGTCGGCTCTATTGGGATAGATCAATTTGCCCGTTTGGTTGTGACCGTCGCAGGGGACACGTTCACGGGCAGCATTGCCGCGATTCTCAAGCCGCAACTCTCCGGCACTATCGCCGGGCCAACCGTGTTCCTGGGAAGCGCGGACGTGAATACGACCATCGGCTACCCGCTCCTCGGAGGACAGATTGAACGATTCCAACTCCGGGAAAACACCCCGCTCTTTGGAGTGGCAACCGGCGCGACAGACGTAAGGCTCTTTGAGCTGCAATGAGAATCACCCTACTGAAAATTATTATTTGGGTTTTGCTCATGCTCCCGGCGTTTGCCAGGGCGCAAAGCGTCACGCAGATTTTAGGCAGCAATGTTGCCTGTGACCCGACCGTGGATTCTTGCTTGTTCTTTCCCGCAGCCCCGGCCATTCTCTGTATGGGAACCGGCGCAAATCTCGACTGCCCCCAATGGTTTCATCCTGATTGGAGCCAAGCCTCAGGTACGCGATTCTTTGGCATTAGTAACCGGACCAACCCCCCGCGCTATCTCACGTCCACGACCGGCATCACATGGTCGCTTACTTCGGCTCAACCCTTTGTGGCGGCGGTCCTAAATTTTGGGTCGTATATGGCGGTCTCAAGCGATGGCTCATTGCTTGCGATATCAGGGCAAGGGGCTAACACGTGCATTATCCGACGAAGTACCGATCAAGGCGCGAATTGGAGCACCGTCTTTACAAGCGCGGTTCGGAACTGCTCCGTAGGGTTCGGCAATCCCACTCCGCCAGGCGCGTACTGTGCGGAAACAGGTGGCTACTGTGCCTTCAACGATATGTTTGACACGGCAAACATTCGCATGATCTTTTCAACCGATAACGGGGCCAACTGGACCATTGGGACGGCCTACCCTTATGTCTCCGCAGACTCGCAAGTATGGGGCCCGATCATTGCCGCCGATGGAACCGGGATCAATACACGCGGAGTGAACTCAACGGGGGGAGCCGGGCAACCGTTCGGATCAAAACAAGCGGCGGATTTTACAAACACGCTTCCCTTCATCCCTTCTGTCAATCTGAATTGCCGCCCGTTCACGATGGGGAACTTTCTCCGGGCCTTTTGTCGGCCTAATGCGGGCGGAGTCACAAGCCAAATCTATAGCGGGGGGGCCCTCGGTATCGTTCCAACACTTCAAGCCAGCTTTACAACCGCCGATGTACCGACTACTGGGGGGTCACAAGACTTTCAACCTGGCGGGTTCAATAACACCTACGGGTATGCACTCACAAGTAGCTTTTCTCCGGCAAATCGCTATAACTTTTATATCAGCGGAGACGGGGCTGCGTCATTCATTCTCGCGTCACAATTGACGCCGACAACCGCTCCGGTTTTCGGATGCTGTCGTGGGAACTTCATGCGATGGGGCAATAAAATGTATTTCACCGTTGGGGTTCATTCATCACAAGCCATCTTCGGCACGATTCAATGACGGCTCCGCTTGTGCTCTTGGTCGTGCTCATTGTAGGATTGATCGTCTCCGGGTCGGTACGGTCCTGTGCGGAAGTCCCCGAAGTCGATCACGGAGTTGAGATTCTAAAGGGGAGTATTGAGCAATGAAAAATAAACTCATCATGGCGCTGTTGGTAGCCGGGCTCCTCTTAGGGGGTGCACTCGTCGCCTTCCCGCAATCCGTCACAACTTTAGCCGGGCTCGCCGTCGCCCAATCCTCAACCAAGTGGAACCGGCTGAAGGATATGGCGATTGGAGACGCGCAAACCAACGGAGCCGGGCTCTTTACTCCCTGTCTCTTCAACGGCGTCACCTGTGACCGGGCGCGGGGGACTATCGCCGGGGGTCAAGACGTAGCAATCAAGTCCGTCTCCGGGGGCGTCACCCCTAGCGATGCGTTCGCCAATCCGACGAACGCCTTGACCGCGTTCAGCCTCAGCGGAGTGTGGAACGGCACGACCTGGGACCGCTTCCGGTCGGCTAGCGCCGATGCGTTGGCGATCACCGGCATTCAAGCCGCTGGCTCCATGCTCTTCAACGGTTCATCGAACGACAGGGAGCGGACGGCTTCCGCTGATAACCTCGCAGCAACAGGGATACCCGCAGCCGGGAACATGGGGTTTGACGGAACCACCTTTGACCGGCTTATCTCAGAGTCGAACACCAACAATACCGGCGTAACCTCTTCAGGGGTCCGCTATGCCACGCAACTCTCTACATGGTCCCAGACCAACACTCCGGCAGTTGCGACCATTGCAACCACGTCTAAGGCCGCTGGCGGGGGTACGGTTCGGCATGTCGCTACTAGCATTTCGGCCTGTATCGCCGCCAATGCAACCGCACAAGTCCCGATCTTGGTTCACCTGAGAGACGGCGCAGCCGGAGCCGGTACAATCATCCGCACGTGGGCCATTTCCGCCGTGATAAGCGAGTCCCATTGTGTTGATCTAGCCGGGCTGAACATGACCGGATCAGCCAATACCGCCATGACCTTAGAGACCGCAGCCGCCCCCGCAGCCGGGGTGCAAGCCACGGTTTCATTCACCGGGTACAGTACACCTTGAATGGATTTGAACATTCTCATTCCATCGGGTGTCAACGCCGCGCTCCTCGCTATCGTAGCCTGGTTTTTCAGGCGTTGGATGAACGAGGTTTGTGCGCGGTTGACCCGATTGGAAAATAGAATCATCCTCAAAAAGGGAGACTAGCCCATGCGAACGATACAACGGTTTCTCTATCAACGCCGTATTCCGCTCATGGTCGCTCTCGTGATGGGAGCCGCCTCTACCGTGCTCGCGCAACCGATGGATTCGCTGTCCGATCCTCTCACGCGCTCCGCCACGGAAACGAAAATCATTGAAGTGATTCTCAAGTTGGTGCTCCCGTTCCTCTGGACGATTGTATCGCCCTATCTCTCCGGGCTCATTGTTTCAGGAGTCAAGATCATTCCGCCAAGCGTTCAGTACGCGCTCACAAGCATTATCGGGGCTGGCTTTGGTGGCTTGGCCGGGATGATACCGGACTTCCCGTACACGATAGAATCAGCGGCTGAAGTTGGCGGGAGTACCGCGCTCGCGTCACAATTCTGGGCCAATCAGCACCAATCAGCCGCGCACCCGAAACTTGTCACCGAGGAGAAGAAACCATGAAGATCAAGCTAGCTCTTGCCGCAATCATTGTGCTGTCCGTCTCAGGGTGTGCCTACCTAGAGAAGGCGCAACAGTCAAAAGAGTTTAAGGCGTTTTGCGATTGGGCTCCGGTTGCCGTGGTCGGTATCAATGAAGCCGCCACAGAAGCGGAGAAAGATCCGGCGAAGATCAAAGTCGCCAATGCAATGCGTGAAGCGGTCGGCTATCTTTCTCTCGTTGCCGGTCAATGTCCGAAGCCTGGTACGCCTACATGAAATTACTGAGCCGTCTTTTAGCCGCCGTCCTGCTTGTCTGTTCAGGATCTACGGCATCGGCGGATCTGCTTGACGCCTCACTCTCTCGTTTTAGTTGCTTCGTTCAAGCCGTCACCGTCACCACTCAATGCCAAGCCGCACCCGTAGCGGGCTTACGGAACTATGTAGTGACCTTCTACGCTGCTAATCAGGCGGCGACAGTACAAACGCTCGATATTGTCTACGGAACCGGAGCCAATTGCGCGACAGGGTTGACGGCGATCTCTCACAAGTTTC
>Ga0180077_1000023_pt1 | contig 18150 bp, 24 predicted proteins | sample EasRiv466_16_10D_FD_123014 | JGI IMG/M metagenome (GOLD analysis project Ga0180077, IMG submission 123014) | Soil microbial communities from meander-bound floodplain in the East River, Colorado, USA - East River metaG ERMLT466_16_10D | ecosystem: Environmental > Terrestrial > Soil > Floodplain ...
ATCCGCGCACGCCGGCGCTCAAGCTGACGGCTGCGCAATGCGCGCGCCTGGCGAGCGCGGTCAAGGCCACGCTGCGCGCGGCGATCCGCGCCGGCGGCTCGTCGCTGCGGGACTTCGTCGGCAGCGACGGCGTGTACGGCTGCTTCCAGCAGCGCTACCGCGTCTACGAGCGTGAGGGGCAGCGCTGCCGGGAATGCGGCGCGCGCGTGCGGCGGCTGGTGCAGGGCCAGCGTTCGACCTACTTCTGCCCGAGCTGCCAGCGCTAGCGGCGCCGGCGCTTCAGTGCGCGCGCGCCACCGGGCCCGGTGCCCTTCAGGCTTTGCCGAGCGCAGCGACCTTGGCCGCCAGCTTTGCGCGCACCAGCGGGTGCACGAACTTGGCAACGTCGCCGCCGAGCAGCGCGATCTCGCGCACCAGCGTCGCCGAGATGAACATGTGTTGCTCGGAAGGCGTGAGGAACATGGTCTCGAAATCCGGGTACAGGCTGCGGTTCATGCCGGCAAGCTGGAACTCGTACTCGAAATCCGACACCGCACGCAGGCCCCGCAACACGACGCGCGCATCGTGCTCGCGCACGAAGTCGATCAGCAGGCCGCTGAAGCCGACCACCTGGACATTGCTGATCTCGCCGAGCACCTCGCGCGCCATCTGCACGCGTTCGTGCATCGTGAAGAAGGTGCGCTTCGCCCTGCTGTCGGCGACGCCGACGATCACCGAGTCGTAGAGCTTGGATGCGCGCCGCACCAGGTCCTCGTGCCCGCGCGTGAGCGGATCAAACGTTCCCGGGTATACCGCTCGGATCATGCTCGCTCCATTGCAGTAGTTGGACGCTCACCTGCCCCGCGCGCGCGCGCTTCAGCTCGCGCCACGGCGCGGCGGCGGCTACCGCCTCCGCGCCCTCGAGGTAGACGCGCGCGCCGGGCTGCAGGCGCGGCGGCAGCTTCGCGAGCAGCGCCGGCAGGGCATTCTGCCTGAACGGCGGGTCGAGGAAAACCACGTCGAAGCGCTCCCCCGCGCGCACCAGGTACTCGAGGGCGTCGCCGGCCACGATTTCCACCTCGCTCGCCTCGAGCCGCGCGCGGCTCTCGCGCAGGGCCTCGAGCGCGACGCGGTCGGCTTCCACCATGACGACGCGCGCGGCGCCGCGCGAGGCGGCCTCGAAGCCCAGCGCGCCGGTACCCGCGAACAGATCGAGGCACACGCAGCCGTCGAGCCGTTGCCCGAGCCAGTTGAACAGGGTCTCGCGCACGCGGTCCGGCGTGGGCCGCAGGTCGGGGCGCGCCGGCACTTCGAGCAACCGGCTGCGCCAGCGGCCGCCGACGATGCGCACGCGGCCGCGGGGCTGCGCGCGGGCGCGGTCGTGCGGCGCGCGCTTGCTAGAATTCATTCGACCATGTTAGCAGCGACCTCTTGGGCATCGCGACTCAGGGACGGCCTCGCGCGCACGCGCGCCGCGCTCGGCGGCGGCCTCGCGGGCCTGTTCGGGCGCGCCGAGGTGGACGAGTCGCTGTATGAGGAGCTCGAGGCGGCGCTGCTGCTGGCCGATTGCGGCGTCGAAGCGAGCGCGGCGCTGATCGCCCGGCTGCGCGAGCGCGCGCGCGCCGGGCGCATCAGCGAGCCGCAGGCGCTCAAGCGCGCCCTGCAGGAGGAACTGCGCGCGCTGCTCGCGCCGCTGGAAAAGCCCCTGGCGCTCGAGCGCGCCAAGCCGCTCGTCATGATGATCGCGGGCGTCAACGGCGCGGGCAAGACCACCTCGATCGGCAAGCTCGCGAAGTGGCTGCAGGGTCAGGGTCGCAGCGTGCTGCTCGCGGCGGGCGACACCTTCCGCGCCGCGGCGCGTGAGCAGCTCGCCGCCTGGGGGGAGCGCAACGGCATCGGCGTCATCGCGCAGCAGGGCGGCGACGCGGCGGCAGTGGTCTACGACGCGGTCGCGGCCGCGCGCGCGCGCGGCATCGACGTGCTGATCGCCGATACGGCGGGGCGGCTGCCGACGCAGCTGCACCTGATGGAGGAGATCAAGAAGGTCAAGCGCGTGCTCGGCAAGGCGCTGCCGGGCGCGCCGCACGAGGTGCTGCTGGTGCTGGATGCCAACACGGGGCAAAACGCGCTCGCGCAGGTGAGGGCCTTCGACGAAGCGCTCGGCCTCACGGGCCTGGTGCTGACCAAGCTGGACGGCACCGCCAAGGGGGGCGTGGTCTGCGCGATCGCCAAGCAGCGGCCGGTGCCGCTGTACTTCGTCGGGGTCGGCGAGGGCATCGACGATCTCAGGCCCTTCTCGGCCGCCGAGTTCTGCGAGGCGCTGCTTGATTAGCTTCTCCGCGGTTGCCAAGCGCTACCCGGGCGGCGAGGAGGCCCTGCGCGGAATCTCCTTCTCACTGCAGGCGGGCGAGTTCGCCTTCGTCACCGGGCATTCGGGCGCCGGCAAATCGACGCTGCTCAAGCTCATCCCCGCGATCGAGCGCCCGACCTCGGGCAGCGTGATCGTCAACGGCCAGAACGTGGGCGCGCTCAAGCGCTCGGCGGTGCCCTATCTGCGGCGCAACCTGGGACTGGTGTTCCAGGACCAGAAGCTGCTCTACGACCGCACGGTCTACGACAACGTCATGCTGCCGCTCGCCATCGGCGGGCAGCCGCCGCGCGAGGCCGCGAAGCGCGTGCGCGCGGCGCTCGACAAGGTGGGGCTGCTTGCGCGCGAGCGCGCCAACCCGATCCAGCTCTCCGGGGGCGAGCAGCAGCGCCTGGCGATCGCGCGCGCGGTCGTCAACCGGCCCGCCGTGCTCGTCGCCGACGAGCCCACCGCCAACCTCGACGCGGAATCCGCCGGGCGCATCCTGGACATCTTCGTTTCCTTCCACCAGGTCGGCGTCACGCTGCTCGTCGCGACGCACGACCAGGGATTGATCGAGCGCTACGGCAAGCGCGTCCTGCGGCTCGCCGCGGGCCGACTGGAAGGCGCATGACGCAAGCGATGCGCGGCGGGTGCGGGGGGGCCGGGATGGCTCCGGGCGTACTGACAGGACGGGGCCCGGCCCCCATGCTCCGATGATCGCCTGGCTGCGGCAGCACCGCGAAGCGTTCGCGCGCGCCTTCGGCAAGCTGATGCAGCAGCGCGGCGCGAGCCTGCTCAATGCGCTGGTCATCGGCGTGGCGCTGTCGCTGCCGGCGGGCGGCTACGCGCTGCTCGCGAACCTGCAGGGCGCCGCCCAGCGCTTCACGGTCGAGCCGCAGTTGTCGGTGTTCCTGCGGCAGGAGGCGCGACGCGCCGACCTCGAGCCGCGCCTGAAAGCCGATGCGCGCATCGCGCAGGCGCGCTTCGTGTCCCGCGACGAGGCGCTGCGCGAGCTGCGCCAGGCCGAAGGCCTCGCCGAAGTGGTGGCGGCGCTCGAGCGCAATCCGCTGCCCGACGCTTTCGTGTTGCGCGCGCGCGAGCCCAGTGCCGCAGCGCTCGAGTCTCTCGCCGCCGACCTGCGCACCCTGCCCGGCGTGGCGCGCGTGCAGGTCGACTCGGCATGGGCGCAGCGCCTGGGCGCCCTGGCGCGCATCGGCAGGCTGGCGCTGGCGTTTCTCGCCGCCCTGCTCGCGACCGGGCTCATCGCCGTGACCTTCAACACCATCCGCCTGCAGATCCTCACCCTGCGCGAGGAGATCGAGGTCTCGCAGCTGCTCGGCGCGACCGACGCCTTCGTGCGCCGGCCCTTCCTCTACCTGGGGGTGCTGCAGGGGCTCGCCGGCGGGGCCCTCGGGCTCGCCGTGCTCTGGGCGGGCATCGCGACCCTGAACCGGCCGGTCCGCGAGCTTGCGCAGACCTATGGGTCCGATTTCCACCTCGCTTTCCTGCCAATGCCGGAAACAGCGGTCCTGTTGGGCGCCGCGGCACTTCTGGGATGGCTCGGGGCTTTACTATCAGTGAGCAAATACTTACGTTAAAAGTACTTTATATTAAGGCTTCATAGAGATCTCCTCAGGGAACCCGCGACCTCGGTTAGCACTCTAATCTCTCGAGTGCTAAGATTTGAGCAAGGAGGCCAAGTGAAGCAACGCACGCGTTCTCTGCCGATGGCGATGCCCCTGCCGATGATGGTGGGCAGCCTCGAGAGCTACATCCAAAGCGTCAACCGCATTCCGCTGCTCAGCCTCGAGCAGGAGCAGGCGTACGCGCGCCGCTGGCGTGAGCAGGACGACGTCGAAGCGGCACGTCAGCTGGTGCTCTCGCACCTGCGCCTGGTCGTCGCGGTGGCGCGTGGCTATCTTGGCTACGGCCTGCCGCACGCCGACCTGATCCAGGAAGGCAACGTCGGCCTGATGAAGGCGGTCAAGCGCTTCGACCCCGCGCGCGGCGTGCGCCTGGTGTCCTTCGCCATCCACTGGGTGAAAGCCGAGATCCACGAGTACATCCTGCGCAACTGGAGGCTGGTGAAGGTGGCCACCACCAAGGCGCAGCGCAAGCTCTTTTTCAACCTGCGCTCGATGAAGCAGGGCCTCGCGCCCCTCGGCGCGGCCGAGATCGCGCGCGTCGCCGCCGAGCTCAAGGTCAAGCCCGAGGAAGTGGCGGAGATGGAGATACGGCTTGCAGGCCGCGAGGTCGCGTTCGAGGCGGACGACAGCGACGAGGACAGCTACGCACCGGTGCAATACCTGGCCGCCGATCCCGAGGACGAGCCCTCGCGCGTCCTCGAGGCGCAGGAAGAAGAGCGCCTCGGCAGCGCCGGCCTGAAGACCGCGCTGGCGGCGCTCGATGCGCGCAGCCGGCGCATCGTGGAAGCACGCTGGCTCAAGGAGAAGGACGCGGCGACGCTGCACGACCTTGCCGCCGAATTCAAGGTGTCGGCCGAACGCATCCGCCAGATCGAGGCCAAGGCGCTCGAGAAGATGAAGAAGGCGATGCAGTCTGGAGCAGGGGGCGCTGCGACGCCACTTGCGCCCCCCGCACCCTCCGGGCGCCTGCGTCTGGCCGCGAAAATCTAGGGCAGCGCCCGCTAGCCGGCCGCTTTCAGGAGGGTGCGCAGGTCAGGGGCGAGGTCCTCGGTGAGGCGGTCGTGCCGCACGAACAGGCGCAGCCGCCCCTGCGTGTCGATCACGTAGCTCTGCGCGCTGTGGTCGATGGAATACTCGCCCGGCGTCTTGCCGGGGCGTTTCTCGAAGTACACCTTGAACTCCTTGGCCGTGCGCCGCGTCGCCTCGGGATTTCCGTAAAGACCCAGGAACCGCGCATCGAAGGCCGGCACGTACTTCGCCAGCAGCTCGCGCGTGTCGCGTTCCGGGTCCACCGTCACCATCACCACCTGCACGCGGTCCGCGTCCGGCCCCAGCTGCTTCATCGCGATCGCCATGTCCGCCAGCGTCGTCGGGCAGACATCGGGGCAGTGCGTGAAGCCGAAGAACACCACCACTGCCTTGCCGCGGAAGTCTTCCAGCCGCCGCAGCTTGCCGTGATGGTCGGTGAGCTCCAGGCTCCTGCCGTAGTCGACGCCGGAAATGTCGGTGCTGCGGAACTTCGGCGCTGCACTGTCGCAGGCCGCGAGCAGCACGAGGCACAGCGCCGCGACGCTAGAGCGGAACATGGTGGTCAACGAGCAGCGCCGCGAACAGCAGGGCCAGGTACAGGATCGAATAGCGGAAAGTGCGGCGCGCCAGGTGGTCGCTGTAGGCGAGGTGGATGCGCACCGCGTAGCCGATAAACACCGCGCCGAGCGCGAGCGCCGCCGCGAGGTAGAGCCAGCCGCTCATGCGGATGGCGAAGGGCAGCAGCGACACGCCGAACAGGATCAGCGTGTAGAGCAGCACCTGCAGGCGCGTGTAGCGCGCGCCGTGCGTGACCGGCAGCATGGGCAGCCCCGCGCGCGCGTAGTCCTCGGTGCGGTACAGCGCCAGCGCCCAGAAGTGCGGCGGCGTCCAGGCGAAGATGATGAGAAAGAGCAGCATCGCCTCGGTGGTCACTTCGCCCGTGACCGCCGTCCAGCCGAGCACCGGCGGCATGGCGCCGGAGGCGCCCCCGATCACGATGTTCTGCGGCGTGAGGGGCTTGAGGATCACCGTGTAGACGACGGCGTAGCCGACCAAGGTGGCGAGCGTCAGCCACATGGTGAGGGCGTTGACCTGCTGGTGCAGCAGCCACAGTCCCGCGCCGCCGATCACGCCCGCGAAGACCAGCGTCTGCGGCGTTGTCAGCTCGCCGCTCGGCAGCGGGCGCCACCGGGTGCGCAGCATCAGCGCGTCCACGTTCTTCTCGACCAGGCAGTTTATGGCGGCTGCCGCCCCGGCCACCAGCGCGATCCCCAGGGTGCCCGCCAGCAGCACGCGCAGCTCGACCATCCCGGGCGCGGCGAGGAACATGCCGATGACCGCGGTGAACACGATGAGCGAGACCACGCGCGGCTTGGTGAGGGCGTAGAACGCGCGCGCTCGCTGGATGAGACCGACGGGCAATGCCTGGGTGTTCACTCGGAGCGGCCTGTGCTGCGGAAAGCGTAAAATTCTAGCATGGCATTGATCCGACGAGGCTTTCGCCCGTTCGCCGCCTGCATGGTGTTCGGGCTGTTGTTCTCGCGCCCGCGCTGAGCGCGGCGGCCGCGCAGTCATGAACAGAATACCTCTCCAGTTCAGCATCATGGTGACCGCCGTCGCGCTGGCCGCGGTGCTTGCCGGGGCGTGGCTCTCGGATATAGACCGGGAATACGATTCGCGCGCCACGCTGCTGCCGGATCAGGTGATGACATTGCTCCCTGAGCCGAAGCCGCTGACGGACTTTGCGCTCACCGATGACGGCAAACGCGTGTTCGACCTGCAAAGCCTGAAGGGTAAATGGTCATTTCTCTTTTTCGGCTTCACCCATTGCCCGGACGTCTGCCCGACGACCCTCGCGGTTCTGGCCGGCGCGCGCGACAGCATCGCCAGGAACACGGTCGACGCCGAAGATATCCAGTTTGTCTTTGTCTCGGTGGATCCGAATCGCGATACCGCGAGCAAGCTCAGGCAGTATGTGGACTATTTTGATGCGAGCTTTGTCGGCGTGACGGGAGACGACGCGCAGATCGCCAGCCTGGCCGCTCAGCTGGGCGCGACCTATCGGGTTGCGATCACACCGGGCGTGGAGAACTATCCCGTCCATCACAGCACGGCGGTATTTCTGGTGGATCCGCGAGCCCGGTATCACGCCGTGTTCACGCCGCCCCATGATGCGGCGGCTATCAGCAGGCGTTTCAAAGTGGTGCGCAAGCTTGCCGCGGGCAGGGCGACATGAATTGGCGACAACCGGTTTTCGTCCTTTGGCTATTGGCGCTGAGCCTCGTCCCCGCTGCGGGCGAAGAGGCGGGCGTTTCCGTACGCAATGCCTGGATCAGGGAATCGCCGCCTGGCAATAGCATGATGGCGGCATACATGGAGTTGCGAAACAACACCTCACGGCCAAAAGTTCTTGTGGCCGCAAGCAGTTCCGGGTTCCAGAGGGTGATGATTCACCGCACTGTCCTCAAGGACGGCATGGCGGGCATGGATCACCTGTCGCAGATCGAGCTTGCAGCCAATGCGAATCTGTCGTTTGCGCCGGGCGGATATCACCTGATGCTGATGAACCCGAAACGAACGTTGCGCGCCGGCGACCCGGTTGTCATCAACCTGGAGTTCCGCGGCGGCCTTGTTTTACCCGTCGACTTCGAGGTCCGCAAATAAGAACCGGCGTTCATGAATGAACCTGTTGTCCACCGCTGGCCTTCCATTGCTGCTCGATATACCAAGCGTTCTGTTCGGAGCGCGCTTTCACTCCCATCAGAATGCCGCCGTCATTGATTCCGGCTTGGTATTGTTGGACGCGCTCTTCCGGGATGCCCAGTCGCTAAGCGCTCCAATAAGGCCAAGCGCCAAGCCAGCGGCGCCGGCTCCGGCCAGTGCTGCGGCTATGGGCCCGGCGAGAATCAAACCCAAGCCGGGTAACGCCAAAACAGCGCCGGCGGCGAGGACCGGGATGAGGATGCCAATTCCTACCCCGGTGGGGCCGCCAAGTTCACCACCCTCTGCCGCTTTGCTGCCCTGTTCATTTTTGATGTGACGATCATCAGAGAAGTGTTTCTTACGGGTATCGTCGGACATGACCACGTTGATGTCCCCCATGGCATAACCGCGCTTGGCAACGGATTGGTATGCGCGATCGACACTCTTGCTGTCTTTGAACAAGCCGGTGACCATTTTTGCATCGCCACTGGATGGTGCTGCAATTGCCATCGCCTTCTCCGATCCTTGTCTGCGCGCAAACTTCTGGAGTTTTACGGGTCCCGCCGCTTATTTCGACCGCGCCACAATGTAGTCGACGGCGGCCTTGACCTCGGTATCGCTCAGCGCCGGGTTGCCGCCTTTGGCCGGCATCACGCCCGTGGTTCCCTGTATCCCGTTGACGGAGCTGGCGTAGAGCGCATCGAGCCCCTTGGCGATGCGCTTGGCCCACTGGCCCTTGTCACCCAGTTTCGGCGCGCCCGCGATGCCCGCATCGTGGCAGGCGACGCAGCTCGCCTGGTAGACCTGCTGCCCGTCGCGCGCGGGCGTCGCCGTCACCACCGCGTCCTTGGCCGGAGGCTGCCCGGTTTGCGCCGCGGCGAAGGCGACCTCGCCGACGGGCTTGATCCGCTCGGCGACGCTCGAGCCGCTCGCCAGCAGCACGCCGCGGTCCATTCTGACTCTGTCGGGGATGTCGCGGTGATGGGCCACGAGGATGAATATGAACACCAGCAACGCAGCGCTGCTCCCCAGAATCATCGCAACGTGCATCGCATAGCTCTTCTTAGCCATTGGCGGTTCTTGTCGTAAGGAAACGGTTCGAGGACAGATGGGTGCGCAGGGCTGGATCCGGTGACGCTACAGCAATTGCTTCACGAAAAACACTCCCCGCGTGAAGAAAGTGTAGTCCGCTTCGAGCGCGCCGATGCCCACCAGTACCATCAACAGCAGCGTCGGAACCAGAATGGCGTACATCAGCGCCAGCCGCTCCCACATCATGTGCATGAAGACGGCGACGATCAGCCCTGCCTTCAGCAGCATGAATACGATGATCAGAAACCACCTCTGGTAGCCCTGAAAGTGGAAGTAGTCCACGGCATAGGACAAGGCGCTGAGTACGAAGAGCAATCCCCAGATCTTGAGGTAAATGCCGATCGGATGCTGCTGTCCTTGCGCGTGCGCATGCTGCTGTCCTTGCGCGGCATGCTGCTGTCCTTGCGCGTGCGCCATGATCTGCCTTACCAGAGATAGAAAACCGCGAAGATGAATACCCACACCAGATCGACGAAGTGCCAGTACAGACCCATGGTTTCGACGATTTCGTAGTTTCCCTTCCTGCCGGTCAGGAAACCGGGGCGCTCGTGATCCAGGTCTCCCCGAATGACCTTGATGGCGACGATGATCAGGAAAATCACGCCGATCGACACGTGCGTGCCATGGAATCCCGTGATCATGAAGAAGCTCGAGCCAAACTGGGCCGCGCCCATGGGATTGCCCCAGGGACGCACCCCATCCTCGATCAGCTTGGTCCACTCGAAGGCCTGCATGCCGACGAAGGTCGCGCCCAATGCCGCGGTGATCAGCAGCAGGATGAAGGTCATCCGCCGGTTCTTTTCATAGCCGAACTTGACGGCCATCGCCATCGTCCCGCTGCTGCTGATCAGGATGAAGGTCATGATGGCGATCAGGATGAGGGGGATCTTCTGGCCGAACAGCGTCAGGGCGAAAACCTCGCTGACGTTGGGCCAGGGCTCGGTGGTGGACATGCGCACCGTCATGTACGAGATCAGGAACGAGCTGAAGATGAAGGTGTCGCTGAGGAGGAAGATCCACATCATGGCCTTGCCCCAGGGCACGTTCTTGAACGCGCGCTGGTCGGAAGACCAGTCGGAGACGATGCCTTGCACGCCTTCAGGCAGCGGGGCGGGTTCTAAGGTATCTGTCGGATGCGCTTGCGCCATGTGCTTTGGGCCCGTTTACCTGATTCCACAGAGCTTCAACAAGAGGTCCAGATTGTTCCCCGTGAACAACAGACCGAAAAGGACCAGCCAGACCCCAAGCAGGAAGTGCCAGTAAAGGGCACACAACTCCACGTTCTGTCTCGCCCTCGCCACGTCGAAATTGCCCCACACCCTGGCGACGGTCCTGCCCCAGGCCACCAGACCGCCCAGCAGATGCAGCCCATGCAAACCCGTGATCAGATAGAAAAACGCGACTGCAGGGTTCGCGACATCAAAATAGACCATCGTGCCCAGTTGCCGCCAGGCGAGGAACTGCCCGAACAGGAAAACCGCGGTGAAAGCGCCGGCCGCAAGCAGGCCGACCCGCATGGCGTCCATCTGCCCGCGACGTACCGAGTGCCGCGCCCATTGCAGGGCGACGCTGCTCAGTATCAGCACGAACGTATTCGCCCACAACAGCCCCAGTTGCGGCGCGGGACGCCAGTCTTCATACGCCATCCGGCTGCCATAGGCGATCAGCAACAGCATGAACAGGACCGCGACCACGGCAAGAAATACCCGCAGAGCGAGTTGCTTCGCGGCCCGGTGGGCTTCGTCCGGGTGGCGAAGATTCTCGAGCGCGGCGCCGGTCGCCTCCCAGGGCTTGGCCATCAGTTGCTGAAAAATGCTCATGCGTCGGATTCCCGGCGGCCTATGGCTTATCCGGCGGGACGTTTTGCGGGATGAAGTCCTGCTTGGCGCCCGGCACGCTGTAGTCGTAGGCCCAACGGTAGACCAGCGGCAGCGTCGGGCCGAAGTTGCCGTGCCTGGGCGGCGTGTCGGGGGTCTGCCACTCCAGCGTGGTGGCGTTCCAAGGGTTGCCGCCCGAGGGCTTGCCTCTGAAATAGCTCCACGCCAGGTTGTACAGAAATACCACCTGGACGGCGCCTACGATCAACGACGCGACGGTGATAGCGACGTTCACGGAATGCGCCGATTCGGTGATGAAGTCCGTGCCGCCGATCGCGTAATAGCGGCGCGGCACGCCCATCATGCCCAGGTAGTGCATGGGGTAGTAGATGGCATAGCTGCCGACGAAGGTGATCCAGAAGTGGAATTTGCCCAGGGTATCGTCCAGCATCCGCCCGGTGATCTTGGGATACCAGTGGTAGATCGCCCCGAACACCACCAGGATGGGCGCAATGGCCATCACCATGTGGAAGTGGGCGACCACGAACATGGTGTCCGACAGCGGCACGCTCACGGTCGGGTTGCCGAGGAACAGGCCCGTCAATCCGCCGTTGATGAAGGTGAAGACGAAGCCGATGGCGAACAGCATGGGGACGGTGAACTGGATGTTGCCGCGCCACAGCGTCAGCACCCAGTTGTAGACCTTGAGCGCCGTGGGGATCGCGATGATCAGCGTGGTGGTGGCGAAAAAGAAGCCGAAGTACGGGTTCATGCCGCTGACGTACATGTGGTGCGCCCAGACGATGAAGCTCAGGGCGCCGATGATCACGATCGCCCACACCATCATCCGGTAGCCGAAGATGTTCTTTCGCGCATGGACGCTGATCAGGTCGGAGACGATGCCGAAGGCCGGCAGCGCAACGATGTAGACCTCGGGATGGCCAAAGAACCAGAACAGGTGCTGAAACAGCACCGGACTGCCTCCCGAGTGCTCGACCTGCTGACCCATCGAGACGATGGCGGGCATGAAGAAGCTCGTGCCAAGCAACAGGTCCAGCAGCATCATGATGGCACTGACGAACAAGGCGGGAAAGGCCAGCAGCGCCAGGATGGTAGCCGTGAAAATGCCCCACACCGTCAACGGCATTCTCATCAGCGTCATCCCTCGCGTGCGCGCCTGCAGCACCGTGACCACGTAGTTCAGGCCGCCCATGGTGAAGCCGATGATGAAGAAAGCCAGCGAAACGAGCATCAGGATGATGCCCCAGGTGGCGCCGGGGGTGCCCGCGAGGATCGCCTGCGGCGGGTACAGGGTCCAGCCCGCGCCGGTCGGCCCGCCCGGCACGAAGAAGCTTGCGACCAGCAGCAGCACGGCGAACAGATAGACCCAGTAGCTCACCATGTTGACATAGGGGAAAACCATGTCGCGGGCGCCGACCATGAGCGGGATGAGGTAGTTGCCGAATCCCCCCAGGAACAGCGCGGTGAGCAGGTAGATCACCATGATCATGCCGTGCATGCTGACAAACTGGAGGTAGTTGCTCGGGTCGACGAAGGAGAAGGTGTTAGGGAACCCCAGCTGCAGCCGCATCAGCCACGACAGCACCAGCGCCACCAGGCCTATGCCGATCGCGGTGACCGCGTACTGGATGGCGATGATCTTGGCGTCCTGGCTCCAGATGTACTTGCCGACGAAAGTCTTCGGATGGTAGAGCTCTACCTCTCCGACTTCCGCGGGCGGCACCAGAGTGCTTGCATCGTGCGCGACGTAACTCATGGAAATCTCCTGCTCGCCAACCCCTCAGAAAAATGCCCTGTGCGTCTGAGCATCAGGATTATCAGCGCAAGGTATTGATGTAGGCAACGACGTCATCGATGGCCTGGTCGCTGGTCAGCATTCCGGTCATGGATGCCATCTGCGGACCGTACATGTCCTTTGCGTGGGTGCCGCGAATACCTTGTTTGAAGTTTTTCAACTGCGTGACCAGGTACCAGTCACTCATGCCCGCCAGGGCGGGAGCGTTCGTCGCCTGCAGGCCCCGCCCGCCATCTCCGTGACAGGCCGCGCAGGTCACGTAGCTCCCCCGACCCTTGCTCGCTCTTCCCCCCACCGTGGCCGGGGCCGGCCTGTCCGGCAGCGTCCCGATATAGGCGACGACGTTGGCGATCGCGGCGCCATCCGCCAGCGTCGCCGCCATCGGCGCCATCATTTTGCCGAACACATCCTTGTCGTGCGTGCCCCGCGCACCTTGCTTGTAGTTCTGCAGTTGCCGCTTCAGGTACCAGTCGCCCAGTCCGGTCAGTTTCGGCGCATGCAGCGCAGCATTGCCCTCGGCTTGCGCGCCGTGGCAGCCGGCGCACACTGCATAGAGCGCCTTGCCTGCCGCGGGCGCCCCGGCCGCTTGCGCCGACATCTGCGCGTAGGTCGGCTGGCTGCTCAACCACGCTTGAAACACCGGCTCTTCCTCGACGACGACCTTGCCGCGCATGACGAAGTGCCCGACGCCGCACAGTTCGTTGCACAGGAGGTCGAACTTCCCGACGCGGGTGGGGGTGAACCAGATGTAGGAGACCAGGCCCGGCACCAGGTCCATCTTGGCGCGGAACTGCGGTACCGCGAAGTTGTGCAGCACGTCCTTGGCGCGCAGCAGCGCCTTGACCGGCTTGCCCAGGGGCAGATGCACCTCGGGGCTCGATACCAGGACGTCGTCCTGGCCGTTGGGATCGTCGGGATTGATGCCGAACGGGTTCTGGTCGCTGACGTGCCGGGCATCGACGGTGCCGAGCGCGCCGTCCTTCCCTGGGAAGCGATAGCTCCAGTGCCACTGCTGGCCCACGACCTCGAACACCGCCGCGTCTTTCGGCACATCGACGAAATTCGCCCATACGAACAAGCCGGGGGCCAGCATGGCGGCGATGCCCAGCGAGCTCAATCCCACGAGCCACGTTTCCAGCTTCTTGTTCTCGGGCTCGTACGCCGCCGTGCTGCCCTTGCGCTGACGGTAGCGGACTAGGCAATACACCATGAACAGGTTGACGGCGACGAAGACAAAGCCCGTGATCCAGAACGTGAGGCTGATGGTGTCGTCCATCGCGACCCAGTTGGAGGCGATCGGGGTGAAGTACCACGGGCTCAGGAAGTGAAACAGGACCGAGCCAAGGATCAGCACAATCAGGACAATTGCCATCGTCATCGGCGGGTTCGACTCCCGGTCGCAGCGGGCGAAGCCGGCCTACCCGCGGGCCCGTATACTAGCAAAGTCGTGCGCGCCACGGTACTGACTGGCAAAGTTGTGCGCGCCGCGGTACTGGCAAACTCAGGCGCGCGGCGGTAGGGTCGGCCGCAACTGTGTCACGGGAATACCGGTATCGTCGGCTCCAAGCCGTGGTCGCTGGCTTCCGGGTGGCTGCGATGCACCAGCTCCTGGATTTCTTCGACCCGGTCCTTGGGCACGTCGACCATCAGCAGCACGTGTCCCTCCCCGAGGACGGCCTCAAAGCGCTTGAGCGAGACATTCGGCGCGGAAATGCCGATCATGCTCGCCGCCCACGCACCGAACAGGGCGCCGACCACGGTCGCGATCAGGATGGTGACGAGCTGCAGATTCGCGCCCTCGGGCGGCGTCAAGTAGATGTAGATGCCGCACACGAGTCCGGCGGCGCCGCCAAGCATGAAGCCCAGCCTCATGCTGTGCCACAGGTCCGTCTTCTGGAGGAAATTCGCTTCGTGCAGTTTGCCGAGCGACATGCCGCGCTTGGCGAGGAAGTGCATGTGCCCGTCCTCGATGCGCGCGAGCAGCAGATCGTTGCCGGTGCGGATGGCGCTGCCGAGGTCCGGCAGCAAGAAGTACAGGCGCCTTCTCATGCGACCTCCCTGCCGGGCCCAAGATTGCCGGCCGCGTGCAATCTTGACCGACTGCCGGCCGATGTCAAGGCACGCCTTGCCCCTCAGCCGGTGCCCGAGATCCTGAGCAGGCGCTGCAGGTCCTTGAGCACGCGCGTCGCATCCGGTTCGCGCGGGTAGCGCATCATCAGGTTGCCGAGCGGGTCCACGACGTAGATGTGGTCGGACACGGCGCCGGCGGCGGGAAAGCGCGCGGCGAGCGCGCCTGCGCGTTCCACGTGCGTGCCCTCGATCGCAGCGAGCAGCTGCGCGCCCGGCCGATCTGCGCCGGTCAGCAGCCACAGCCGCTCTACCCGGCCCTGGTTCGCGCCCTGCGCGCGGCGCACTTGGCGCATCACGTAGAGCTTGCGCTCGCAATAGGCGTCGCAGCCGGCCGCGTCGAAGCTGACCAGCACCCACTTGCCGCGCAGCGCCTCGAGCGGCGCTCCCGCGAGCGGCCGCGCCGGCGTGATCAGCTCGCCGTAGTTGGCAGCGCCGCCCGGCGCCCAATCGAGCCACCAGGCGAGCCAGGCGAGCGCGACGGGCGCGGCGAAGAACAGCGCCAGCAGCGCGAGCTTGGCGCGGGCACGCCGCGCCGGGTCAGACGGGAGGAGCCGCACGGCGCCAGCTCAGCACCACGAACAGCACCACCGAGAGCGCGGCGAGCGTGTACCACTGCAGCGCGTAGGCTTCGTGCATCTGCGCGCCGGAGTCCGCCGGCGGCCAGTTGCGCGCCAGGCCGTCCGGGAATGGCGAGTGCTGCTCGAGCACGTAGCGCTCGAGCTTGAGCCCGGACCAGGCGGCAAAGGTCGCGAGCTCCACGTTCTGCCAGACGTGGCCCTCGGGCCGCGCTCCGGACGGGACGTAGGCGCGCGGGAAATGCTCCAGCACGCGGCCCTCGATCTCGTGCTTCCCGGGCGGTGTGCGCAACTGCGGCAGCAGCTCGCGATGCGCTGGCGCCGCGACCCAGCCGCGGTTGACAAGCACCTGGCGTCCGTCGGCGAGGCGCAGCGGCTGAACCACGTGGTAGCCCGGGCGCCCGCGGTTCAGCTTGTTGTCGAGGAGCACCGTGTAGCGCTCGAGGAACTCGCCCCGCAGCGCCATGCGCTGCTCGCCGGCGGCCGAGGCGCGCTTCTCCGCGGCGCGGCCCGCCTGCCAGTTGCCGAGCGCGATGCCGGCGGCGCAGCCCGCCGCGGCGAGCAGCGCGGCCCAGGCGCGCGGACGGAAAGTGTATCCTGAGATCACGATGCGCTATCTTGTGCTTGCCGTATTCGCGCTGATCATCTTCAGCCTGGGATCGGGGCTGTACTTCGTGCTCCACGACCGCAGCGCTTCGAAGCGCGCGGTCAAGGCGCTCGCGCTGCGCGTCGGCCTGTCGCTAGGACTGTTCCTGTGCCTGATGGTTGCGTATTACTTCGGCCTGGTCCCGGCAAGGCTGTAGAGGCGCCGCTGCCGTCCGCCGGCGGCAGCGCGCGTGCCGTCGGGCTGCGGCTACAGCCAATAGACGAAGATGAACAGCCCCAGCCACACCACATCCACGAAGTGCCAGTACCAGGCCACGGCCTCGAAGGCGAAGTGCCGGTCGGGGTTGAAGTGGCCCTTGAGGCAGCGCGCGAAGATCACCGCCAGCATGATCGCGCCCACGGTGACGTGGAAGCCGTGGAAGCCCGTCAGCATGTAGAAGGTCGAGCCGTAGGCGCCCGTGGTCAGTTTCAGGTTGAGATCGGCGTAGGCGTGGCCGTACTCGACCGCCTGCACGCCGAGGAAGGCCACGCCCAGCGCGATGGTGAGGAACAGGAACAGGTTCAGCAGCGCGCGGTTGCCCTCCTTCAGCGCCCAGTGCGCGACGGTCACCGTGACGCCCGACAAGAGCAGCAGCAAGGTGTTGATCGCAGGCAGGCCCCACGCCCCCATGGGCGAGAACTTCTCCTCGAAGCCCGGCCCGGCCGAGGGCCAGGCGCGCGCGAATCCGGGCCACAGCGTGTCGCGGTGCTCGAGGCTGGCGAGGTCCGGCACCGACAGCACGCGCATGTAGAACAACGCCCCGAAGAACGCCGCGAAGAACATCACCTCGGAGTAGATGAACCAGCTCATGCCCCAGCGGAAGGACATGTCTTCCCGGTCGTGGTACCTGCCGCCCTCGGACTCGGCGATCACGTCGCCGAACCAGCGCAGCATCATGTACAGCAGCAGCACGAGGCCGGCGGCGATCGCCGCCCAGCCGCCCGGGGAGTCGTTCATGACGAACACGGCGCCGAGCGCCATGAGAAAGAGCGACATCGAGCCGAGCAGCGGCCAGTACATGGGCTGCGGCACGAAGTAGTGTTTCCGCTGGGTGGTTGCGTCCTGCGCCATCGCTCTTCTCCCGAATGCGGATGCGTCAGCCGGTCACGATCCGCACGATCGCGATCAGCGTGAATACGAACACGGCCACCAGCAGCACCGCGGCAGCGACGATCTGCAGCGGGTGGATGCGCGAGCGCTCGTGGTCGGCCTTGCGGCGCACGCCGATCAGGCCGAACAGCACGGTCTTCACCGCGGCCATCATGACCTGCCCCCGCGCCCCGCGACTTCGAAGAGGGTGTACGACAGCGTGATGGTGTGCACGTCCTTCGGCAGCTTCGGATCCACCACGAAGACCACCGGCATCCTGCGCGTCTCGCCCGCGGCGAGCGTCTGCTGCGTGAAGCAGAAGCACTCGATCTTGCGCAAGTGCTCGGCGGCGCGCGCCGGGCCGTAGCTCGGCACCGCCTGCGCGGTCACCGGCGCGCTGCGCACGTTGGCGATCTCGTACTCGACGGTGGCAAGCTCGCCGGGATGCACGGTGACGCGCCGCACCAGCGGCCGGAAGCGCCACGGCAGGTCGTGGACGTTGGCGTCGAGCTCCACGGTCACCGTGCGCGAGACGTCCACCTGCGTGTTCTCCGGCCGCACGTCCGCCCTGACGAACTCGTTCACCCCGAGCGCCCGGCAGATGGCGTCGTAGAACGGCACCAGCGCATAGCCGAACCCGAACATGCCCAGCGCGACCACCCAGAGCCGCAGCCCCATCCTGCGGTTGTCGTGCCGGCGTGCGTCGCGCTCGCCGCTCATCGGCCCATCACCCAGTACTTGAGGATCAGGCCTACGAACCACGCCGCGGCGACCGAGGCGAGGATCAGTCCGGTTTTCGCGTTCCTGCTCACGGCTCCAGCTCGGGCTGCGGGTCGAAGCTGTGGTACGGCGCGGGCGTGGGCAGGTGCGTCCATTCGAGCGAATCGGCGCCCTCCCAGGGTTTTTGCGGCGCCTTCGGGCCGCTCCTGATGCACTTCAGCACCACGTAAAGGAACAGCAGCTGCGACAGCCCGAAGCCGAAGGCGCCGATCGAGCTCAAGTTGTTCCAGGTCTCGAACATCAGCGGATAGTCCGGGATGCGCCGCGGCATGCCCGCGAGGCCGGAGAAGTGCTGCACGAAGAAGGTGACGTTGAAGAAGATCATCGTCAGCCAGAAGTGGATCCTGCCGAGCGTCTCGTCGTACATCTTCCCGGTCCACTTCGGCAGCCAGAAGTAGACGCCGCCGAAGGCCGCGAACAGCGCCCCCGCCACCATCACGTAGTGGAAATGCGCCACCACGTAGTAGGTGTCGTGCAGCTGGATGTCGATCGGCACCA
>Ga0180077_1000024_pt1 | contig 18121 bp, 18 predicted proteins | sample EasRiv466_16_10D_FD_123014 | JGI IMG/M metagenome (GOLD analysis project Ga0180077, IMG submission 123014) | Soil microbial communities from meander-bound floodplain in the East River, Colorado, USA - East River metaG ERMLT466_16_10D | ecosystem: Environmental > Terrestrial > Soil > Floodplain ...
GGCGCGGATCGAGCGCCTGCGCCGCGCCGTCCTCGACCTGTTCGCGGACGCGGGCTACGAGCTGGTGATGCCGCCGCTGCTGGAGTACATGGACTCGCTGCTCACCGGCACCGGGCACGACCTCGACGTGCGCACCTTCAAGGTGGTGGACCAGATTTCCGGGCGCATGATGGGCCTGCGCGCCGACATCACGCCGCAGGTGGCGCGCATCGACGCGCACCTGCTCAACCGCAAGGGCGTCACGCGCCTGTGCTACTGCGGCAGCGTCCTGCACACGCGGCCGGCCGGGCCGGGGGCGACGCGCGAGCTGATCCAGATCGGCGCCGAGGTCTACGGCCATGCCGGCGTCGAGAGCGACCTCGAGGTGCAGCGACTGCTGTGCCGCGCGCTCGCGCTCGCGCGCGTGCGCAAGGCGCGCATGGACATCGGCCACGTCGCGGTGTTCCGCGGCATCGTGCATGCGGCACAGGTGCGCCGCGAGCTGGAAGCGGACCTGTTCGAGGCGCTGCAGAAGAAGGACGTGCCCGCGCTCAAGGGACTCACGCGCGGGCTGAACGCAAAGACGCGCGCCGCGCTGCTGCTGCTGCCTGAGCTCTACGGCGGCGCCGAAGTGCTGCGCGTCGCCGAGAGGAAACTGCCGGCGATCCCGGCCGTGAAGCGCGCGCTCGGCACGCTGCGCGCGCTTGCCAGGGCCTGCCCGGTGCCGGCGAGCTTCGACCTCGCGGAGCTGCGCGGCTACCACTACCACTCGGGGGCGGTGTTCGACGCCTATTGCGAGGGCGTCTCCGGCGCAGTGGGGCGCGGCGGCCGTTACGACGAGGTCGGCCGGGCCTTCGGCCGCGCCCGCCCGGCGACCGGGTTCTCCATCGATCTGAGAAGCCTGGCCGCGGCGGCCGGGGGCAAGGCAAAGCGCAGATGAAGAAGGCGGCACGCAACGTCGTGGTCATCGGCACGCAGTGGGGCGACGAGGGCAAGGGCAAGATCGTCGACTGGCTCACCGACCACGCCCAAGGCGTGGTGCGCTTCCAGGGCGGGCACAACGCGGGCCACACGCTGGTGATCGGCGCGAAGAAGACCGTGCTGCATCTCATTCCCTCGGGCATCCTGCGCGGCAACGTCGACTGCTACATCGGCAATGGCGTGGTGGTCTCGCCGCAGGCGCTGGTGGAGGAGATGGACGAGCTGGAGGCGGCGGGCGTGCCGGTGGCGAAGCGGCTTCGCATCTCGGAGGCCTGCCCGCTGATCCTCGCCTACCACAGCGCGCTCGACCGGGCGCGCGAGGCGGCGCGCGGCAACGAGAAGATCGGCACCACCGGCCGCGGCATCGGCCCGGCCTACGAGGACAAGGTGGCGCGCCGCGCCATCCGGCTGCAGGACCTGTTCAAGCCGGTGCGCTTCGCCGACAAGCTGCGCGAGCTGCTCGACTACCACAACTTCGTGCTGGTGCAGTACCACCGCCAGAGCCCGGTGGACTTCCAGCAGACGCTCGATGAGACGCTCGCGCTCGCGCCGCGGCTGCAGCCTCTGGTGGCGGATGTGCCGCGCGCCCTGTACGAGGCGAATCGCGCGGGCCGGAATCTGCTGTTCGAAGGCGCGCAAGGGTCGCTGCTCGACATCGACCATGGCACCTATCCCTACGTCACCTCGTCCAACTGCGTGGCGGGCGCGGCCGCCGCGGGCGCCGGCATCGGGCCGATGCACCTGCACTACGTGCTCGGCATCACCAAGGCCTACAGCACGCGCGTCGGCAGCGGCCCGTTCCCCACCGAGCTCTCCGACAGCGTGGGCGAGCGCCTGCGCCAGCGCGGCCAGGAATTCGGCGCCACCACCGGCCGCCCGCGGCGCACCGGCTGGTTCGACGCGGCGGCGCTCAAGCGCTCGATCCAGCTGAACGGCGTCTCGGGCCTGTGCATCACCAAGCTCGACGTGCTCGACGGCGTGGAAAGCGTGAAGATCTGCGTCGGCTACGAGGTCGGCGGCAAGGTGAGCGACATCCTGCCGGTGGGGGCGGAAGAGCTCGAATGCTGCGTGCCGGTGTACGAGGAGCTGCCGGGCTGGGAGGCGAGCACGGTGGGCGTAAAGAAGTTCGACGGCCTGCCGAAGGCGGCGCGCGACTACCTCAAGCGCATCGAAGCGCTATGCGCGGTGCCGATCGACCTGATCTCCACGGGACCGGAGCGCGACGAGACCATCGTGCTGCGTCATCCGTTTGCTTGAGCCTGGTGCCGAGGAAGGGATTCGAACCCCCACAGTGTTGCCACCGCTAGGACCTGAACCTAGTGCGTCTACCAATTCCGCCACCTCGGCAGGGGAGGCGGATTCTAGGGTCACCGATTGATCATGTCAAAGAACAGACGCACCAGGTCCGTTGAGCGCGCCGCCGGCGCGCCCGCGACCTACGCCAGCGAAATCCTCGACGCGCTCGAGCGCGCCCGCGCGCCGCTGACGCGCGACGAGCTGCTGCGCGGACTTGCCGTCGGCGCGCGCGAGCGCCCGCCCTTTCTCGACGCGCTCGCCGAGCTGGAGAAATCCGGGCGCGTGGTGCAGAACCGCGCCGGCAGTTTCCTGGTGTCCAAGCGCATCGCCGTCACCGCGGGGCGCATCGAGGGCCACCGTGACGGCCACGGCTTTCTCGCGCCCGACGACGGCGGCCCATGGGTGTTCCTGCCCCCCGGCGAGATGCGCCAGGTGCTGCACGGCGACCGCGCCGCGGTGCGCGTCGCCGGCCAGGACCCGCGCGGCCGGCCGCTGGGCACCATCGTCGAGGTCCTCGAGCGTGCCAAGCGCCGCATCGTCGGCCGGCTGCACGCGGAGCATGGCGTGCTGTTCCTCGTGCCGGAAGATCGCCGCATCGCGCAGGACATCCTCGTGCCGCCGGCCGACACCGGTCGCGCAAAGGCGGGGCAGGTGGTGAGCGTGGAACTCGTCGCGCATCCCTCGAAGCAGGCCAAGCCGGTCGGCCGCGTCGTCGAGGTGCTCGGCAACTACACCGACCCCGGCATGGAGATCGAGATCGCGCTCAGGAAGTTCGACCTGCCGCACGAGTTTTCCAAGCGCGCCGAAGCGCAGGCGCGCGCGCTGCCGGACGCCGTGCGCGACGAGGACGCCAAAGGCCGGCGCGACCTGCGCGAGCTGCAGTTCTGCACCATCGACGGCGAGACGGCGAAGGACTTCGACGACGCGGTGACCGCGGTGCGCGAGGGCAAGGGCTTCAGGCTGTGGGTGGCGATCGCGGACGTCAGCCACTATGTGCGTCATGGCGACGCGCTCGACCACGATGCGCGTGACCGCGGCACCTCGGTGTACTTCCCGCGCCGCGTGATCCCGATGCTGCCGGAGAAGCTCTCCAACGGGCTGTGCTCGCTCAATCCGCAGGTGGACCGCCTGGCGATGGTGTGCGAGATGGCGCTCACCGCCACGGGCACGGTCGCGCGCTACGAGTTCTACCCGGCGCTGTTCCGCTCGCACGCGCGCCTCACCTACACCGAGGTGTGGGCGAAGCTTTCCGCCGGCAAGGCGAACGCGCACCTGGCAACCCTCTACGCGGTGTTCAAGGCGCTCTATGCGGCGCGCGGCCAGCGCGGCGCGATCGACTTCGAGACGCTCGAGACCCGCATGGAGTTCGACACTCACGGCAAGATCCGGCGCATCGTCGCCGAGCCGCGCAACGACGCGCACCGGCTGATCGAGGAATGCATGCTGGCGGCGAACGTGTGCGCGGGGCAGTTCCTCGCGGCGCGCGGCCAGCCGGCGCTGTACCGGGTGCACGACGTGCCGGCCGAGGACAAGGTGAGCGCGCTGCGCGAGTTCCTCGCCGAGCTCGGCCTGCAGCTCTCGGGGGGCGACAAGCCCAGGCCCAAGGACTACGCGCAGCTGCTCGAGCGCATCAAGCCGCGGCCCGACTTCGCGCTGCTGCAGACGATCCTGCTGCGCTCGATGAAGCAGGCGGTGTACACGCCGGAGAACGTGGGCCACTTCGGCCTCGCCTTCGACGCCTACGTGCACTTCACCTCGCCGATCCGGCGCTATCCCGACCTGCTCGTGCACCGCGCCATCAAGGCGGCGCTTGCCTCGCGCCGCTACGCGGAGGTCGACTGGGACGAGCTCGGCCGGCACTGCTCGGAGACCGAGCGCCGCGCGGACGACGCGAGCCGCGACGTGGAGAACTGGCTCAAGTGCCACTACATGCAGGACCAGGTGGGCGGCGTGTTCGAGGGCGCCGTGACCGGGGTGACGGCGTTCGGCCTGTTCGTCACGCTGGATGAGTACTTCGTCGATGGCCTGGTGCACATCTCCGAGCTCGGGCGCGACTACTTCCAATTCGACGCCACGCGCCACATGCTGTTGGGCGAGCGCACCAAGAAGCGCTACCGGCTCGCCGACCGCATGAAAGTGAAGCTGGTGCGCGTGGACCTCGAGAGCCGCAAGATCGATTTCGTGCCGGCATGAAGCGCGAGCGCGAGCCCAGGGTGGTGTTCGGCTTCCACGCGGTGCTCGCGCGCCTGCGGGCGGATCCGTCGTCAGTGGTCGAGATCTTCCTCGACGAGACGCGGCACGATGGCCGCATCAAGGACCTGGCGGCGGTCGCCGAGCGCTCGGGCGTCAAGGTGCTGAAGGTGCCGACCAAGCGCCTGGACGGCTTCTACGGCGGCGGGCGGCACCAGGGCGTGGTGGCGCGGATCGAGGCGAAGAGCCTCAGCCACAGCCTGGACGAGATCCTCGAGAACGTGAAGGGGCCGCCGCTGCTCCTGCTGCTCGACGGCGTGACCGATCCGCACAACCTCGGCGCCTGCCTGCGCGTGGCGAACGCCGCGGGCGTGCACGCGGTGGTGGCGCCGAAGGACCGCGCCGCCGGCATCAGCGCGGCCGTGTCCAAGGTGGCGAGCGGGGCGGCGGAGTCGACGCCTTACCTGATGGTGACGAACCTCGCGCGCACCATCGACGAGCTGAAGGAGCGCGAGATCTGGGTGGTCGGCACCGATGAGCGGGCCGAGCAGTCGCTCTACCAGGCGAATCTTCCCGACGCCATCGCCTGGGTGCTGGGCGCCGAAGGCGAGGGCATGCGGCGCCTGACGCGCGAGAAGTGCGACCTGCTGGTGCGCATCCCAATGGCTGGCGAAGTCGGCAGCCTCAACGTTTCCGTTGCGGCCGGCGTGTGCCTCTTCGAATCCGTGCGGCGGCGCATACCGTCTCGCCCGTAGCGACGCCTGTAACAGTGTTGGGCCACAAGCCCGCGCCGCCAGGCGCAACGGTGCGGCATAGGCGTGGCGCGCTGCGGGGACCCGGTTTGCGGCGGCCGGTCAACCCACGACCGACCGCCACAAACCACCCGCGACGCGCGCCTGCCGCCCCATGTCGCGCCTGGCGGCGCAGGCTTGCGGCCCAGGGTGCGGCGCGGCGCGATCAGGTGAAGAGGGTCATCACGCCGGTCGCGGCGAAGAGGAGCGCCGCGAGCGCTCGGATGAGGCGGAATGGAATCGCGGCGGCGGCCTGCCGGGCGAGGAGCACGACCGGCTCGTTGGCGATGAGCATCCCCGCCGTGGTGCCGAGCACCACCGCGGCGAGCGCATCGAAGCGGGCAGCGAGCGCCACGGTGGCGATCTGCGTCTTGTCGCCGATCTCGACGAGGAAGAAGGCGACCAGGGTCACCGCGAATACGCCGTAGCGCTCGCCAACGCGAGCGTGCTCGCCGGGCTCGTCGGCGCGCAGCGCCCAGCCGGCCATGGCGAAGAAGGACAGCGCGAGCATCCAGCGCAGTGTGTCCGGCTCCAGGGCCGTGCGGATCCAGGCGCCCAGCGCGCCCGCGAGGCTGTGGTTGAGCAGCGTCGCAACGAGGATGCCGAGGATGATCGGCACCGGCCGCCGGTAGCGCGCGGCGAGCACGAGCGCGAGGAGCTGGGTCTTGTCGCCGATCTCCGCGATGGCGACGATACCGGTCGAGACGAGGAAGGCTTCCAAGGCGATGGCGAGCGCCGGCGGGGATGTTTGCGCCGACGAGGAGGACTGCCGCGGCGAAGCGGCGCGAGTCTATCACTGCACTAATTCTCACGAAGCGCGGTGTCCGCCTGCCAAGTCGAACTGCCGCGACAGCGCAATCCGCTGCGCGCTTGATCCCGCGCTGCCGAGAAACTGGCTGCAGGCTGCCCCGCCCGGTGCGACATTGGGGCGGCAGGCGCGCGTCGCGGGTGGTTTGTGGCGGCTGGTCGTGGGTTGACCGGCCGCCGCAAACCGGGTCCCCGCAGCGCGCCACGTTCTTGCCGCACCGTCGCACCGGGCGGGGCAGCCTGCGGCCAGCTCATGCGATGCAGCGCTTGTGCGCTGCGGCAGATTTCCCCTATAATCCGCGCCCTTGCGCTCCACCGGAGCGCCCATCCTTGCCGCACCGCTTCGCATGGCGGGTGGCTTACCCATAAGGAGATCCTGAGCATGCGGCATTACGAAATCTGTTTCATCGTCCATCCGGACCAGAGCGAGCAGGTGCCCGCGATGATCGAGCGCTACAAGGGCGTCATCGCCCAGCGCACCGGCACCGTGCACCGGCTGGAAGACTGGGGCCGGCGCCAGCTGACCTACCCGATCCAGAAAGTGCACAAGGCGCACTACGTGCTCATGAACATCGAGTGCGACCAGGAGACGGTCAACGAACTGGAGCACTCGTTCAAGTTCAGCGACGCCGTGCTGCGCCACCTGATCCTGCAGATGCCCAAGGCGGTGACCGCGCCTTCTCCGATGATGAAGGAGGAGAAGTCGAAGTCCATGATGGATCGCGGCGAGGCGCGGCCGGCGGAAGCCAAGCCCGCCGAGGCGCCGGCTGCCTGAATCGGGCCAGGATCCGCGGACGGCTGATCGAGCTCGGAGCCCTGCGGCACACGCCCGCAGGCGTGCCGGTGATCGAGTTCAGCCTGCGCCACGAGTCCGAGCAGATGGAAGCCGGAGCGAACCGACAAGTGAGCGCCGAGGTCCCCGCGATCGCCTTCGACGTGCAGGCGCGCCTGCTCGCCGGGGCGCCGCTGGACCGGGCGCTGGAAGTGGAAGGTTTTTTGTGCGCGAAGAGCCGGCGCTCCAGGCGCCTGGTGCTTCACGCGACCGACATCCAATTCATTGAAGGAGAGTGACCATGCCCCCGCCGCGCAGAGGCAAAGGTAAAGGCAAAGGCAAGTTCGGCAAGGACAAGAAGGACCGCGGACAGCGGGCGCTGTTCCGGCGCCGCAAGTTCTGCCGCTTCACCGCCGAGAAGGTCGAGTGGATCGACTACAAGGACGTCGAGGTGCTGAAGGATTTCATCAACGAGAACGGCAAGATCATCCCGGCGCGCATCACCGGCACCTCCGCCGGCTACCAGCGCCAGCTGTCGGCGGCGATCAAGCGCGCGCGGTTCCTGGCGCTCTTGCCGTACACCGACCTGCACTGAGGCGAGCGCCATGCAAGTGATTCTTCTGGAGAAAGTCGTCAACCTGGGCAACCTCGGCGACGTGGTGAAGGTGAAGGACGGCTTCGCGCGCAACTTCCTCTTGCCGCAGGGCAAGGCGAAGCGGGCGACGGAAGCCAACCTCAAGGCCTTCCAGGCCCGGCGTGCCGAGTTGGAGATGGCGCAGGCCGACCTGCTGGCGAAGGCGCAGGAGCGCGGCGCGAAGATCAACGGCTTGATGCTGCAGATCATGCAGAAGGCCGGTGTCGACGGGCGCCTGTTCGGCTCGGTCACCAATTACGACATCGTCGAGGCGCTCAAGGCGCAGGGCCACGAGGTCGAGCGCGCGATGGTGCGCATGCCCGCCGGCCCGCTCAAGCAGGTCGGCGAGTATCCGATCCAGCTGGAGCTGCATGCCGACGTGGTGGCGACGGTGCACGTGGCGGTGCTGGGCGAAAGCTGAAACAGCGCACCGGCCGCGCACAGGCTACCGACAGGTTAATCACAGCTCATGCACAGGGGGCCGCCGGCGGCCACGCCCGGCGGCCCTTTGTTTTTGCGGCAGATCAGGTAAATTGCACGGATGGCGCTCGCACAGCATTCCGCCCGGCCCGAGGGCACCGATTCGCAGCTGCTGGCGCTGAGGGTGCCGCCGCACTCGGTCGAGGCCGAGCAGTCGCTGCTGGGCGGGCTGCTCCTGGACAACCAGGCCTTCGACCGCATCGCCGACCTGATCTCGGGCGCCGATTTCTACCGCGACGATCACCGCCGCATCTGGCGGCACATCGCCAAGCTGGTCGAGGCGGGCAAGCCCGCCGACGTGGTGACGGTCTCCGAGTCCATCGAGGCGAGCGAGGACAAGGACCGCACCGGCGGCGCCGCCTATCTCGGGGCGCTGGCGCAGAACACCCCCAGCGCGCTCAACATCCGGCGCTACGCCGAGCTGGTGCGCGAGCGCGCCGTGCAGCGGCGCCTGGCGCAGGTGGCCACCGAGATCGCCGAGACCGCGCTCAGCCCCTCCGGCAAGGACGTGGGCCAGATCCTGGACGAGGCCGAGAGCCGCATCCTCGAGATCGGCGAGACCGGCTCGCGCCGCGGCTCCGGGCTGGAGGAGATCAAGCCGGTGCTGGCGCGGGTGCTCGAGCGCATCGACTTCCTGTACCACCGCGACAACCCCTCCGATGTCACCGGCGTGCCCACCGGCTTCAACGACCTGGACAGCAAGACCGCCGGCCTGCAGCCGGGCGACCTGATCATCGTCGCCGGCCGGCCCTCGATGGGCAAGACTGCCTTCGCGCTCAACATCGCCGAGCACGTCGCGCTGCATAGCCTCCTGCCGGTGGCGATCTTCAGCATGGAGATGAGCGGCTCGCAGCTCGCCACGCGCCTGCTCGGCTCGATCGCGCGCGTCGACCAGCACAAGATGCGCACCGGGCGGCTGTCGGACGCGGAGTGGCACGACCTCTCGGAGGCGATGGGCCGCCTGCACGACGCGCCGATCTTCATCGACGAGACCGCGGCGTTGAACGCCCTCGAGCTGCGCACGCGCGCGCGGCGCCTCTGGCGCCAGTTCGGCGGCAAGCTCGGGCTGGTGGTGGTGGACTACCTGCAGCTGATGTCCTCGAGCAACCCCAAGGCGGGGGAGAACCGCGCCACCGAGCTCTCCGAGATCTCGCGCTCGATGAAGGCGCTCGCCAAGGAGCTCAGCGTCCCGGTGATCGCGCTGTCGCAGCTCTCGCGCGCGGTGGAGCAGAGGAACGACAAGCGCCCGATGATGTCGGACCTGCGCGAATCGGGCGCCATCGAGCAGGACGCCGACGTGATCCTGTTCATTTACCGCGACGAGGTCTACCACCCGGAAAAGCCCGAGGCCAAGGGCCGCGCCGAGGTGATCATCGGCAAGCAGCGTAACGGCCCGATCGGCAAGGTCGAGCTCACCTTCCTCGGCCAGCATACGCGCTTTGCCAATTTCGCGGATCCGGGCACCTTCTGAGACAATCGCCGCGTCCGCAACCGACCAGGAGGCTGCGATGGCCGATCCGCTGATTCCGCAGAAGTCGCCCTATGCCGTGGAGCTGGCGCCGGGGGACTACTGGTGGTGCGCCTGCGGCGGCTCCAAGCGCCAGCCGTTCTGCGACGGCACGCACAAGGGCGGACCGTTCACGCCGGTGAAGTTCTCGGTGACGGAGGCGCAGAAGGTATGGCTGTGCGGCTGCAAGCACAGCGGCAAGCAGCCGTTCTGCGACGGCACCCACCAGAAGGTCACGTAAAGGCGACGCCCGGGCGTTCCGCCCGTGCGGGACTCAGGAACAGCAGTTCGCTGCGAAGCGGCACAAGCGCCGCATCGCACCGCGCGATTTCAGAACAAGCGATCTACTTCTTGGTGGCGGTCCAGCGGCCTTCGGTGCCGTTGTCGGCGCGGAAGCTGCCCTCCATGCGGTTGCCGCTCACGCGTCCGGTGAGGTCGCGGCGCACGCTCGCGTTGTCGACGTAGGAGAAGGAGATGCTGAAGCCGCGCAGCCGGGCGTCGCGCAGGCCCGCCTGCAGCTGCTGCGCAAGGCCGAGGGTGCCCTCGAGCTTCTGGTAGCGCTGCTCGAGCGTCAGCTCGCTCTTCTCCATGGCGCCGGCGCCCGTCGCCTCGAATGCCCAGGTGCCCGCGACGTTGGCGGGCACCAGCCAGAAGTAGGCGCGCCGGCCATCCATGCTCGAGGTCTCGTCGGGCTCCCAGTCGTCCATGTTGAAGGAGTGCGACACCACGCGCGTGCCCGGGCGCATGGCGAGGATCTGCGGCCGCAGCTTGAGGTTGAGCGCGGGCAGCAGGTACATGGTGATCACGGTGGCCTTGGTGAAGTCGGCGATGAAGATGTCGCCCTGCACGATGCGCGCCTTGCCGGCGACCCCCGCCTTCTCGGCGTTGCGCTGGGCGTGCTTGGCCATTTCCGGGTTGTACTCGATGCCCATCGAGCGCGCGCCGAACTTCTTGGCCGCCATGATGGCGATCTTGCCGTCGCCGGCGCCCAGGTCGATGACGTAGTCGTTGGGGGTGACCTGCGCCATGCGCAGCATGCGCTCGACCACCTCGTCGGGCGTCGGCACCCAGATGACGTCCTTGCCGGCCTGGCCGACCTGCGGCTCGAAATCCTTGTCCTTGGCGTCCTTCTGCGCGGCGGCGGGGAAGGCGAACAGCAGGGCGGCGAGCGGCGCGGCCGCAAATGCCGCGAGACGGGACCAATGCACGATGGAGGCTCCTTGCAAGAGAAATGGGAATCCGGGGGGAGGGGAATTTAGCAGAAACGCCCCCGCCGGTGGCGAAACGCCCACCCGGGGCGGCCGCGCCCATGCGCGAACCTTGCGAGGCGTCGCCGGCAGGCGTCGCGACGGGCTCGCCGTTACAGCGCGTCGGCGGCGTGGTCGGCGAGGCGCGAGCGCTCGCCGCGCGCGAGCGTCACGTGCCCGGCGTGCGCCCAGTCCTTCATCCGGTCGACCACGTAGGTGAGGCCCGAGCTGCCCTCGGTCAGGTAGGGCGTGTCGATCTGCGCGATGTTGCCCAGGCACACCACCTTGGTGCCCGGCCCGGCGCGCGTCACCAGCGTCTTCATCTGCTTGGGCGTGAGGTTCTGCGCCTCGTCGATGATCAGCCACTTGTTGACAAAGGTGCGGCCGCGCATGAAATTGAGCGACTTCACCTTGATGCGCGAGCGCACGAGATCCCGCGTCGCCGCGCGGCCCCACTCGCCGCCCGACTCGTCGGAGGCGTTGAGCACGTCGAGGTTGTCCTCGAGCGCGCCCATCCACGGCTGCATCTTCTCCTCCTCGGTGCCGGGCAGGAAGCCGATGTCCTCGCCCAGGGGGACCGTCACCCGGGTCATGATGATCTCGCTGTAGCGCTTCTGGTCGAGCACCTGCGTCAGGCCCGCGGCGAGCGCGAGCAGCGTCTTGCCGGTGCCCGCCTGTCCCAGCAGCGTGACGAAGTCCACCGCCGGGTTCATCAGCAGGTTGAGCGCGAAGTTCTGCTCGCGGTTGCGCGCCGTGATGCCCCACACCGAGTTCTTGGCATGCGAGTAGTCGCGCACCGTTTCCAGCACCGCCACGCGCCCGTTGCGCTCGCGCACCGCCGCGTACAGCGGCCGCTCGCCGGAGTCGTCGTAGACGAACTCGTTCAGCAGCAGCCGCGGCACCAGGGGCCCGCGCACGCGGTAGTAGGTATGGCCTTCCTTCTTCCAGGATTCCATGTCGCGGCCGTGGCTGTCCCAGAAGTCCCGCGGCAGCGCGCGCACGCCGGTGTAGAGAATGTCGGTGTCCTCCAGCACCTTGTCGTTGAAGTAGTCCTCGGCGTGCAGCCCGAGGGCGCGCGCCTTGATGCGCATGTTGATGTCCTTGGACACCAGCACCACCGGGCGCTGCGCGTACTGCTCCTGCAGGTGGCGCACCACCGACAGGATCTGGTTGTCGGTCTTGCCGGCGGCGAGCGTGCGCGGCAGCTCGCCGTTGATCGCCTCGGTCTGCAGGTACAGCCGTCCGCCCGAAGCCCTGCCGTCGCGCGTGCGGATCGCGAGGCCCGCCTTGATGTCGGCGACCGAGTCCGTGACGATCTCGTCCAGGAAGCGGCTCGCCTGGCGCGCGTTGCGCGCCACGTCCGAGAGGCCCTTCTTGTGGTTATCCAGCTCTTCGAGCGTGCCGATCGGCAGGTAGACGTCGTGCTCCTCGAAACGGAACAGGCTCGACGGATCGTGCATCAGCACGTTGGTGTCGAGCACGAAGAGCTTGGTGACGCGGGGTTTCTTCTGCGGGGGGCGGGGCTTCTTCGCCATGTCGGGCGGGGGTTCTTCCAAGCTTTCCGGGCGGCTGGCTTCGGTCCGTTCTTGTTCGAATTGTGGGTCGAGCGGACGATCAGAGGGTCTTAACAAAGTCGAGTACCTCCTGTGCGTGGCCGGGCACCTTCACACCGCGCCATTCGCGCGCCAGCGCCCCGTCCTCGCCGATGACGAAGGTGCTGCGCTCGATGCCGCGGACCTTTTTGCCGTACATGTTCTTCATCCTGATGACGCCGAACTGGCTGCAGGCCTTCTCCTCGGCGTCCGACAGCAGCTCGAAGGGGAAGCGCAGCTTCGCCTTGAAGCCCTCGTGCGTGCGCAGCGAGTCGCGCGAGATGCCGAAGACCTCGCAGCCGGCCCTGCGGAAATTCATGTGCAGGTCGCGGAACTGCATGCCCTCCGTGGTGCAGCCGGGGGTGTTGTCCTTCGGGTAGAAGTAAAGCACCAGCTTCTTGCCGCGGTGCTCCGAGAGCCGGAACGCGCCGCCGCCGGTGGAGGGCAGGGTGAAATCCTGGACCGGTTTTCCTGGCATCCAGGCGGATTTTAAGCCGTGTTCTCAGGTTTGAATCGCAACGCTTTCATTAAACGCGTTTTCTGAAGCAGGTGCAAGCGCCACGCAGGGGTCTGAAATCAAAGCGATTTTTGCTGGCGCGCGACAAAGCGGCGCAGTTCGGACAGCACCTGTTGCGGCTTCTCCTCTGGCAGGAAATGCCCGCAGTCGAGCGCGTGGCCGGTGACGTTGCGCGCCACTTCGCGCCAGTCCTTCAGGGGGTCGAACATCCTCTCGATCACTCCCTGCTTGCCCCAGAGCACCAGCACCGGCATGCGGATCTTGCGCCGCAGGTCCTTGCGGTCGTGCACGAGGTCGATGGTGGCCGCCGCGCGGTAGTCCTCGCACGTGGCGTGGATGGTGCGCGGGTCGCGAAAGCAGCGGATGTACTCGCGTTGCGCCGCCGGCGAGAAGTGCTTCAGGCCGCTCTTGCCGCGCCCGAGGCGCCCGAGGATGTAGTGCGGCACGTGGCCGGCGAGCAGCTGCTCGGGCAGCGGCGGCTTCTGGATCAGGAAGAACCAGTGGTAGTACGCGGTGGCGAAGGCCTTGTCGGTGCTTTGGTACATCCTTAGCGTCGGCGAGATGTCCAGCACGGTGAGCGTGCGCACGCGGCTGCCGTGGTCGCGCGCGAGGCGATGCGCGACGCGTGCGCCGCGGTCGTGGCCGGCCACGTGGAAGCTGCGATGCCCAAGCGCCTGCATGACCTCGACCATGTCCTTGGCCATGGCGCGCTTGGAATAGTTGGCGTGGTCGGGCAAGCCCTTCGGCTTCGAGGAATCTCCGTAGCCGCGCAGGTCCGGGCACACCACCGTGTAGTCGCGCGCGAGATCGGGCGCCACCTTGTGCCACATGGCGTGCGTTTCCGGATAGCCGTGCAGCAGCAGCAGCGGCGGGCCGTCGCCTTTGGCGACCAGGTTGATGGTTGCGCCCGAAGTCCTGATGCGCCGGTGCCTGAATCCCGGAAACAGCGCCATTCAGGACTTGCCGCTCATGCGAACAGCAGCGCCGCGGCCACCTTGCGCTCCTCGGCCATCAGGATGTTGTAGGTGCGGCAGGCGGCCTGCAGGTCCATCACCTCCAGGCCGATGCGCGCGCGCGCGAGCGGCGCGGTCAGGCGCGGATGCGGGAAGCGCAGCCGTGCGCCGGTGCCGAGCAGCACCACCTCGGGCGCGAGCGCGGCGAGCGCCGCGAAGTGCTCCTCCGCGAGCGATGCGAAATCGGCGACCGGCCAGGGCTCGATGCGCTCGGGCAGCACGATCACGCTCGCCTCGTGGCGCGCCCCGTTCACCATCACGTAGCCCTCGCCGTAGGCGGTGAAGGTGTACAGGCGCGTGAGGGCGGGAGCGTGGAGTTTCACTGCTAGAATTCTACAATGCGCGAGTTCTCCCGGATCCAGCGGCTGCCGCCTTACGTCTTCAACATCACCAACGAGTTGAAGATGGCGGCGCGGCGCCGCGGCGAGGACGTCATCGACCTGTCGATGGGCAATCCCGACGGGCCGACGCCCAGGCACATCGTCGACAAGCTGGTCGAGGCCGCGCAGCGCCAGGACACGCACGGCTATTCGGTCTCCAAGGGCATCCCGCGGCTGCGCAAGGCGATCTGCGACTGGTACCAGCGCCGCTACGAGGTCGAGTTCGACCCGGAACGCGAAGCGATCGTCACCATCGGCTCCAAGGAGGGGCTCGCGCACCTGATGCTGGCGACGCTGGACCGCGGCGACACGGTGCTGGTGCCCAACCCTTCGTATCCGATCCACATCTACGGCGCGATCATCGCCGGCGCCGACATCCGCTCGGTGCGCATGACGCCGGGCGTGGACTTCGTCGCCGAGGTGGAGCGCGCGATCCGCGAGCTGTTTCCGAAGCCGAAGATGCTGATCATCGGCTTTCCGTCGAACCCGACGGCGATGTGCGTGGAGCTCGAGTTCTTCGAGCGCGTGGTGGCGCTGGCGCGCGAGCACGACATCATGGTGGTGCACGACCTCGCCTACGCCGACATCGTCTTCGACGGCGGCTGGGCCGGCAATCGGGCGCCGTCCATCATGCAGGTGCGCGGCGCGCGCGACGTGGCCGTCGAGTTCTTCACCATGTCCAAGAGCTACAACATGGCCGGCTGGCGCATCGGCTTCATGGTCGGCAACCAGGACCTGGTGCACGCGCTGGCGCGCATCAAGAGCTACCACGACTACGGCACCTTCACGCCGATCCAGGTGGCCGCGATCGTGGCGCTCGAGGGCCCGCAGGCCTGCGTGGAGGAGATCCGGCAGACCTACCAGAAGCGGCGCGACGTGATGGTGAAGGGACTGCACGATATCGGCTGGATGGTGGAAAACCCGAAGGCCTCGATGTACGTCTGGGCGAAGATCCCCGATTACTACGCGGCGCTGGGCTCGATCGGTTTCACCAGGCACCTGCTCGAGCAGGCGAAGATCGCGGTGGCGCCCGGCGTCGGCTTCGGCGACTACGGCGATGACCACGTGCGCATCGCGCTCATCGAGAACGAGAACCGCCTGCGCCAGGCGCTGCGCGGCATCCGGGAGATGTTCAGGAAAGACGGGCTGCTAAGGGGTGCGGCATGATCCGGCGGAGCAGGGGCCCCGCTTGCGGGGATGCGACCCGCGATCGTGGCGCGGGGCCGCCGACCGCGATGCGCGTGCGCGCTCGCGGCGGTTCGGAGGCGGCGGCGTGAGACCGATCCGCGCTGGCCTGCTCGGCATCGGCACGGTCGGCAGCGGCACCTGGGACGTCCTCAACCGCAACGCCGACGAGATCCGCCGCCGCGCCGGCCGCGCCATCCGCATCGCGCGCGTGGCGGACAAGGACCTGAAGAAGGCGCGCAAGCTGGTGGACGGCATGGCGATCCTGCACCGGAACGCCTGGGAGGTGGTGCGCGCGCCCGACATCGACATCGTCATCGAGCTGATCGGCGGCACCGGCATCGCCAAGGCCCTGGTGCTGGAGGCGATCGCGCAGGGCAAGCACGTCGTCACGGCCAACAAGGCGCTGCTCGCCAAGCACGGCAACCGCATCTTCGCCGCCGCGCAGAAGAAGGGCGTGATGGTCGCGTTCGAGGCCTCGGTCGGCGGCGGCATCCCGATCATCAAGGCGCTGCGCGAAGGCCTCGCCGCCAACCGCATCGAGTGGATCGCGGGCATCATCAACGGCACCTCCAACTTCATCCTCTCGGAGATGCGCGACAAGGGGCTGCCCTTCGCCACGGCCCTGGCCGAGGCGCAGCGCAGGGGCTACGCCGAAACCGACCCGACCTTCGACATCGAGGGCATCGACGCCGCGCACAAGCTGACGATCCTCTCGGCGCTCGCCTTCGGCATCCCGATGCAGTTCGCCAAGGCCTACACCGAAGGCATCTCGAAGCTGACGCAGGCGGACATCGGCTACGCAGAGGAGCTCGGCTACCGCATCAAGCTGCTCGGCATCACGCGCCGGGCGAAGCACGGCATCGAATTGCGCGTGCACCCGACGCTGGTGCCCGCGCGGCGCCTGATCGCCAACGTCGAGGGCGTGATGAACGGCATCCTCGTCAAGGGCGATGCGGTGGGCGCCACCATGTACTACGGCGCGGGCGCGGGCAGCCAGCCCACGGCGAGCGCGGTGGTGGCCGACCTGGTGGACGTGACGCGCCTGATCACCGCGGACCCGGGGCACCGCGTGCCGCACCTCGCGTTCCAGCCCGACCAGCTCTCGGACACCCCCATCCTGCCGATCGGCGAGGTGGAGACCGCCTACTACCTGCGCATGCGCGTGCTGGACCGGCCCGGCGTGCTCGCGCGCATCACGCGCATCCTCGCCGACTCGCGCATCTCCATCGATGCCATGGTGCAGAAGGAGCCCGGCGAGGGCGAGAAGCGCGTGGACATCGTCATGCTCACTCACCGCGCGATCGAGAAGAACGTGAATGCCGCCCTGGCGCGGATCGAACGCCTGCCCACGGTCGTTGGCAAGGTGACGCGCATCCGGCTGGAGGCGCTGCTGTGAGAAGGGCGCTCGCGCTCACGCTGGCGATGACCGCGTCGGCCGCCCTGGCACAGGCGCCGGCGGCGCCGGAGAAGGAGCCGAAACCTGCGCCGCAGAAGGAAGCCAGGCCCGGGACGCAGAAGGCGCAGAAATCACAGAGGCCGCCTGCCGCGCGCCAGCCGCAGAAAGCGCATGCGAAGCCGACGCCGGAGCAGATCCGGAAGTTCAACGACCTGCAGAAGCAGGGCGCAAAGCCCTAGCCACTTGCGATACGTCAGCACCCGCGGCGGCGGCGAGCCGCAGCGTTTTTCCGACATCCTGCTGGAGGGCCTTGCGCCCGACGGCGGCCTGTACGTTCCCGAGCGCTACCCGAAGGCCGACCTTGCCGCCTGGCGCACGCTGAGCTACCCGCAGCTCGCCAATGCGGTGCTCGCGCCCTACATGGACGACGTGTCCGGGCTCGAGGCGCTCGTGGCGCGCACCTATACCCGCGCCGCCTTCGGCAGCGACGTCATCGTACCGGTGAAGACGCTGGAACCGGGGTTGCACCTGCTCGGCCTGTCGCAAGGCCCGACGCTCGCCTTCAAGGACCTCGCGCTGCAGCTGCTCGGCCAGTTGTTCGAGCAGGTGCTGCGCGCGCGCGGCCAGACGCTCAACATCCTCGGCGCGACCTCGGGCGACACGGGCTCGGCCGCCGAGCACGCGCTGCGCGGGCGCGAGCGCCTCGCGGTGTTCATGCTTTCGCCCCATGGCCGCATGAGCGCGTTCCAGGCGGCGCAGATGTACGCGCTGCAGGACGCGAACATCCACAACCTGGCGGTGCGGGGCACGTTCGACGACTGCCAGGACCTCGTCAAGCAGGTGAACGCGGATGCCGCCTTCAAGGCGCGCTGGCGCATCGGCGCGGTGAACTCGATCAACTGGGCGCGCGTCGCGGCGCAGGTGGTGTACTACTTCTGGGGCTTTTTCCGCGCCACGCGCAGCGACGCGGAGCGCGTCGCCTTCGCAGTGCCCTCGGGCAATTTCGGCAACATCCTCGCCGGCTACGTCGCGCGCGAGATGGGGCTGCCGCTCGAGCGGCTGATCCTCGCCACCAACGAGAACGACGTGCTGGACGAGTACTTCCGCACCGGGTGCTACCGCGTGCGCCGCGCGGCGCAGGCGACCTCCAGCCCTTCGATGGACATCTCCAAGGCCTCCAATTTCGAGCGCTACGTGTTCGACCTCGCCGGGCGCGATGGCGCGCGCGTGCGCGCGCTCTGGGCGGAGCTGGAGAAGGCGGGCGAGTTTCGCCTGCCGCCCGGCCCGGGCTTCGCCTCGGGCCTGTCCACGCACGCCGATCGTCTCGCCACGATCCGCATGGTGCAGGCGA
>Ga0180077_1000025_pt1 | contig 17864 bp, 19 predicted proteins | sample EasRiv466_16_10D_FD_123014 | JGI IMG/M metagenome (GOLD analysis project Ga0180077, IMG submission 123014) | Soil microbial communities from meander-bound floodplain in the East River, Colorado, USA - East River metaG ERMLT466_16_10D | ecosystem: Environmental > Terrestrial > Soil > Floodplain ...
CCGAGGCGAGGAACGCCACCGCCCAGGCGATCTCCTCCGGCGTTGCGGGCCGCCCGAAAGACATGTTGGCGAACAGCTCCGGGTAGCGCTCCGGGTCGCCGAACTTCGCCTCGGCGCGCTGGCGGAACAGGCTCTTGAGCCGATCGGTCGCCACCGGCCCCGGGTTGATGCCGAGGACCCGGATGCCGTCGGCATGCGAGGCGCCGCCGAGCGTGCGCGTGAACGCCATCAGGCCGGCGTTGGCGGTGCTGCCCGCGATATAGCTCGCATCGAGCTTCTCCCCCGCGTTGCCGAGAATGTTCACGATGACCCCGGCCTTGCGCGCCTTCATGCGTGCGTAGACCTGGCGCGTGAGGTTGATGTAGCCGAACATCTTCAGGTCCCAGGCGCGCCGCCAGGTGTCCTCGTCCACGCGCAGCAGGTCGCCGCCGGGAATGGCGCCCGCGTTGTTGACGAGGATATCGAGCTCGCCTGTCCATTCGGCGAGCGCCTCGGCGGCCCCGCGCTGCGACAGGTCCGTGGCGCGGAACCTGAAGCGGCCCGCCGCCGGCGCGTTGCGGGCGGCGATCATCACTTCGCAACCCTCGTCGGCGAGCGCGCAGGCGCTCGCCCAGCCGATGCCTTTCGAACCGCCGGTCACGAGCGCCCGCTTTCCTTTAAGCTTCAAATCCATTCATTTGTTCCTCTGGCTGCACGATGCCGCACATTACCACCGACGATGGCGTGAAACTGCACTACGAGGAGGCGGGCCGCGGCACGCCGATCGTCTTCGTGCACGAGTTCGCAGGGGACCTGCGCAGCTGGGAGCCGCAGCTCTCGCACTTTTCGCGGCGCTACCGCTGCGTCGCCTACAACGCGCGCGGCTACCCGCCCTCCGAGGTGCCCGAGAGCTTCGAGCGCTATTCGCAGGAGCGCGCGCGCGACGACGTGCGCGCGGTGATGGACGCGCTGGGCATCGAGCGCGCCTTCGTGGTGGGCCTGTCGATGGGCGGCTTCGCCACGCTGCATTTCGGCATGCAGTACGCGAGCCGCGAGCTGGGCGCGCGCGGCCGCGCGCTGGGCCTCGTGGTCGCCGGCTGCGGCTTCGGCGCGCACCCCGACCGGCGCGCGGAATTCCAGGCGTCGTCGCGCGCGCTTGCGAAACAGATGCTCGAGGAGGGCATGGCCAAGGCGGCGGAGGGCTACGGCCACAGCCCCTACCGCGTCACCTTCCGGCGCAAGGACCCGCGCGGCTTCGCCCGCTTCCTCGAGCACTTCGCGGGGCATTCGGCGCTCGGCTCGGCGAACACCATGCTCGGCTACCAGGCGCGCCGGCCCTCGCTCTACGACCTGAAGGCGGAGATGGCGGCGATGGCGGTGCCGACGCTCGTCGTCGCCGGCGACGAGGACGATGCCACGCTCGAGCCGGGCCTGCTGATGAAGCGCACCATCCCGCAGTGCGGCCTCGTGGTGCTGCCGCGGAGCGGCCACGTGCTCAACCTCGAGGACCCGGCGCTCTTCAACCGCATCGTCGAGGACTTCTTCCGCCAGGTGGAAAGCGGGCGCTGGGCATGAGCGCGGGGCGCCTGAGAGCCGAGAAGCGCGGCGCCGTGGGCTGGATCGTCTTCGATCAGCCCGCGAAGATGAACGCCATCAACGACGCGATGTGGCGCGCGATTCCGGAGGCGATGGCGCAATTCGACAAGGACCGCGAGGTGCGCTGCGTGGCGTTCCGCGGCGAGGGCGCGCAGGCGTTCGCGGCCGGCGCCGACATCTCGCAGTTCGAGCAGATCCGCGATGGCCAGGCATCGGTCGGCGAGTACGACGACCTCCTGGACCGCGTGCTGCACGCCATCCAGGATTCGCGCAAGCCCTCGGTCGCGCTGATCCACGGCTTTTGCATGGGCGGGGGGCTGGAAGTCGCGCTTGCCTGCGACCTGCGCTACTGCGGCGAGTCGGCGCAGTTCGCCATTCCCGCGGCGAAGCTGGGGCTCGCCTACAACGTCGAGGGGCACAGGCGGCTGCTGGAGACGGTGGGGCATGCGCGCGCGCGGGAGATCATGTTCCTCGGCCGGCGCTACGGCGCGCAGGAGGCCGCGGCCATGGGCCTCGTGCACCGCGTGCTGCCCGATGCCGGGCTGGACGCGTTCGTCGACGGCGTGATCGCCACGCTGCTGGAGAACGCGCCGCTCGCCATCGCCAATTCCAAGACGATCCTCGAGGAATACGTGAAATCCGCAGGAGCGCCGGATCCGGCACGCATGCGCGAAGCGATGCGCCGTTGCGCGCAGAGCGAGGATTACAAGGAAGGGAGGCGCGCGTTCATGGAGAAGAGGAAGCCGCGGTTCACCGGCTCGTGACGATGACCGGGCATACTGGCCGACAGAGGCAATCGCGCCCTCACTCCCCGGCGTGTGCCGTCAGGAAGAGAGATTTCTCCAGCGAAGCGAAGAAGTCCTGGTACGGTTTTGGGTCCTCGACCGGCTGAACATTGAACTGGGCATTTGCCCTGACCAAGGTTTGCTCCTTGCCTCTCGGCCTGGTGGAAACCGTCATCTTGAGCTGGTACACATTCAGCTTGGTGGCGCTGACGACGCCGAGCGTGTAGTCGGCCCGGTCAATCACGAAGCCGAGGTCCTGAAGCGTCGAGATGATCGCCCTCAGGACCTTGTCCTTGTCCGTCGTATCAAAGCTCCTCGACTGATAGGCGCGCTTCTGCAGTTGTGTCTGATCGCCGACATCCAGTACCCGGTCGCTGGTGGATGCGCATGCTGAAGCCAGCAGGCATGTGGCAAGGACCCGGGCGCGCCCTCCGATCATATGTTCTGTGCCTCGATGAAGACCGACTTCGACACCCGCTCGAAGAACTGGCGAAACAGCCCGGGATCATTGAGGCCTTGTGAAATGGTGCTGTTGTCGGTTCGCCGCACGATCCTCTGGACGGTAATGCGCACGAAGTGCTCCCGTTGAGACGGTGTCGCATCCGACAGGCGGACCGGTCGCACGACAAGCGAGACCCGAATCGTCTGGTCCTTGCTGAAGGGCATTGCTCCGCCCCCAAGGAGGGCTATGGCAATGGCCAAGGCCACTTCGCCCGCTTGAAGGGCATCCCGTTGCTTGCTCGCCGTGAGGACACCGAGGCGCACTTCCGAATTCTCCAGATTGAAGCCGAGATCCTGCAAGACGTTTGAACACGCGACGAGAAGATCCTTCTCTTCTATGCCGGAGTACCTGCGAGTTTCGATTTGCCTTTGCTTGAGGAGCTCGGGGGTGAGGACGAAAGTATCCGGGGGCAGGGTGACACAGCCGGTGGCTGCCAGGAGGGCAACGCAGGCCGCAAGTCTTCTCATGAATGGCTAGAAGGTGGACTGGTGATAGGCGAAGTCCCTCACCTTCTTCTCGATGTCGAACTTGATGATCACGGTGAGCGCCCTTTGACTCGTTGAGGCAGCGCCCGCGCTCGAGCTTGCCGATCCGCCGACCCCGCCTGCCGCGCTTCCGCCAAAGCCGAGAATAAGCGCGGAAATGCCGCCGCTGCTCGTCGAGTAGGCCCGGTCAGTGGCGATCCTGTCGTAGATCCAGACCTCCCGGCGCTCTTCGTCCGTCGTCACGATGTTCGGCGAACCCAGCACTTGCGCGACCTCGGCACCGCTCATGCCGACGCGGATCTCGCGCTGAACCTTGCCTGCGCTGACGCGGTCGGTCGAATTGTCCTGGACCTGAGCCTTGTGCTCGGGGGCGCTCTGGCATCCTGCCAATGCCGTCGCGCTTGCGAGGACGATCGCCGCGATTCGGTTCGTTTGCATTTGCCCTCCTGCCCGAGGACGCCAGTCATGCTGGCCGAGCCAAGCCAGTATGCGCGGAGCAGGCATACCGGCACATCACCCTCCCGGGTGAGGCGAGCGCTTTAATTCGAGGTCTTAGGGCGCGCGGATCTCGGCCGAGGCCATCAGCGGCTCGACCTGCGGCAGGTGCCGGTCGTAGTAGTAGATCGAAGGCGCGGTGAAGGCGACGAGGTAGAGCTTGTCCTTCACCACGGCGCCCTGGGCGACGCCCTTCAGCAGCACGTTGTCGCTCTTGCGCGTGATGGTGTGCTCGAAGCGGAACCCCGGCTGGCCGCCGAAGCGGCCCGGCGCGACGCGCTTCAGCGCGAAGGCGGAGCCGTCCTGCGTCACCAGTTGCTCGTAGAGCTCGACGATCTCGCCGGGCGTCATCGTGCCGCGGAACGGCGGCAGCTTCTTGCTGACGCCGGGCAGGGCGCTGCCGAGCGTCTGCCCCTGCGCGACGCCGACGAAGAACGCCAGCGCATCGAGCGTGATGCCGTCCTGCGTCCAGACCTCGGAGGCGCCCGGGGCGACGCTCAGCGGAAACTGCAGCTCGAAGCGGTTCCACGCGCTCGTAGTGGTCAGCTTCAGCGTCTCCTTGATCGTCACTTGCCCCGGTTCCACCTTGACGATCTGGGCACAGCCGGCGAGCGCGCACAGCGCGGCGGCGGCAAGCCATGGCTTCAGTCTCATGATTGACTCCCAGTCAGATAGCTGCGAATGAGTTCCGCGTCCTCGGCCCCGGGCTTGAGCTCCAGGTAGCGCTGGAAGGCGCGCGTCGCCTCGGCGTTCTCGCCCGCCTGGCGCAGCACGGTGCCGAGCGAGCGATGCACTTCCGGCGGCGTGCTGTCCATCTCCAGCGCGGCGCGGTAGGCCTCCAGCGCGAGCCTCGTGTCGCCCTCGCGCCCGCGCTGGCGGTAGGCCTCGCCCTTGAAATACTGCACCTGGCCGTCGCGCGGCGACGACTTCAGCAGGCGGTCGAACAGCACCAGAGACTCGCCGAAGCGCCGGCGGCGCACTTCGTCATAGAGAAAGCCCATGCGGTGCGGCGCGAGCGCCGCGCGATATTCGTCCGCGCCCGTGCGCGCCGCGCCTGGCCAGTCGCGCTTCGCCGCCGCGGCGAGGACCTCGCGGCGCTCTTCGGCCGGCGGGTGGCTCGCGAACAGGATGTTGGTGGAGGACACGTCTTCCCCGGCCGCTTTCGCGCCTTCGGCCTCTTCCAGCAGCTGGCCCCACACGCGCCCGGCTTCCGCGGGCGCGTAGCCGTTGCGCGCCATGAGCGCAATGCCGATCTTGTCCGCCACGCGCTCCTGGTCGCGTCCGTAGGCCAGGCCGCCGGCGAGAATGCCCATTTGAGCGAGCGAGCCGACGCTGCCGCCCCCCACCGCACCCAGCGCCAGGCCGACGATCAGTCCGAACGAAGAGCGGCTCTTCGCGTCGCGCAGCCGCTCGACGCTGTCGCGCTGCAGGTAATGCCCGATCTCATGGCCCAGCACGGCGGCGAGCTGCGCCTCGTTCTGCATGCGCACCAGCAACCCCGACCACACCTGCATCATGCCGTTGGGCGCCATCGACGCGTTGAAGTAGGGGGTGCGCACGAGGTAGACGCGCATCTCGGGGCAGTGCTCGCCCGCGAGGCGGCAGGCGATCCCGTTCACGTAGCCGTGCAGGGCCGGATCGCGGATCAGGAAGCTGCTGCGCTTGAGCCGCTGCTCCTCGCGGTCCATGTACGCCCACAGGCCGCCTTCGTCAGTGCCGGCCTCGGGGCGCGCAAAGCGCGGCGGCACCTGGTAGTCGTAGTCATCCGCGCGCACACCCGCAGCAGCGGCGAACGCGAGGCAGCCGCAGCCGAGGAGGAACGGCCGGCGCTGCATACACTCAGAGAGGGAAGCCGGTGAGCAGGGCGGTCAGCGTCTCGGCGGCGGGCTCGGGCTCGCGCAGGTCGCCGGTGCCGCGCACGATGCGGTTGAACCACACCACCTGGCCCGTGCGCAGATCCACGAGCGAGGCGTAGGCCTGCTGCACGCCGCCGGTCATGCCGACGCCGAGCAGCGCGCCGACCACCATCATCGCCTTGCGCTCGGCCGAGGCGTAGCTGTCGCGCACCCAGGTGAACAGCGCGTAGTCGGCGCCGGACTTGACCTGCAGCTTCGCCGCATCGGGGCCGAGCGTCCAGTCCAGCTTGCCGTCCTTGGTCGGCAGCTTCAGCCCGCCGAAGTGGTGCACGACGATGGCGCGGGCCACCGCGCCGTGCAGGCCGTTCAAGGCCTCGACCGCCTCGTCCTGGTCGCCCGTGATCTCGGTCGCGCGCGCGCCGAGCTTCTGCTTGCGCGCCCTGAGGTCGGCCATGAGGTGCTTGCTGGCGGCCGCGGTCCAGTCCGCGCGCGGCTCGCCGACGCCGCCTGCGCTGATCTCGAAGAGCTCCACGTCCGCCGGCATCAGGGCGATGGTGGAGTTCGGCGGCAGCTTGGTGAAGCCCGGCGCCAGGTTCGGCTGGGCCGCGGCGACGCCGGCCCACAGGACCAGCAGGAAGCCAAGAAGCGCGCGCCGCATGCCGAATATCATGGCATATTTGTGGCTCTTCCATGAAGCCTCCTTTGAAGATCCACGGCCTGACCGCGCGCGCCGTCGCGGTGCCGATGAAGCGGCCCCTTGCCACCAGCACCGGCGCGCTCAGCGTGGCGCCGCTGCTGCTCATCGACCTGCAGACCGACGCCGGCATCGTCGGCCGCGCCTATCTCTTCGGCCTCATGCAGCAGAACCTCAGGCCGCTCGCCGCGCTCGTCGAGCTGATGGGCGAAATGGTGAAGGGCGACCCGCTCCTGCCTTTCGAGCTGGAGGCGAAGCTGCGCAAGCGCCACACGCTGCTCGGCGTGCACAACATCGTGCTGTTCGCCATGTCGGGCATCGACATGGCCGCGTGGGATGCGCTCGCGCAGGCGCTCGGGCAGCCGCTGGTGCGGGTCCTTGGAGGCGCGCCGCGCCCGGTGCTCGCCTACAACTCCAAGGGCCTGGGCATCATGCCGGTGAAGGCGCTGGCCAAGGAGGCGGAGGAGCTGGTCGCCGAGGGGTTCGGCGCCGTGAAGCTGCGGCTGGGCCGCCCGCAGGCGCGCGACGATCTCGCGGCGCTGCGCGCAGTGAAGAAGGCCATCGGCCCGGACATCACCCTGATGGTGGATTTCAACCAGGGGCTCACGGTGGCGCAGGCGCTCGAGCGCGGCCGCATGATCGACGCCGAGGGCGGCGTGCACTGGATCGAGGAGCCGGTGCGTGCGGATGACTTTGCGGGCAACGCGCGCATCACGCGCGAGATCGCCACGCCGATCCAGATCGGCGAGAACTTCATGGGCCCGGAGCAGATGGCGCAGGCGCTCGCCGCCGGCGCCTGCGACTACGTGATGCCGGACGCGCAGCGGATCGGCGGCGTCACCGGCTGGATGCGCGCCGCGGCGCTCGCGCAGGGCGCCGGCATGGAAATGTCGAGCCACCTGTTTCCCGAAGTGAGCTGCCATTTGCTCGCCGTGACGCCCACCTGCCACTGGCTGGAATACGTCGACTGGGCCGACCCGATCCTCGAGGCACCTGTGCAGCGGAAGGACGGCCAAGTCCTGATTCCAGAGCAGCCGGGCATCGGCCTGCGCTGGGACGAAAAGGCGGTGAAGCGCTTCGCGCTCTGAGATGGCTGCCTTCACCCGCCATCACCCGTACTGGCCGCCCGGGGTGCCGAAGTCGCTGTCGGTGCCGCGCACGAGCCTGCATTACAACCTCGAAGTGAGCGCGCGCCGCTACCCGGGCAAGAGCGCGCTGCACTATTACGGCACCGACATCGCCTATGCGGAGCTGGCGCGCTCGGCCGACGCGCTCGCCGGGTTCCTGCAGCACGCCTGCGGCGTGCGCCGCGGCGACCGGGTGCTGCTCTACACGCAGAACAGCCCGCAGTTCGTGATCGGCTACTACGCCATCCTGCGCGCCGACGCGGTGGTGGTGCCGGTCAATCCCATGAACCGGCGCGACGAGCTCGCTTACTACATTGCGGACTCGGATGCGCGCGTCATCGTCAGCACGCAGGACCTGCAGGAGGAGATCGAGCCGCACCTCGGCAAGGGCCTCGCGCACTGCATCCTCGGTGCCTACTCGGACTATCTGCGACGGGCGACGGACCTCAACGTTCCCGGCGTGGTGCGCGCGCCGCGCAAGGCAAGCGCACATCCCGCGGTCGTCACTTGGGACACGGCGCTTGGCGCGGGGCGCGCGCCGGGTGCGCACGAGGCGGGGCCGGACGACCTCGCCGTGCTGCCCTACACCTCGGGCACCACCGGCCATCCGAAGGGGACGATGCTCACGCACGCGAACCTCCTTGCCACGAGCACCGGCGCCTGCGCCTGGATCCAGAGCTCGAGCGAGGCGGTGGTGCTCGGCGTGCTGCCGCTGTTTCACCTCACCGGGATGCAGGCGAACATGAATGTGCCGATCCAGCTCGGCGGCACCTCCGCGCTGATGACGCGCTGGGATCGCGACACGGCGGCCGAACTGATCCAGCGCTGCCGCGTCACCGGCGTGACGGGCATCACCACCATGATCGTGGATTTCCTCGCCAACCCGAACCTGGCGAATTACGACCTGAGCTCGCTGGTGCGCATCGGCGGCGGCGGCGCCGCGATGCCGGAGGCCGTGGCGGCGAAGCTGCAGGAGCGCGTAGGGCTGCCGTTCCTGGAGGGTTACGGCCTCACCGAGACTTCCGCCCCTTCGCACGCCAACCCGCCGCACCGTCCCAAGCGCCAGTGCGCCGGAATTCCCTACTTCGACACCGATTCGCGCGTCATCGACCCGGTCACTTTCATGGAGCTCGGGCCGAAGGAGGTGGGCGAGATCGTCACGCACGGCCCGCAGGTGTTCCGCGGCTATTGGAAGCAGCCCAGGGCGACCGAAGAAGCGTTCATCCAGCACGACGGCAAGAAGTTCTTCCGCACGGGCGACCTCGGCTACTTCGACGAGGAGGGCTACTTCTTCATCACCGACCGGCTGAAGCGCATGATCAACGCCTCGGGCTTCAAGGTGTGGCCCGCGGAGGTCGAGGCGATGCTCTACGCCCACCCCGACATCCAGGAGGCCTGCGTCATCGGCACGCGCGATGCGCACCGCGGCGAGACGGTGAAGGCGGTGGTGGTGCTGAAAGCGGCCGCGCGTGGGCGCGTGCACGAGGACGACGTCGTCGCTTGGGCGAAAGAGCACATGGCGGCTTTCAAGTATCCGCGCGTGGTCGAATTCGTGGAACAGCTGCCCAAGACGGCGACCGGGAAGGTATTCTGGCGAAGACTGCAGGAAGAGGAGAACAAGCGATGCGGGTCTGGCTGATCGGACTGGCGTTCCTCGCGCTGCCCGCCTGGGCGCAGGTGAGTGCGCAGCACCCCTGGTCGCGCGCGACGCCGCCGGGCGCCAAGGTGGCCGCGGGCTTCATGCAGCTCAAGAACGCGGGCGCCGCCGATCGCGTGGTCGGCGCCTCTTCGCCGGTCGCCGGGCGCGTGGAGATGCACGTCACGGTGCGCGATGGCGACGTGATGAAGATGCGCGAGGTGAAAGGCTTCGATCTCCCCGCAGGCGGCAGCGTCGAGCTCAAGCCCGGCGGCGCGCACCTGATGCTGATGGACCTCAAGCGCCCGATCAAGAAGGGCGAGAAGGTGTCCCTGACGCTCAAGCTGGAGAAGGGCGGGGAGCTGAAGCTCGAGATGACGGTCGAGGAGGCGGGCGCGCGGTCGCCGGCCACCCACTAGTCGCACTAGCGCCGCGCTAGAAGATCTGCCGCCCGAGCCACCAGGCGATGGCGGCGATGAAGGCTGAGCAGGGAATCGTCAGCACCCAGGCCCAGACGATATTGCCCGCCACGCCCCAGCGCACTGCCGACGTGGACTGCGCCGCGCCGACGCCGACGATCGCGCCGGTGATGGTGTGCGTGGTGGACACGGGAATGCCGAGCCCGGTTGCGACGAACAGCATCACCGCACCGCCGCTTTCGGCGCAGAAGCCGCCCACCGGCTTCAGCTTGGTGATCCGCTGGCCCATGGTCTTGACGATGCGCCAGCCGCCGAAGGCGGTGCCGAACGCGATGGTCACGTAGCACGCCACCACCACCCAGATCGGAATCGGATCCTGAGCGGCCAGGTGCCCGGATGCGATCAGCAGCATCCAGATGATGCCGGCGGTCTTCTGCGCATCGTTGCCGCCGTGCCCAAGGCTGTAGAGGGACGCCGATATCAGCTGCAGCCGCCGGAACCAGCGGTCCACGCGCGAGGGCGTCGCGCGCACGAAGGCCCAGCTCACCGCGAGCATGAGCAGGGCCCCGAGCAGCATGCCCATCAGCGGCGAGATGAGGATGAAGGCGCAGGTCTTGAGGATCCCCGCCGGCACCAGCGCCCAGGTGCCGGCCTTGGCCACCGCGGCGCCGACCAGCCCGCCGATCAGCGCGTGCGAAGAGGAAGACGGAATGCCGTAGTACCAGGTGATCAGGTTCCAGGAAATGGCGCCGACCAGCGCGCCGAACACCAGGTAGTGGTCGACGATGCCCTGCTCGACGATGCCCCGGCCGACGGTGGTGGCGACGCTGAGGTGGAACACGAACAGCGCGGCGAAGTTGAAGAATGCCGCCATCACGACCGCCTGGTAGGGCTTGAGCACCCGGGTCGAGACGACGGTGGCGATGGAGTTGGCGGCGTCGTGGAAGCCGTTCATGAAGTCGAAGGCCAGCGCCACCGCGACGAGCGCGACCACCACCCACAGCGAGATCGTGGCCGCTTCCACTGCCTACGAGTTTTCCAGGACGATGCCTTCGATGACGTTGGCCACGTCCTCGCAGCGATCGGTGATCGTCTCCAGCAGGTCGTAGATCACGCGCAGCTTCATCACCTGCTTGAGGTCGTTCTCCTCGCGAAACAGCTTGGAGAGCGCCGCGCGCATCACGCGGTCGGCGTCCGACTCGAGCCGGTCGATCTCCTCGCACAGCTTGAGGATGGCGTCGGGGCGCTTCACGTTGGTGAGCAGGCCGACCACGGTCCTTACGCGCTCGCAGCACATCTGGCAGATCTCGGCGAGCTGCTTCGCCTCGGGCGTGACGCGGCGCAGGTCGTAGAGCGCCACCGATTCGGCGACGTCCTGGATCAGGTCGAGGATGTCGTCCATCGACGTGATCAGCTGGTGGATCTGGTCGCGGTCGAAAGGGGTGATGAAGGTCTTGTGCAGGAGGGTGATGCATTCGTGCGTGATCTTGTCCGCGGCGCGCTCCGCGGTGTCGATGCGCTGCGCGTGGGCCTCCAGCTCGCTGAAATTGCCGATCATCGCCGCGAGCTCGCGGCTGCCCTCGACGATGCGCTCGGCGTGCGCGTTGAACAGGTCGAAGAACTTGCCCTCGCGGGGCATCAGGCGTCCGAGCATTCCGTCTCCCTAGTCGGCAGTCCCGAGCCCGGCTTTCTTCAGCCGCTCGATGTCGGCGCCCGAGAAGCCCCAATCCTTGAGCGCGGCGCGCCCCAGCACGCCGCGCTCGGGCGGCACGCGGCTGACTTCCGCGCGCGTCGCGGAGAAGCGCGGCGCGGGCGCCGGCTGCTCCAGCCGCGCCACGCTGACGGTGCCGCGGCGCGCGAGGTTGTGCGGGTGGCGCCGCGCCTCCGAGAAGCTGAGCACCGGCGCAAAGCACGCATCCGAGCCCTCGAACACCTTCACCCACTCCTCGCGCGTCTTGCCCTTGAAGGTGCGAGCGAAGGCCTCGCGCATCGCCGGCCAGCCCGCGCGCTCGTTCTGCGGTGGCAGCCCCGAGAGACCGAGGCGCTGCAGCAGCTCCTCGTAGAACTTGGCTTCGATGGCGCCGATGGCGACGTACTTGCCGTCCCTGGTCTCGTAGCAGTCGTACCAGGGCGCGCCGGTGTCGAGGAGGTTGACGCCGCGCTCCTCCGACCAGCGGCCGGCGGCGAGGAATCCCGAGAACATCGCGGCCAGCAGCGCCGCCCCGTCCACCATTGCCGCGTCCACCACCTGGCCCTGCCCGGTCTTGTGCGCGTGCAGCAGCGCGCAGGCGATGCCGAAGCCGAGCAGCATGCCGCCGCCGCCGAAGTCGCCGACGAGGTTGAGCGGCGGCACCGGCGCCTGGCCCTTGCGGCCGAACGCGTTGAGCACGCCGGCGAGCGCGATGTAATTGATGTCGTGGCCGGCGCGCGGCGCCAGCGGCCCCTCCTGGCCCCAGCCCGTCATGCGCCCGTACACCAGCTTCGGGTTCTGCTTGAGGCACACCTCCGGCCCGAGCCCGAGGCGCTCCATGACACCCGGGCGGAAGCCTTCGATCAGCGCGTCGGCGCGTGCGACGAGCTCGAGCGCCGCGGCGGCGCCGTCCTTGCTCTTGAGATCGAGCGTCACCGAGCGCCGCCCGCGCAGCATGACGTCCATCCAGCGCTCGCGCGCGAGGCCGAGGTCGGAGGACGCGGGACGGTCCACCAGCAGCACGTCCGCTCCCATGTCGGCGAGGAGCATCCCGGCGAAGGGCCCGGGGCCGATCGCCTCGAACTCGAGAACCTTCAGGCCTGCGAGCGGTCCGGGCATCCGGGCTCCCCTCCCTACTGATCGAGCTTCACGCCGAGGTCGCGGATCACCTTGCCCCAGCGCGCATCCAGATCGCGTGCGACGCGCGCCATCTCCGCGGGCGGCATGCCGGAGGCTTCCGATCCGCCCCTGGCGAAGAGCTCCTTCACGTCCGGGTGCAGGATCCCTTTTGCCAGATGCTGGTACACGGCTTCCACGGTGGCAGGCGGCATGTTCGCCGGGCCCCAGAACCATAGGTAGCCCCACATGCCCACGTCGTAGCCGAGTTCGCGCATGGTCGGGAGGTAGGGCAGCGCCTCATAGCGCGTCTCGGCGGCGGCGGCGAGCATCTTCACCCTGCCGGTCTTCGCGTTGGCGATGGCGGTGGTCGGGCCGTCGAAGAAGAGCTGCGTGACGCCGGAAAGGTGCCCCTGCATGGCGTCGCCGCTGCCTTTGTAGGGCACGTGCACCATGTCGATGCCGGCCAGCCGCTTGAACAACTCGCCGTTCAGGTGCGAGGTCGAGCCCGCGCCGAAGGACGCATAGTTGAGCTTGTCCGGATTGGCCTTGGCGTAGTCGACCAGCCCGCGGACCGTGTTATAGGGCTGCGAGACGTGCGCTGTCAGGATGGTTGCCGACTTGGCACCCGCGGTGATGGGCGTGAAGTCCTTGAACGCGTCCCAGGGCGGCGTCCGGTACAGGTGCGGGATCTGCACGTGCGTGGCAATGGTGTAGAGCAGGGTGTGGCCGTCGGGCGCTGCCTTCTGCACCTCGCGCGCGCCGATCACCGTCGAGCCGCCAGGGCGGTTCTCGACGATCACCGAAGCGCCGAGCGATTCGCCCATCTTCTGCGCAATGGCGCGCGCCTGAATGTCGGTCTGGCCGCCGGGCGCGAACGGCACGACGATGCGCACCGGCTTGCCGGGCTGCGGGAACTGCTGGGCGTGCAGCGGAAACGCCGCGAGCGCCGCGGCGAAAAGCAGTGCAAGGTGTCTCATGGCCCCTCCTCCGTGAGGGGCCTATCCTAGCAGCCCGCCCGCGCGCTCTGCGCGCCCAGGTCAGTGCATGCCCAGCGATGCCTCGATGTTGCGCACCATCGCCACCAGGCGCGGGCCGATGTCTTCCTCGAGCTGGCCCTTCTTCAGGATGAACGCTGGGACCGTGCAGTTGAAGGCCACCACTTCGCCGTCCACCGTGCGGCGCATCGGCGCGCCGACCGCGTGCACCTCGCGCAGCAGCTCGCCGTGCGACACGCAGAAGCCGCGGCCGCGGATGTCCTCGAGCGCCTTGTCGATCTGCGGCCGGTACTTGCGGTGCATCTCGGGCTCCTTGACCTTGAGCTGGTTGAGCACCGCGTCGCGCTCGGGCGGCGTGCAGGAGGCGATGTAGGCGCGGCCGATCACCGACTGCGCGATCGGCACCGCGGTGCCGATGTCGGGAAGCGTGGCGATGCCGTTGCCGCTGCGGCTGGACTCGACGTAGACCATGCTCAGGCGGTCGCGCATGCCCATCGACACCGAGCCGTTGCAGTAGTCGGCCAGCTCCCGCATCAGCGGCCGCGCGACTTGGCGCACGCTCATCGAGGCGAGCAGGGGATAGCCGATGGACAGCACCGCCGAGCCGAGCTGGTATTTGCCCAGTCGCATGTTGTGGCGCAGGTAGCCGAGCTTGGTGAGCGTGTAGGTCAGTCGCGACACGGTGGGCTTGGGCAGGCCCGTGCGCACCGAAATCTCCTTGTTGCCAAGCATCGCCTCGAGCGGCGTGAAGCAGCGCAGCACCTCGAGTCCGCGCGCCAGGGTAGTGGCAAACTGGCGGTCCCCCTCGTGCTCGTAGCTGAACTGCGGCTCGGCCGGGGAAAGCGGTGCGGTGGACTCGGGTGCGCCCATGGCGTCTCCTCTGGTTCTGGTCGCTGCAGCGGGGTGCGGCAGGAATGTTTCGCGTTTCGATATTCGGACGGCGGCGACGCACTGTCAACTTAGTCGTACCATATTTCGCATAGCGAAAATATCAAAGGAATCATGGTTCTCATTTCACCCAAATCCCTTTTCGACCTGACTGGCAAGGTCGCGCTGATCACGGGTTCCACGCGGGGCATCGGCAAGTCGATTGCCCAGGAAATGGCGCGCGCGGGTGCCCGCGTGGTGGTCTCCAGCCGCAAGGCGGAGGCCTGCGCGCAGGTGCGCGCCGAGTTCGAGAAGGAGGGCTACGAAGTGCTGGCGCAGCCTTGCAACGTCTCGAGGAAGGAGGAGTTGCAGGCGCTGGTCGACGCGACTCTCGAGCGCTGGGGACGCATCGACATCGCCGTTTCAAACGCAGCCTCCAATCCGTACTACGGACCGCTCGCCGCCATTCCGGACGACGCGTTCGACAAGATCTTCAACAACAACGTGAAGAGCGTGCTGTGGCTCGCTTCGATGACGCTGCCGGGCATGGCCGAGCGCGGCGGCGGCAGCTACATCACCGTGGGCTCGATCGGCGGCATCATCGCCAACACCGTGATCGGCGCCTACGGCATGTCCAAGGCCGCCGACCACATGCTGGTGAAGAACCTCGCCGCCGAATGGGGGCCGAAGAACGTGCGCGTCAACGCCATCGCGCCCGGGCTGATCAAGACCGATTTCGCCAAGGCCCTTTGGGAGGACCCGAAGCGGCGCCAGGAGCGCGAGGCGGCCACGCCGCTGCGGCGCCTGGGCGAGCCGCGAGACATCGGCGGGATCGCGGTGTTCCTCGCCTCCGATGCCGCCGCCTTCATCACGGGGCAGTGCATCGTGGCCGACGGCGGAGTTACCATTCTGTAGGCGGGGCCAGGGGCCCGCGCGACGAGGACGGAGGCACGGATGGACCTGAACTATTCCCAGGAAGAACTGGCGTTCCGCGACCAGGTACGCGGCTGGCTGAAAGACAACCTGCCCGCCGACCTGCGCGAGAAGATCGCGAGCTACGCGGAGCTGACGCGCGACGACCTGCTGCGCTGGCACAGGATCCTCGCCAAGCAGGGCTGGGTCGCGCCCTCCTGGCCCAAGGAGTGGGGAGGCACGGGCTGGAGCGTGGTGCAGCGCTACATCTTCGAGGAGGAGTGCGGTTTTGCCGGCACGCCGCCGCTGATCCCCTTCGGCCTTTCGATGTGCGGCCCGGTGCTGCTGCGCTTCGGCAGCGACGAGCAGAAGAAGCGCTTCCTGCCGCGCATCTACAACGGCGACGACTTCTGGTGCCAGGGCTACTCCGAGCCCGGCTCGGGGTCCGATCTCGCCTCGCTCAAGACCAAGGCCGTGCGCAACGGCGACCATTACGTAGTCAATGGCCAGAAGACCTGGACCACGCTTGGGCACTACGCCGACTGGATCTTCTGCCTGGTGCGCACCGATTCCAGCACCGCCAAGCGCCAGGAAGGCATCAGCTTCATTCTCATCGACATGAAGGCGCCCGGCATCACGGTGCGGCCGCTCATCCTGATGGACGGCGGGCACGAAGTGAACGAGGTGTTCTTCGACGACGTCAAGGTCCCGGTCGGCAACCTCGTGCACAACGAAGGCGAGGGCTGGACGGTCGCCAAGTACCTCCTCGGCCACGAGCGCATGAACACCGGGCGCATCGGCGCCTCCAAGCGGGAACTGGCCAAGCTGAAGGAATTCGCCGCGCAGCAGCCCGGCAACGGGAAGTCGCTGATGGAAGACCCGCGCTTTCGCGACAAGCTCTCGCGCCTCGAAGTCGAGCTGATGGCGCTGGAGATCACCAACCTCAGATTCCTCGACCGCATGCGCCGCACCGGCCAGCCGCCGGGGGCCGACGTGTCGATGCTCAAGATCAAGGGCACCGAGATCCAGCAGGGGCTCACCGAGCTGATGATGCAGGCGGTCGGCCCGCTCGCGCAGCCGTTCAAGGCAGTCAATGGCGACGCCGGGTTCGACGAGTTCACCGCGGCGATCGCGCCGCGCTACTGCAATTTCCGCAAGACGACGATCTACGCCGGGTCGAACGAGATCCAGCGCAACATCATCGCCAAGATGACCTTGGGGCTGTAACGCGGGGACACCATGAATTTTGACTACAACGAAGAGCAGCAACTACTCGCCGATTCCGTCCGGCGCTTCATCCAGAAGGGCTACGACTTCGAGGCGCGCAAGAAGGTCGTGCTTTCGCCGGAGGGCTACAGCGAATCGGTGTGGGGCACGCTCGCCGAGATGGGCCTCACCGGCATCCCGTTCTCGCCCGACCACGGCGGCTTCGGCGGCGGCGCCATCGACCTGCTGAGCGTGATGGAGGCCTTCGGCGAAGGCCTGGTGGTCGAGCCGTTCCTCGCGACCCTGATGGGCGCGCAATGCGTGTCGCGCGCCGGCAGCGACTCGCAACGGAAGGCGATCCTTCCGGCGGTGGTGGAAGGCAAGCTCAAGATCGCCTTCGCTTTCTCGGAGAAGGGCGCGCGCTACGACCTCGCGAACGTGAAGACGGCGGCGAAGAAGTCTGGCAGCGGCTGGACGCTGGACGGCGAGAAGGCCGTGGTGCTGGGCGCGCCGGCGGCGGCGAAGCTCGTGGTCTCGGCGAAGACGCTGGCGGGGCTGAGCCTGTTCCTCGTGGAGGCGAAGGCCGCAAAGCTGAGGCCTTACCGCACGCTGGATGAGATGCGCGCGGCGGACGTGGTGCTGCAGAACACGCCGGGCGAATTGCTCGGGGCCGAGGGCAAGGCGCTGCCGGTGATCGAGGCGGTGGTGGATTTCGCCACGGCGCTCGTCTGCGCGGAAGCCGTGGGTGCGATGAAGTTCTCCTGCGATGCCACGCTCGAGTACCTCAAGACACGCAAGCAGTTCGGCGTGCCGATCGGCACCTTCCAGGCGCTGCAGCACCGCATCGTGGACATGTACGTCGCCTACGAGCAGGCGAAATCCATGGCGTTCCTGGCCTGCAGCCAGGCCGACACGGCGGCGGACGCGAAGGAGCGCATGCGCGGGATTTCCGCGGCCAAGATCAAGATCGCTGACAACGCGCGCCTCATCAGCCAGGAGGCGATCCAGCTGCACGGCGGCATGGGCATGAGCGAGGAGCTGAAGGTGAGCCACTCGTTCCGCCGGCTCACCATGATCGCGCAGCAGTTCGGCGACGCCGACCACCACCTGGAGCGCTTCGCCGGCTGCGGCTGAACCGGGCCCGGCCTGGCGAGGCCCGGTGCGGTGGCACCCAGGACTGCGCACCCATGACAGCCCCACACTGGGTGAACCCGGGCGCGCTGCACTACTGGGCCTTCGTGGCGCTGGTGATCGCGGTGTCGCTCGCCTTCGGGTGGGTCCTCGCACCGTTCTACGAGGCGATCATCTGGGCGACGATCCTGGCGGTTCTTTTCGCGCCGATGCAGCGCTGGCTGCACGTGCGCCTGCAGAACTGGCCCACCCTGGCCGCGCTCATCTGCCTCGCGGTCATCCTGCTGATGGTGATTCTCCCGGTGACGCTGATCGCAGTCTCGTTCCTGCAGGAGATGAGGACCGGGTACGCGATGTTCCTGGCCGGCGA
>Ga0180077_1000026_pt1 | contig 17771 bp, 36 predicted proteins | sample EasRiv466_16_10D_FD_123014 | JGI IMG/M metagenome (GOLD analysis project Ga0180077, IMG submission 123014) | Soil microbial communities from meander-bound floodplain in the East River, Colorado, USA - East River metaG ERMLT466_16_10D | ecosystem: Environmental > Terrestrial > Soil > Floodplain ...
CCGGAACCGATGCCGCCACCGCCGGACCAGCCGCACCGGCCGGAGCCGATCCAACCACCGCCGGAACCACCGCCGGAACCACCGGAACGGGTGCCTTGGCAGGCTTTTGCCGGATACCGCACGCAATCAGCGCAGCAGACACCGTCTGCCGCCCGATACCTTCCCGCGCGGCAGCGAACCGCACCGCGCCGACGATGACCGACGCCGGAACCCCAACGTCAACCGCCGCGCGGATTGCGTCCCGCAACCCCGTCGTCGCCGACTTAAAGGCAACCGTTGCCTTTTCGAGGTTCGTCACGGCTTGGTTCTGAGCCTCATTCATCCCCGCCAACACTGGCGCCAGAATACCCGCTTCCGGAGCGTCAAGGATGCTCGCCCCTTCCGGGGGAAGGACCTCAAACTCCATGAGCACAGCTTGGACGCTCTGCCCCGTGATAGAAGCCGGGATGTTGCCCGGGTTCACCATCTTGTTCTTGCGCATGACTCTGATTCTCCGATTCCCCTTTGAATGAACCGTTTCAACGTAAGGGGAACGTCGAACGGACGGGATGTTAGAATCCCTTATGGGGGGCGGACCGCCCTCCATCACCTAGTTAAGTGAACATCCAATGTTCCCCGATTTCGTCCACGCGTGGACGGGCTAAGGACTTGGGGGGCAAAGGGTTAGGAAAAAAACATGAAAATTTTTTGGATACCCCTTTTCCCCGCAAGCCGCTACCTCCCCCCCCTCTTTTCTGACCCCTCGGATCGTAAGTCCTTGCGCCTCTAAGTAGTGAATAGAACCCTAATTGTGCGCGGCAATTGTGCGTTTCTGTCCACGCGTGGACAGGCTTGCACCCCGGCCGGAACCCCACCCCGCCCCCCTCCCGGGCCGGAGCGTGACGAAGGGGCAACGCCTTGTAACCCGCTCGCTGTCAACACGTTGACAGACTTCCAAACTCCGCCCCGCCCGCCGCCGGCCGGCCGCACCCGCCGCCGGCCGGCCGGCCGGCAGGGGGGGGGAGGCCCCCAAGGGGGGCATGGGATGAAGGGACTCATCAATATATCCCCCCTCCCTCCTCACAACAACATGTTGCCCAACGACATACCAGCCAATCTACACTACTTTACTCAAGAATCTATCCCCTTGGTAATCAACGAGAGCCACACCCGATGGAACATAACCGGGGTGGGGAAGGGGTGGGGAGGGGGTGGGGAGGGAGGCCAGAGAAGTGCTGGGCAATAAGCCTGCCTTACGCATTACGAGACCCCCGGGGCGCCCGAACCGCCAAAAGCTGCGGTTTCATTGGGGTTTTAGCTCGATTTTCTGCACCTTGTTCGACCCTTCCTGGGTGATCGTGTCGTTCCGGTGGTAGGCCCCATGTCCAGTGACCCAGACGCACCCCGCCAGGAACGCCAGGGAGCCCAGGACGATCCAGGGGACCTGCTTCACGTACCAGGGTCTCCGGGCTTCCTGGCTTGATCCGGCCGGAGTGGGGGTGGTAGCTTTCATGCGGGCGGAGGATTGCTCCTGTGTCCCGCCCCGGGCCAGCCCCAAAACAGACCCCCTCATCCAGGCTCTTTCACTCTGTGCTTGACAGAAGTCAAGTCTTCGTAGACCCTCCACATACTCCTGTGAGAACCATCCACATCGCCAAAGGCAACCCCAACCGTTCCGACGACGGCAGCGCCCTGTATCCCTACCGGATCAAGGACGGCTACGCTTTCGACGCCATCTTCAAGGCAAACCGAGAGCCAACCACGTTCATCCTGCACCCGGGAGAGTACTTCACCCGTGGAAGCTGGGCCTTCGCGGGCATTCCCGGCTACGCCCTGTTGGCGCCCAACTGCCACTTGGTCGGAGCCAACGGCAGCGAGGCGACCTTTCTCTCGCTCGACCCGGGCTACGAGCGGCTTCTGGACGGCAAGGACCCCGGCTACGTCGAAACCGTCATCGGGGGCGGCAACCAAGTGAGTGGCTCGAACCAGATGGTCGTCACCGGGCTCACCATCGACGCCTCAGCCGCGCAGGTCCCCTCCTCCGGCATCCACACCTACTCCGGCGGCACCACGATCTCCGACGTCCGGGTGGTCGGAGTCCGGGGAACGTGGGGTGCGGCCGAGGGATTCGGCATCCTGGTCAACGACGCGGCCGTCGCCCGCAATGGCGGCAACCGTGTCTCCGGCTGCCGGGTGGAGTTCTACGGGCAGGGGGACGAGAGCTACTGGAATGGGATTTACCTCGGATCGGTTGACGAGCGCGGGGCGCCCAACGTCATCGAGAATTGCTTCGTCACGGCGGAGATCATCCCCAACGCCAAACGCGGGCACACCTGCTTCGCGGCCAACCTGAATACCACTGTCCGAAACTGCTCCGGGTCTGGGTGCCACCGGTGGTTTTTCTGCGACACGGCCAACGTCGGCAATCTGGAGATCACCGGCTGCCGCGGGGATTACGGCTACGTCGCGGTCGATCTTCCCGCTCCGGCGACGGCCGCGAACCCGATCGAATACCGGCGCAAAATCCGCGTGACCCACTGCACGTTCGACAACGTCAACGCGACGGATAATCACGCCATCGCGATCCTGCTCAAGGACATGACCGCGGACTACAACTCGGTCCGCATGGAGGACGTGGACGTGGACTCGTGCCGGTTTTCCAGCGAGTTGCCGCCGGGCATGTTCTACCTCTGCTCCATTCAAGCGCAGCAAACCAAGCGGGTGTGGTTCAGGAATTGCGCGTGGCCGGAGGGAACGGAGGCTCGGGCGGGGATCTTCTCGCCTACCCCTCAATCAGAATGCCTGATTCAAGGAGTCCCAACCGGAACATGAACCATCCCAACGCCAAACTGATTGCGCCCGGAGAACGGTTCGGTAAGTGGACCGTGATCGAATCGTTCGTCGGGATGTACCTTTCCTTCCGCCAAAGCTGTTGTCGCGTGCGGTGCGATTGCGGTACTGAAAAGGTCGTGCAGGCATCGCGATTAAGGCTCGGCCGCACAACGTCGTGTCGCTGCTGCCGTCCCTCAGCGGTCCAAACCCACGGGATGACCGACACGCGGGAGTTCAAGGCGTGGGCAGCCATGAAAATGCGCTGCGGGAACCGGAGCCATCGGGCGTTCGTCCATTACGGGGGCAGGGGAATTACTGTCTGTGAAGCATGGCGGGATTCGTTCGCCGTGTTCCTGAAGGATATGGGTCCATGTCCGCCGAGCATGACCATCGACCGCATCGACAACGACGGGGACTACGAGCCGGGCAACTGCCGGTGGGCGACGCGGAAGGAACAGGCGAACAACCGGCGGAGCAACAAGCCGATCACGGTGGGCAAGCGAACGCAGGGTATTCGCGACTGGGCTGCGGAAGTGGGCGAACACCCTGAGACGTTGCGATCCCGCATCCTCGCTGGATGGTCCCACACCCGCGCTATTTTCGAGCCGGTCGAATCCAAGAATCGCCGCCCCAAACACCGCAATACCCCCATCGGAGCCTAGTCCCATGGCCGATTCATACTTCATCGCGACGGAGTTCAAATTCCAGGCGCTGGTCAAAGCGGAGCTGGCTGGCGCCAGGGCCGGGCACGGTCCCATCGCGACGGCCCACGAAGGCTACGCAGTCATCCTGGAGGAACTGGACGAGTTCTGGGAGGAGGTAAGGAAGAAGCGCAAGGACCGCGACCCGCACCTCATGCTGCACGAATTGGTCCAGCTCGCGGCCATGGTCCAGCGGACCGCCGAAGACCTGGAACTCGTCGAAGGAGGTCGCCCATGAAATGCAACTACCGGCACTTCGAGTCCGACGGTGCGCTTTGCCTCGTGGACGAGGGTGGCGTGCGTTCGCTAACCAACTCCATCGAGGACGTCATCGAGGAACTGAAGGGACGCGGCATCGTCGTCGACCGGACGATGGTCTATCGCGACAGCGAGGGCGTTTGGGACGGGGTAGCGGTCGTCGAGGGCGAATTTGGCGACTTCGTTCTCCTTGGGGCACGGTCGCATGAGGAAGCGATTCGCAAATTCCGAGACGTAGCCAAATGACCATCTCCGACGCCATCCACGAAATCGAGCGCCTTGATCCCCGCGACCTCCACGGCCACCCGGAGCGGATGGCGGCGGAGATCGTCCGCCTTCAGGAGCGCATCCGCCAGCTCGAAGTCCGGGTGGATGCGCTCGTCCTGAACAACCCGCAGCTTTTCGGGGTGACCTGCCCGGAACAGCACGACGACCAACCATCAAGGAATCCTTAAAGGTTCGCATGAGCGCCATCTCCGACAAGATCCGTGGCAGGGTGGACGAGGCTGCCCAGGCCCTCTCCGAGTACGCCGACACGGTCATCGTCATCATCCATTCGGCCAACACCGAGGAGGACGGCATCGAGCAGAGCTACACGGCCACGCGCGGGTCCCAGTACACCCGCTACGCGATCCTCAAGGAGAAGGTGCTCGCGTGGGAGCAGTACATTCGCACTTACGCGGACATCCAGCAGAAAAGAGACATGAAGCCATGACTCCACCCCCGCTCAAAACCCTTTGTTTCGAGTGCGGTGTCCCCCTCGAATGCTATTGGCCGGAGACGATGACGTGGGCCGGAGAACCGGTGTCCCGCGAAGAGTTCATGACCAACGCCCTGCGCCACGAGCGGGTGCGGGTCGTGTGCGACGACTGCTTGGCCAAGATGCGCGACGTGAAGCTGGAAGACCTGCGATGGGATGCAGCATAAGTATGGAATATTCGTGCGCGATGGAGAAGCCATACGAAAAGGAGCTGGCCGAAATACTTGCGCTCTGCCTTGAAGAAACTCGCCTGATTTGTCAGGAGGCGGAGCAGATTTCCCTCGCCGAATGAATATCCTGGTCACCGACGAGGGCACGCCCGCCCCATGCGAACTTTGCGGCAAGATGGAGGAACTCCGTCCCTACGGACCGAAGGGCGAACGTGTCTGCATCGACTGCGCCATGAAGGACGAGGAGGCGGCGAAGCGGGCGTTCTTCAAGCGCCTTGAGGGCGTGGACATCCTCGTCATCAAGTGAAGACCGAGCTTTCCGTCGGGGTTACCCGTGGAGCGCCGCCCCAAAGACTCGCCACCCCAAAAGCGCGATGACGATCCAGAGCAGGATATGCCCACCCAGGGGCCACGGTCGGGTTCCCGCAGCGGTTGGCCAGTTGACGAGGAAACCGAAGAGAAGCCAAAGGATCATGAGCAACCAGAATAAAAAGGCGAGGGTCATGGTGGCTGGAGCCTGCCACCTCCGGCTCTCGTCCGGCAATAGGGGAAACGTCCCATGACCGGACTCAGCTTGAAGACCTGCTCCCGCTGCGGAGTGCGGACCGAAACCATGGGCACCCGCTGCCTGTGCGGGCACCCGTATCACCGGGAGCCAATCGACTTCGCCCGCGCCATGGACCTTCTCGTCCGCATTGCCACGGAGCGCCCGGAGACTTTGACGGACGAGGAGCTGGAACTCCTCGATGCCTTCGGTGCCCGGGTCGACGCCGCGCAGGCGGCGGAAGACGGGGCGCCGGTCAGACGATGAAGCCCCTCGACGCCATGCTCGCCCTCACCTCCGGGTTTTGTTTTGCCTGGGCCTCCTACCTCTTCGAGACCGGGCAATGGGTGCTGGCATGGATCGGCTTCCTGCTCGGGGTGATCGGATTTGTCGTGGCGGTGACGTCGCCGGCCAAGGCGGAAGACGCTAACGACGATGTTCCATGACCAGCCTTGATCCATTGGGTGACGACCCCGTCTCTCCGGAACCTCCCATCTCGCAGGATCTCAACAAGCCCATGTGCGGACTCTGCATGAGGGACGACCGGCCGCTTCGCCCCGCCCGGTGCGACGAGCGGCCCGAGGGGAAGCTGGGATTCCCTTACGGGATGTACCACTGCCCCGAATGCGGGGCGATGGTCGTTGCCGGATTCCCGCACCCCCATCTCTGTGACAACTGCCAGCCGAAGGAAGAAGCATGAGCGTGAAGATTGTCCTCTGTGTCCCCTGCCCCCATTGCGAAGCAGTCCATCGCCTTTCCGGGAAGCGGGCCGAGATCGGCAACATCGTGATTTGCGCGAGCTGCGGAAAGGAGTCGGTGGTGGACGTCATGGGGATTCGCCCGCTTTCCATCGAGGAGGCGTTCACGATGGCTCCGGAGACCAGGGCGCAGCTCGCGGCCCGGAAGCGGGAGTGGCAGAAGATGAAGAACGTGGAGGCCCAGAACACTCCCGCCAATTAATGACCTACCGATGTCAGTAAGAAGGTTCAAGATCACCGAGGAGGGGTCGGTGGGGATGCGCTTCGGCCGGCTGAAGGTTCAGCAACTGGAGCGCGTGATTGGCCACCCCCTCAGAGCCGTTTGCCAGTGCGATTGCGGAAAGCTGGTGATCGTATTCTGGCGCAACCTCAAGACCGGAAACACGCGCTCCTGCGGGTGCTGGAGAACGAAGCGGGCGCCCGCCAGGGGCACGGTGGCCGAGTTCTGCGCGAAACACCGGATCAGCAGGAGCACTTACTACAACTGGCGCAGGCGCGCGGAGGCAGTTCCATGACCGGAGAAACCGTGAAGATTCGGTGTTGGCGAATCGGCGGCACCCCCAAGGCTTACCTTCTCGCGAAGGAACCCAAGGCGCGCGACCCCAAGCCGAAGGGAATCTGGTTCCCGCGTTCCCAATGCGAGCATGTCTCGGTGATGAATTCCGAGCCCGGGGGCTGGGACGAGGTCGTCATCACGATGCAGGAATGGATCGCCGCCCAGAAGGGCCTTCTGTGAACCGCGATGCCCGGCAATGAACTCACATTGGCCGAACTCATGGCCGAACGCGCCCGGCTCAACGGGCTTTTGGATGACGTGAAAGCGAAAATCAAAAACGCCCGGAAAGGCCAGGGGACCTATCGGGAGCGGCTCTGCGCCGAGAAACTCAAGAACAGGGCAAAGAAGGAAACTGTGAACCGCGAGGAAAACGAGGAAATCCTGAGGAAGTACGGGTTTTTATGACCACCATTATCTACCATCGCAGCGATCCGGACGGCTGGTTCAGCAATACCGTCGCCAGAAAGTTCCTGCCCGAGGACACCCAAAGCATCGGGTGGGAGTACAACGACCCCGTCCCGGAGATCCCACCGGAGGGTGACATCTACATGGTCGACATCAGCGTGGCTGCGCTGCTCGACGATCCGGCCCTGCGAAGCCGCATCGTCTGGATCGACCACCACAAGACTGCCATCGAGAAGTGGGACGTAGCGCCACACAACCACGGCGATCAAGACGCGCCGCCTCCGTTTCGAGGCGTTCGCATCGACGGCGTCGCCGCCTGCCGGCTCTGCTGGTGGTTTTTCCAGATGCAATCCATCGACCCCGCAGAGACGCTGCGCTCGCCCCATCCCTCATTCCTGCCCGAGCGCATCGACTGGTCCAGGCGCCAGTCAGGCGAGCCCGAGGTGCTTTTCCTCGTCGGTCTGCGGGACGTGTGGAAGCACGAGGGCACCCGCGACGAGTGGGCCTGCAACACGCTAAACCTCTCCCTCGTGGCTCGGCAGGATGACGAGGAGTTGCGCCAACATCTCATAGACCAAGAAGACGAAGATTCGGCGGCACCCGGGGTGACTGTCGGGAGTCTGTGCGACCAGGGCTCTGCGATCCAACGCTACGCGTACAGCCTGAACGCCGAGCATGCGGTTCGTGGTGGGATGATCCGAAGGTGGCGCGGGCTCACGTGGGCCGTGCTCAACAGTCAAGCGAAGGGAAACCAGACCTTGGCGGCGTGGGCCCAACTCCGCTCTGAAGTCATCGACGGCCTCCTCGTCTGGTCGGTTGGCGCGGGCGGCAAGGTTAACGTCTCCCTCTACCACGCGCCAGGGCAGAAGGATCACGACCTCTCGCTGATCGCGAAGGCGATGGGCGGCGGGGGGCACCCCGGGGCGTGCGGGTTCCAGGCCGACCTCGACTGGGCCTTGGATCTTGTCCGGGCCATGCCTCTTGCCGCACAACCTCCAATGCCATGAAACCTGAAATCCGAATCCCCGAATCCACCATCGAACCCGGGTGGCCCACCTATCTGCGGGACAAGTACGGGGTGCAGTACGTCCGCCTGCGGGACGGCAAGACGATCCAGCCGGGCCTGGGGGAGTCCTGTCTCTACGGCCTCATCGACGACGAAGGCTACGTCGACCGTGCCCATCAGTGGATTCCCAACCTGGGTGCTACCCGGGCGAACATGACCCTCACGGGCGGAACGTGGTCGACCGGCCCGCAGCTCATCGCGGCTGGGCAGACGCCGATCCAGATGCCGGAGGAACCCATTGAAGTATGATCGACCCAGGGTTGATCGCGGCCGGCAAGGCTGCCCAAGCGAGGATTCTGGCCGAGGGTTCTGTCAATGCCGTTGTCAGGATGACCAATCCGTATGACGAGGAGGAGGCCCAACGCCTGCTTCGCAACCATTCGGGCGAACCGTCCATTGCTGCCCTGTTTGCGGCCGGTTGTATGCTGATCTTCGTCGGGCTGAGGATCAAGAGGAGGGCCGTTCGATGAAAGCCTCCTTCTCTCACGTCGACGAGTTCCGCGTTCGCGGGGACAACGAGTTCGGCAGCCCCATCCACTCCCGGTGGGGCGCCTTCCAGATTCCCATCAAGGGCACCACCCAGATGTTCATCGTCATCGCCGACGACGGGACTGGCGGGGATGGGGTAGTGCCGGGAACTGGCTGGGAACACGTTTCGGTGCGCGTCCTTGTCGATGCGGCCATCTGCGCCAACCGGGTGCCAACCTGGGCCGAGATGGACTGGATCAAGCGGCTCTTCTGGAGAGACGAGGAGGTGGTCGTTCAGTACCACATCCACGGGGCGGACCGGGTGAACATCCACTCCTCGGTGCTGCACCTCTGGCGCCCTTGCGATGGGAAGTTCCCGCTGCCGGATCCGAAAATGGTATGACCCCGGCCGAAAGAGAGCAGTACCGGCTCGCCTCCGCGAAGATGATTCGTGAGGGCAGGGTGTCGGTGGAGGTCGAGATTCCCCGGACATCCGCGCATCGGCGCAAGACGCGCCGGATGATGCTGCGTCCTCCGGCGCGTCAGGCGCCCAACGTGTGGCCGAAGTTCGATGTCATCGGCCTTCCTCCGTCCAAAATACCCCCCAAGGATCGCTTGACTTCGTGAGGTTTTCATCACATACATTTTCGGCGCCACCCGGCTTGGAACCTGTCACCAACGCAATGACGCGCCCGAACTCTGTGGGCCGGGTGGCGCTATAACACCCTGAAGGAGAACTATATGGGCAGACTTGGATTCTCGGAAAGAAAGCGGTACATCGGCATCTTCAACGGCCGGATCGCCGTGCGGGTCAAGGAGCACACCGAGGGGGCTATCCGCCGGGTCAACAAGCTCCAGAAGGAGGTTTGGGAGCTGCACTACGACATCTACGAGGGCGTCGTCACCAACATCCTCAAGGAGGTCGAGGCCAAGTTTGGTCCGAGGCTGGTGATCGAGTGCGACCATTCGGACGTGTTGCAGGTCCCGTGGTCCAGCCGGTACACGAAGAGCTTCCTGGCCTGCGTCCCGAATCTGGAACTCGATGCCCCGGTTACCTTCCGGCCCTACCGATTCACGCCGGACGACAAGCCGGACAAGGTCATCAACGGGTGGACGATCATGCAGGGCAAGTCGAAGGTTCCCGAGGCGTATGATCGCACCGAACTTCCCGACCTGAAGCAGGTGATCGTCAAAGGCGCTCCCGTCTGGGACGACACGGAACTGCTCGATTTCCTCTGGCGGGAAGCCATGAAGGTCTGGTCAGCCAAGATCCATGGCACCTCCGTGCCTGCTGCGCTGTCGGAGACCTTGGAGGCAGCAACGGATGCGGACGACGTACCGTTTTGATTAAGCGTTTCTACAATGTTCTACGTGGAACCTTCCCGCCATGGACCACGACCTCAAAGCCCAGCTCGACCGGATCGAGGCCAAGCTCGACCGGCTGCTTCCCAAGCCCAGGGAGCCCAAGATCAGCGTCCCCAGGGAGAGATCACCTGCCCAGAAGGCCAACGATGCGCTCCTGCTGGCTCTGGCAGGCATCGAAGTAGGCCGGGGGGTCGAAGTCCTCTCCCCCAGCGAAGCGCGGCGCTACGGGGTGGCTGCGGCCCAAATCCGGGCGGTTACGCCTGGGGTCACGCCCGAGGAAATCAACCGCCGGGCGGCGAACTACCGGGTCCACCTTGTGGGCTGTCCGGTCACGGCCAACGCCCTGGCCAAGCACTGGCGAAAATGCGACATGGTGACCGATGCCGAGCTGGCTGCGGCCAGGAAGAACCCAAAGTCGCCTTACTTGGTCGACATTTTCAACCAAGCCCAACTGAGGAACGTGTGAGTCGCGCCGCATCGAAGCTCCCTCTTTCCGAGATCGAGTGGCAGGTGGCTGTCGACGTGGCCAACTTGTTGCTGGCGTTGTCTTTGGGTGTGAAATACGGGTTGGTTGACGAGCGACAGAAGATCAACGTGGATCGGTGCCAGTTGGTTCTGGCGCGTGGCCGGAAAAAGGGATTTCACCCCAGGACTCCGGGTCCGGCCGGGCCTCTGCCGACATGAAACGCGCCAGCGAGGCTATGGAGAACATCGCCAGCCCCTCGGCGTCCATCGACGCACCTACGGAGTGCCCAGAATGCGGAAAGACCATAGCTATCAAGGTGTTAGTGGGACCTGTAAGCCAGTTTCCGGTGCTTGAATGTCTGAGCCAAATCATCATCTGCAACGAGTGTGCGGATTTCCGGTACGCCTTCAGCGACTGCGAAGAGTCGATCAGTCGGTTGCTCCGCTGGTATCGGATCAGGCTCGGCAATCTCCTGGCCAAGAAGCTGGAGGAAGCCGCCGAGCGGCAGAAGATGCAGGAGTTGCGCTCGGCGGTTGAGGGCGAGCTTACGAACCGGGTCAGGCGGTTTGGGCGCATCGTCAGCCGCCGGTCAGGGCACGATGGGATTCCAACGGAGGCCCTCAAGGAGAGGCTTTTGGAGGTCATGGAAAGTCGCTTGAGCTACGACGGGGAGAACTCCCGGTACGTCGCGAGCTACGACGAGAGCGTTCCGAAGCTCAGGCGATTCGCCGGGGAACACGGAGTCGTCATCGTCAACCACTGGAAGGATGCGGGGCCTCCATGAATCGCTGGGTTCTCAGGGAAGGTTCCGGCAACGATGTTCTGCCCAAGAAGGTCGTGTCCAGAGTGCGTCCGTTGCCCGAGAATCAGCGGTGGGTGAATGGGACCCGGTTGGTGAGGTCGGATCACTGCATCGGCAGTCCCAAGCACACCAGTTGTCGGGTGCAACTGGACGAGGGCGAGCCCTGGCTCCTCGTCCTTTTCGAGGACCAAGAGATCGGGACTCCGGTCATGAGAACGGAATGGGTTGCGGAGGGACCTCCTTGAATGCGAAAGAGACCGAGGCGGCGTTGAAGCAGCGTGGCTATGTCAAAACGCTCAAAGGCTGGGTTCATAGCTCTCGGTTTCGTTCGATGGGTGCCGAGGTCGCCGAATCGTACCTCGGCCGTAAAGGCGAAGATCGGAGAATGGTGCAACGCAAAGAGAGCGTGGGAGGAAATGCTTGCCTACGCGGGCCTCGACCTGCACGAAGCCCTGGGCGAGGCGAGGTCGAGGTTGTCGTTACGCTCGTGCAGTGCCGGCGGCGGTTGCTCGACTCCCACGACAACCTCCGGACCTCCCTGAAGCCGTTCGTGGACCGCATTGCAGAGCATTTGGGCGTCGAGGACAGCGATCCGAGAATTCGCTGGGAGTACCTTCAGGTCCCCCTTCAGATTCACGGTGCCCCGGAGGCGCTTTTCCTGCTGATGGAGGTCCGATGAAGGCCACCATGTTTCGCGAGACGGTGCATGGGGTTCTTTTCAGTATGCACAAGGTCTTCGGGGTGCAGTGGAGGCAACCGACTCCCAGGGTGAGGGCTTCGGCGGTAGGCGGTCGGGTCACCTTCTTCGTCGACGGGGGTGATGCGGTTGCACAGGCCCAGGTTGTGGCCCCGGTGGATGCCCAGGGCGTCGTTTCCTGCGAATTGGCCATGCTGCTGGAAGCGGTGAGCACGCAGGGTTCGATGGTGGAGATGGATTCGAGTCGGAGGGCGGGTCAGTTGCGTGTGGTCTGCGGGCAGTTCTCCAGCGAGGTGCCTTGCGGGGCGATGGAGCCTACCGAAAGCCCACTTCTGGCTGGTCCGTGGACGCACCGCCTGCTGCTTTTCCAGTCGGACATCAAGGCTTGGGGTTGCGCCAATGAGATCGCTCGGGCCGATGGATCGGACGGCAACATCTGGATCGGGAGAAGCCTCAGGGGCGTGTCACTTGGTGCCCGGTCGGGCCGCATCAGGTTCATCTACAACGAACTGGGGAGGAACGATGTCGAACGTCCGGTTGCGGCACGGAACGCAGAGCGGCTTTTCCTGAACGACCAGACCATCGTCGGATTGAGCGAGAGAGCCCTGTCCGTAGACACCGGGCGAGGCGTTTTCGCGTTCCAGTGGGCTGTCAAAGGTCTGGAAAACCCAAGGCAGTCTGTCAAAGCGTTGACAGGATTGACCCGTGGGGTTGGCGTGGACGTTCAGAGGCTGACAGCGTCCGTGGACGGAGCCCTGAAGGCCAGACCTTCGTTTGGCAGTTCCAACGTCCTCATTTCCGCGCGCCGGAGCGGTTTGGCGGTCGAATACAACGACTTCTTCCCGTGGAAGACGACCATTCCTGGCACCGAGTCCCAGGAGACGTGGGAGGTTCTCGTCAACTCCGAAGACCTCATCCGGGTCGCGAAGGTGTGGGGTCCGGTGGTGAAGCTGGGTGTCGTGGATGGGAGCCCAGAGACCCCTTTGGTCGTCATTGGAAGCGGAGGGTCCGCCCGGGTGTTGCTCGATCAGCAGAAGTCGAGCCTTACGGAACATCGAATTCCTCAGCCTCTTCTGGTCGAAGCTGAGGGGCCGCCGTGATGACGTGGAAATCCTCTATGTTGACCACCCTGTCTTTGGGGATCACGAGAAGGTCGCCTTCGGCGATCATCCGGATCATCATTTGCGCGCTGGGTTTCTGACCGTGAAAAATACCAAGAATCTGCGCGACTTGGCGGAGCTTGGCCATCTGGCCCTGCTTCAGGGCAAGGGCGAAGGTTTGGTAGGTGCTGCCAATGGTTCGGACGGCGGGCCTTCCTACGGGCTTGGGGGCGAGAGAGTAGGGAAGACGAGGTGGATTACTGATTTTCCCATTCCGATAATCGAGAAGCGGGTTACTCATAGGGAGTCGGATTCACGCGGAGTGGCGATGGTCGGCGCTGATGTGGAGTGGGAGGCCAGAGTAAAACTTCCACGCCGGGAGTTCGACCGGATCGTAGCCATGTCCCGGGCGATGGCCATTCCGTTGCCGATCACGGGTCCAAAATCTCAGAACGGTGCCTTCACAGTCTTCGTTCGCGCCATCGCCCAGGGCCGATTGACTGTTTCCTGGGCAACGCAGGACGAAGTTCCATGATTCATGGTTGACATTCGATTTTGGTGAGGAAAACATCACACGCACACGCTTATGAACGTCGATATTCAGATCATCACGCGAGCCCTCGGTCGAGTCATCATTCCCTTCGGTTCCAGAATTGTCGAGCCGCCGAAGGAACCCAATCTCATCGCCGAGAACGCCCGATCCTACGCCGGGGTCTATTGGGGCACGATGGTTTCCGGGGTTCCAATCACTGGAGAGGTGATGATTCCTGTCGACACGGCTGGTAACTTCACCTCGGCCGTGCAGTGCGCCCGGAAGGAGATCGAGTTGATGTTCGAGGCGTTCTTTCCCCCGGGGTTGCCCGATGCTGAAGATGCGACGCCGCAGCTTCCCGCCGAAGAGCCCAAGGTTGTCCCCATGCCGCCGCAGGTTCCGGGAAAGGCCCCGGTTGGAAGGCCGCCCAAGCGTCGGATGGGGATGGCCCCCGTTCATCAGGTAAAACCGGAGCCGGCGACTCCGCCGCCCATCGAAGCTCCGGCGCCGGCTGCGGAAAAGCCCAGAGTGGAGCCCGCTCCCACCGCAGCCGGTCCCTCCGGGCCGGAAGGGGAACCGGAGCCGGATTTTGAGGACGAGCCGCCCGCGCCCGCTCAGACGACTTCGATGGCTCCTGCCCCGAAGGCTTCGGTTGCTCCGGCACCCGACCCGGGCGATTACGTCGTGAATCTTCCCTGCAAGTACGCCAACAAGAAGCTGAGGGAGATCGAGAAGGTTGAAGCCATCAAGTGGTTTGCCGAGAACCAGCAGACCAGCCGGGAGCCCTACCTGGGGCTTCGTCAGGCGGCGGCGAAGTGGTATGCGGTCATCGCGCGGAAGGCGGCATGAAGTTCTCGAACGACAACTTCCTTCCGTCGGCGATCTACGATGCGGTCACGACGCAGCTTCCTCGGGATGCGCGTCGTGGCCATTCGGATATTTCGGTGACCGAGATCGTGGGGCCTCCACGGATCAAGCAGTTGTTGGACCGCTACGGGGACCGGATCACCGTGGATGTCAGCGACGAGATTCAGGCTTTGCAGGGCACGGCGATGCACGAGTACATCGCCAAGAGGTCCAAGGGCAGGTCCGAGCTTCAGCTCTACTCTCAGTGGTCCGGATTTCAGAGGATGTGGGTGGCATCCGGAATCGTCGACCTGATCGACGAGGACGACGTTCTCTGGGACTACAAGAACGTCAAGGTCAAGGCCCTCGATGACGGGGTGAAGGAGGAGTGGGAGGCCCAGCTCAACCTTTACAACCGCCTCTGCGCGGACAACGGCATCGGCATCGCGGAGATGAAGGTGCTGGCCATCTTCAAGGATTGGGGGATGGAGGGGAAATACCTCAAGTCGGGCTATCCGCCCTATGCGGCGATGACCTATCCCGTGAGGATGTGGTCCAAAAACTCCACCGAGGCTTACATCCAGTACAGGTTGGGCGAGCACGAGAAGGCGTTCCCGATGTGTACGTCCCACGAACGCTGGGCGGATGACAACAAATTTGCCTTGATGCGCGAAGGTCGGAAGACCGCCGTGAAGCTGTACGACACCGAGGCCGAGGCTCGCATCCAGATGGATTTGAGGCGTCAGGCGATGCCCAACAAGGTCTGGTACACCCAGGAGCGCATCGCCATGTCGAGGCGCTGCAAGTTCTACTGCAAGGTCTGGGAGTTTTGCGATTACGGTCAGCAGGAGCGCGGAACCAACGCCGGGGGACCACCATGACAGCAATCGAGATGCGGGACATAACAGCCGAGGAGCTTGGAAAGAAGGTTGCCGATTTTCTTCGCGATTACTGGACCGAGGTTGTGAGAGTTGGCGGCGAGGACGATCAGGGGATCACGATTTGCACCCTGCGTCTCCAGATTTCGACGGTTCACCCGAATACTCCGCACAGGGTAGCTTTCAGGATGGGTCTTGGCAGTGTGAGCGAGACGAGAATCGTGGACCAGTCGGAGTTGATTGATTTGGACGACCATCCGGCTTCCGATTACTCGGATGCCGATGATCAAGGCCCAAGCGGAGAGGAGGAGATTCCGTGAGTCAATGGTTCGAGGAAAAGGCCAATGCCGGTATCGACATCGTTCGCGAGGTTTACGGCGAACGCGGGAAGCAGTATGGGGATTCGTGGGCCACATGCCGATGGCAGTTGATGGGTGCGGTGATTGGCGAGATTTGTCCTGCCGCCCTCACGATGACGGTGGAGGAACTTAGGATTGTGGCTTTGGCGGCGTACATCGACATGAAGCATGAAAGGTGCGCTCACATGGTCAAGGCCGACAGCCTTGTCGATATGACGGCGTACACGCTGGCCTTGACCAAGGCGTTAAGTGAATGGAGGGAAGGCAATGACGATCCGGTCACTGGAGGGTGAAAGGATGGTTTTCCTAGTCGAAGGCGACTCTGGGAAAACGTACAGGGTGGACTTGATGGCAGCCCGTCCGTCGGGCTGGTGTTCCTGCGAGGATTACGAGTTTCGGCACCAGTGCCATCTGAAATGGGGCGGAAGACAGCAGCGCCTGCGGTGCAAGCATATCGCGGCGGTTCGGGACTACATCGTCGATGAAGCCATCAATCAAATTGCGGCGGCGGCGAATCCAAAAGCGTGCTCCAGCAAAGCGGAAGCTGGACGCTTCGCTGAAGCTCCTCAAGTTTAGCCTGATGGCGATCCACCCCTTGTGCCAGCGTTGCCGGCGCAAGCCCTCCTACGATCTCCATCATCTGGCCCCGAGGTCGGTGGCCCCGCAGCTTGTGCTTGCCGAGGACAACCTTGTCGTCCTATGCCGTGGGTGCCACAACTGGGTCAAAGACAACCCCAGGGCGGCCTACGAAAGCGGATGGCTCAGGAAGTCATGATTTTCGACCCCAAGTTGATTAACACCTACCCGCCTTTCGTCTGCCGAATCATGGCGCGGCGGGTGGTGGTCAAAGGGGGCAAGCGCAAGGTCTTCCCGCTGAGGACGGCAGAGATTGCGAAGACCTCCGGGTTGTCCGTGGAGCGGGTGATCTGGATCGAGGGTCAGGCAAAGTGGGACGACGTGCCGGTGGGGGAGGCCATTCGTTTTCTGCGCGGGTGCCGGATGGAGCGCGAGAAGCCGTGGAGGCTCAGGTGGTTTTTCATGCGTTCGGTCGGCCGGACCGGGGGATTCCGTCACCTTGAGCTTTTGCCCGAGGAAGAAAGGAAGCGGCTCTCCGGGAAGTTCAACGAGGCGTTCCCAGCCTGGATGGAGCTGTGGGGCGCCAAGGCCCGGCCTTGATTGTTCTCTCAACGCCAGCTTGAATTTTCTGCCAGCATCGGTTATCAACCTCTGCCACTCCCATGAAACTTTCCCTGATTCCGGTCGTCTCGGTTGCGGTCCTCCTCGCGGGTTGCTGCGGTCCATGGAAGAAGGGCGATTCATCCTCCCGGGCGCGCACCACGCCACTGGAGGTTTCCGGGCCGGTCACGGTTTCAGGGCCGGTCACGGTCACCGGGCCGGTCACCACATCGGGTTCGGTTGGTGGGGTGGTTGCCGCAGCTCCCGTCACGCGAAGTGGCCCGGCGTCGGAAGCTTCCACTTCTTCGGTGTCGCCTGACGGCGAGACGCGTCTGGAGCTGAAGACCGAAGACCTTTCGGTGAACCGCGCCACGGTTTCCAATGGCGCTGCCCGCATCCGGAAGTACGTCGTCAGCGAAGAGCGATCCATCCCGGTGATGTTGCGCCGGGAGGAGTTCACGGTGGAGCGCATCCCGGCTTCAGGTCTGCCGACCACCCCGTTCGGGGAAGGCGAATCCGTCATCGACATCCCGCTGACCGTGGAGACAGCCAGTCCGGTTATCACGCCACGGGTCATCGAGGTCATCCGCGTTCGGAAGACCGTCGAGACCGATACCCGCAACGTCACCGGCACGATCCGCACGGAGAAGTTCGAGGTGACGAAGACCCCGCGCTGAGGGCCGGCTTCAGAGCTTGATCGAGGTGATCCCAGATGGGCGGGTGTTGCGGTTGGGGTCGGCTTGCAGGGCTTCGTCCTTGAGGTCGCCCGAGATTTCGCCGGAGATGCCGTAGGTCAGGGCGTCGTAGGTATGCAGCAGGGGGGACCGGATGACTCCGCCGTTGGGGTGCTGCTTCAGACCGATCAGCGAGTTGATGACGTTGCGGGCGAGGACGGAGATGGCGATGCGGTTGTCCATGAGCAGACGCATCATCAGGGAGACCCGGGCGGCGACGGACCCTGGGCCTTTTCGGACCGGCCTGATCTGGATTTGGTTCTTCGACGCGGAGAGAACTTCGGCGGCATGGGAGCCGCTTTCGCCGCTCGCCCTGAAG
>Ga0180077_1000027_pt1 | contig 17727 bp, 12 predicted proteins | sample EasRiv466_16_10D_FD_123014 | JGI IMG/M metagenome (GOLD analysis project Ga0180077, IMG submission 123014) | Soil microbial communities from meander-bound floodplain in the East River, Colorado, USA - East River metaG ERMLT466_16_10D | ecosystem: Environmental > Terrestrial > Soil > Floodplain ...
CCACGACAGGACCCCGCTCGCCGCGCCGCAACTCGCCGCGCAGCGTGGCCGAATCCTCGCCCGATCTGACTGACACCTCGCCGATCCGCAGGACGCCGCCGTCCGCCTCGAGTGCAAACTTCTCGACCAGCACCGGACGTCCCGCCAGCCAGGTGAAATCCACACCCTCCCCGCTCAGCTGCCCTTCCGCGCTCGCGTGCCGCAGATGGTCCAGGTCGGCGGTAAAACGCAGATCCCCCGCGACGCGGCCGGAATAGCGGTCGGCATCCTTGAGGAAATAGGCAAGCACCGCGCCGTGCATGGACCCGTTGAAGCGGCCCTCGACACGGCGCCCTTGCGCTCGCAAGGCAAGCGTGCTGTCGCCCTGCGCAGCCTGCACTTGCACCCGGCGCAGCTCGAACGTCCCCGGCTGCCACGACAGTTCCACCGCGGCGCTGGTTGCCTGATCGAACCGGATGCGCGCGCTCGACGCCAACCGGCGGCCCGGGCCCCAATCCAGGCGCTCGGCCTCGAACGCGAACGGCGTACGCAGGGCCAGCTGCGACGGCGCCTTCGCCTTCTCGAGGATCCAACCGACCGATTCCGGGCCCGCGCTTCCTCCGGCAAGCCGCGCCTGCACGCGGAAGTCGGGCGTGCCAATGCCGGACGCCGATCCGGAAACGATCGCCCTGGCATCGAGCATGCCCACCTCAAGCTTCTGCATTTCGGCGGCCGATCGGGTGATTCGGGCCGCACCGCCGTCTACGGTCAGCGGGCCCGGCAATGCGTCCGCCTGGATGCGCACGCCGCGCGGCAGAGCGCGCGCCTCGAACTGGAGCGAGGACACTCGTCCGGATGCCCGCAGCAGCTCCACGTCCGTCTGGCCGGTGATGGCCGGAACGCCGCGAAGCGCTTGCACGAGGGCTGGTTGCTGGCGCAACCAGGGGTAGAGCTGATCGAGATCGAGGCTCGCTTTGCCTTCGGCCGCCACCACCCGCAGTTCATTCCCCGGTCGAAGCCGTACGGCGACCTCCGAGACGCTGGATCGCCCGAAGCTCGCACGGATTGCGCTCGCGCTCACCTGCCCCGGCTCCCATTCGGCATTGCCGGCGCGCAGGAGCACCGGCCATGGCAGCGGTTTCAGTCCGAACGCGGCGTCCGCGTCCTGCAACTGCAGGCCTGCCCGCCAGCGTCCAGCCTTGTGAACAAGCTGCGCGCTGCCGCGCAGGCTTCCGCCTGCTTTCTCGATGCCCGGCAGGCCGCCGCCTTCCTCCTTGGCCAGCACGCGGCGAGCCACGGCGAGCGCCCGGGCGGCATCGAGGTCGAAGGCGAATCGGCCAAGCACCTCGCGGTCGGCGTAGGCGTACTCCAGGCCGCCCGCGAACATCTTCTCGCCCTCAACGCGGAGATCCTCAAGCTGGACCTGGGCGCGCTGCGAATCGGTTGTCACTGCCGCCCTGACGGCGACGCCTGGCACGTCGAACACCTGCGCGCCGTGCGTCACCTGGACGGAGCGCGTGCTCGCCTCGACGCGTCCTGTGAGCGCGTTCGCACGATCATCGGTCTGCAGGCTCGCTCGCACACGAAGCGGAGCGATCGCCAGCCGCACCCCCGTAGACTGCATTGCCCGCTCGACCCACGCACGCAGATCGACGTCCTCGAGCTCCAAGCTCGTCCGGCCCGACAGGTCGGCGTAGGCGAAATCTGCCTCCAGACTCAGGTGCTTCCAGTGCTCGCTGGCGCAAGTGAGCTGGAGCGCGACGCGCGAGGCCGCTGTGCGCGCGCGAAGCTCGAGCGCGTGCAATTGCAATGGCGGCAGACCGGCCAGGCGCAATTGCAGGCGGCCGCCCTCGATCGCCAGTTGCGTGTCGGGCGCGAACGCCTGCAATACTCGCGCTGCAGCCCCTGCCGCTACGCGGTACGCCGTTGCCGGGTCCGGCAACTGTTCGGCGGCGCCGGCCCGAGCCGCGGCTGGCGCTGGCGCCAGCTCGAGGCGCACTTGTGCATCGACCGCCGTCAGCGAGGCCACCTCGACGTGCCCGCGCAGCAGCGGCCAGAGCCGCAGGCTCGCCTCGAGGCGGCCGGCGCGCACGTCCAACAAACCGGGGATCTCTACGCGCGGTTGATCGAGTACGCCATGCGGGGTCGGCAGCAGACGCAGCTGCAGCCTGTCCCACGTCATCGTGCCGTGTACCAGCGTCGACAAGCGCTCCTGGAACGCCGTGCGGATGCTCGGCTGGTCCACGAGGAGTGGGAGGCCGAGCACCAGCCCCAACAGGCCGAGCGCAAACGCTCCCGCGGCGAAGGTCAATAGGCGGGCCGGCATGCGCCAGGGACTGCGCATCAGCGGAAGTTTCGCAGTGCAGACACGGTCCAGAACGGCGCGACCGCCATGGCGACCGCGCAGACCGACAGCGCGAATCCCGTGCGGTACCCGCCCGTGAGATCGTGCAGCACGCCGCCCAGGAGCGACCCGAAAGCGGCGCCGATCGCGTTGGCCGAGTAGATGGTGCCGTAGATGGTCGCGACGCGCGGCCCCGCGAACTGCCGCGTGGCAATCGCCGAGATGATCGGCCCGCGCACCCCCATGCACAGCCCGAAGACCAGCACGAAGAGCGCCAGCAGCGCCGCCGACGCCTGGTACGACAACGCGAGCAGCACCAGCACCCCGGTCGCGGTGCCTGCAAAGCTCGCGCTCACCACCTGGCGGAAGCCGAAGCGCTCCGCCAGCAACCCGCTCAAGGACACGGAAACCACCGACAGCATCCCGGTGATGCCGTAGGCGGCCGCGGCCGCGATCGGCGAGAAGCCGATGTCGATGAAGTACACGACCGCTTGCACCAGCACGATGAACATGGCGGCCGCGGTGAAGAAGAACACCTGCACCAGGGCCCAGTACAGTCGCGTGCGCATCGCCGAGCGCACGCTCCAGCCCTCACCCGGGTGGCGCGCGTGGCGCGCGCTCACGCTGTCCTGCAGGCCCAGGACGAAGCTCTTCCAGGGAATGGCGAACAGCGCGAACGGCACCGCGGCGAGCAGCAGCAGCGCAAGGATGCGGTAGGTGATGCGCCAGTCGTACAGGCCGATCAGCCCCTGCGCGAGCGGCACGAAGATCAGGCCGCCCATGCCGGCGGCCGAGAACGCGATGCCGATCGCGGTGGACAGGCGCGCGCGGTACCAGCGCGTGAGCAGCGCGGAGGCCGGCACCATGCCCACCAGGCCGACGCCGACGCCGATCGTCACGCCGACGAACAGGTAGAACTCCCACAGGTTGCCGAGCGAGGACGCGAGGAAGAACGCGGCCGCGAGGCACAGCAGCCCGCCGCTGTAGGTCATGCGCGGCCCGCAACGGTCGAACAGCGTGCCGGCAAGCGGCGCGATGAACGCCCCGACCAGCAGGTACATGGAGTAGACGCTGGTGAGTTGCGAGCGCGCCCAGCCGAACTCGCGCTCCAGCGGCAGCAGGAATACCGCGTAGGTGTCGCCGCTGCCGCGCCCCAGCAGGTTGAAGAGGAACACCGTCGCCAGCACGGCGACCGCGGTGCGTTGAGAAATCTGGGTCAGAGCAAGATTTCCGCTACGGCCTCAGCGCGTTCGCCGGGACGCCCGGAAATCTCGCTCGGGCCCTGACTTTTCCGGCTCGAGCCCGTACACCTGCCGCAGGTAGGCGAGGTAGCCCGGATCCTTGCTCACCGTCTTGCCGGGCGCGTCGGACACCTTGGCCACCGGCTGGCCGTTGCACTCGGTCATCTTGATGACGATGTTGATCGGCTCGAAGCCGAGGTCGTTGGTCAGGTTGGTGCCGATGCCGAAGGAGGTGCGCGCGCGCCCGTGGAAGCGGCGCGCGATCTCGATCGCCAGCGGAAAGGACAGCTGGTCGGAGAAGATCAGCGTCTTGGTGCGCGGGTCGACGCGGTTCCGGTGGTAGTGCGCGATCAGCTTCTCCCCCCACTGGAAGGGGTCGCCCGAATCGTGGCGCGCGCCGTCGAACAGCTTGCAGAAGTACATGTCGAAGTCGCGCAGGAACGCGTCCATGCCGTAGGTGTCGGAGATCGCGATGCCGAGGTCGCCGCGGTACTCCTGCGCCCACTTGTCGAAGGCGAAGGACTGCGCGTCGCGCAGGCGCGGCCCCAGCGCCTGGCAGGCCTGCATGTACTCGTGCGCCATCGTGCCGAGCGGCGTCACACCGTGGCGCATCGCCAGCCACACGTTGGAGGTGCCGGCGAAATACTGCGGCACCTCGCGCTTGAGCGTGGCGATGATCTCCTCGTGCCAGGCGAGCGAGAAACGCCGGCGCGTGCCGAAATCGGAGATCTTGAACTCCAGCGCCGGCTCCACCTTGCGCAGCAGCGCGATCTTGGCGTCGAGGCGCCGGCGGCCCTCGGCAAGGTCGGCGCGCGGCTGCGTGCGGCGCAGGTAGACCTCGGAGACGATCGCCAGCACCGGGATCTCGTAGAGGATGGTGTGCAGCCAGGGCCCGCGGATGGTGATCGCCAGCTCGCCGGGCGCGGGGCCGCGGCCCACCTGGATGTACTTCTCGCTGAACTGGAACAGCGCGAGGAAATCCACGAAGTCCGACTTCATGAAGCGCAGGCTGCGCAGGTAGGCGAGCTCCTCTTCCTGCAGCCGCAGGCGGCACAGGCTCGCCACCGCCTGCGCGATCTCGTCCACGTGCGGCGTGAAGTCGGCGCCTTCGGAGCGGCAGCGGAACTGGTACTCGACCTGCGCGCCCGGGAAGTGGTGCAGCACCACCTGCATCATGGTGAACTTGTACAGGTCGGTGTCGAGCAGCGACTGGATGATCATGCCGGGATTCTACCGGCGGCGAATTGCGCCGTGACCGCGGGTTCACCGCTGCGGCGCCAGGCGTGCGGCATCGCCTGCGTGCCGTGCACCGCGCCCAGGTTGCCGCGCGCATCGATGGCGACCGCGCCGATCGGCTCGCCGAAGCGCCGCCCCATGTCGTCGAGCGCCTCGCGCAGCGCCGCGGCGGGCTGGGCGCCGCGCGCAATGCGTTCGGCGACGTCCTTGGCCGTCACGTAGCGCAGCATCTGCTCGCCCCAGCCGGTGGCGGAGACCGCCGCGTGCGCGCTGGCGTAGTTGCCGGCGCCGGGAATCGGCGAGTCGCCAATCCGTCCCGCGCGCTTGCCCGAGCGCCCGCCCGTGGACGTGGCGGCGGCGAGCCGTCCGGCCGCGTCGAGCGCGACCGCGCCCACGGTGCCCACGCCCGGCGCGGCCCGCAGCGCGCGCGGCAGTCCGGGGTCGTAGTCGCCGAAGCCCTGCTCGCGCGCAAAGGCCGTCGCCGCGGGTCCCGCCAGCAGCACGCAGTCGGTGGCTTCCATCACCCGCCGCGCCACCAGCACCGGGTTGCGCACGCGCTGCACGCACGCCACGCCGCCCGCCGCGAGCGTGTCGCCCGCCATCACGCTGGCGTCCATTTCCACCTGCCCCTCGGCATTGAGCACCGAGCCGGTGCCCGCGTTGAACAGGGGATCGTCTTCGAGCGCCGCGACCGCCTCGGTCACCGCGTCGAGCGCGCTGCCACCGTCGGTCAGGCTGCGCCAGGCTACGGCCGCGGCGCGCGACACGCCGGCGACGGCCAGCACGCGGTCTTCCGGCGCCCAGCGCCCCGCTCCCCCGTGCACCAGGATGGCGAGCATGGCCCATTCTACTTGCGCGCTTTGCATTACTGGATATACTTCCATCACTGTAAGGAGACACAGTATGGCTGCGACCGAACCGCTGACCGACCGGCAGAGCGAGGTCCTCAAGTTGGTGCGCGAGCTCACGGAGTCCTCCGGCTTTCCGCCCACGCGCGCGGAAATCGCGGCGAAGATGGGCTTCCGCTCGGTGAACGCGGCCGAGCAGCACCTGCGCGCGCTCGAGAAGAAGGGCGCGCTGGAGATCCTGCAGGGGGCCTCGCGCGGACTGCGCGTCAAGGACAAGGCCGCCTCGAGACTGGGCCGCCTGATGGAGCTGCCGGTCGTCGGGCGCGTCGCCGCGGGCAGCCCGATGCTCGCCGAGGAGCATCTGCAGGGCAGATACCAGGTGGACCCCAACCTCTTCACGCCGCGCGCCGACTATCTGCTGCGCGTGCGCGGCATGTCCATGCGCGATGCCGGCATCCTCGAAGGCGACCTGCTCGCGGTGCACCGCACCCCGGAGGCGCGCAGCGGGCAAGTGGTCGTGGCGCGGCTCGCGGACGAAGTGACGGTCAAGCGCTTGCGCAGGAAGGGACACAGCGTCCAGCTGGTGGCGGAGAATCCGGAGTTCGCGCCGATCGAGGTCGACTTGCGGCGCGATGCGCTCACCATCGAGGGCGTCGCCGTCGGCGTGATCCGCAACGGCAAGAGCCTTTAGCGGCCCGGCGCGGGCCAGGCGGCCGCCGGCAATAGCTCGGCGCGGCGTACCGATATAAAATGGGGCCGAATCCCGCCCCCGACGATGAGTTCGCCTCTCGCTGCGCCCATTTCCGTCGCGCCCGCTGCTCGCAGCGCCGGTGCGCGCGACGGCACCGATCCGCAGCGCGTTCTCGCCGATCGCGTCGAGCAGCTCTACAGCCAGATGCCGCAAGGCGTGGTGGTGACGCTGATCATCGGCGCCATTGCCACCTACCAGCTGTCGGACGACCGCATCCGTCAGCTGGCGCTCTTCTGGTGGGCGATCGTGCTGCTGGTCAGCGCGGCGCGCGGCGCGCTGTACTACGGCTACCGCAGGAGCGCGCACAAGCTCGCCGAGGCAAAGCAGTGGCTGCGCTGGCTCGGCATCAGCGCGCTGGCCAATGGCACCATCTGGGGATTTGCCGGCGCGGTGTTCTTTCCGTCGCGCCTCGACGAGCAGCAGGTGTTCCTCGCCTTCCTGCTCGCCGGCATCACCTCAGCCGGCATTCCCGCCTACGCGGCGTCCTGGCCCATGTTCGCCACCTACGGGGCCGCCATCGTCCTGCCGTTTACCTACGTGCTGGCGACGTTCGGGAACCCGCTTTTCCGCGAGCTCGCGCTGCTGGTGCCGCTGTTCTACCTGGCCAACGTCGGCATCGCCTACCGCCTGAACCAGGTGTTCTTCTCCGGCTACCGCTTGCGCCACGCCTATGGCCGGTTGACCGAGGATTACACGGCGCTCAACAAGCGCCTGGAACAGCAGCTGGTCGAGCTCGACGAGGCCAGGCGCCAGGTGGAGGCCTCGGGCCGCAAGCTCGCGCTGTTCGCCGAGCGCGCGCCCATTGCCGTGCTCGAGCTGGATGCCGACGGCCGCATCCAGCGCCTCAACCAGGCGGCGGAACACCTGTTCGGCTGGTCGTCCCGCGAGCTGGTGCAGGACAACGCGTCGATGAAAGTCCTGGTGCACCCCGAGTACCACGCGCAGTTCGACGCGCAATGGCAGCAGCTGATCGCCACGCGCACGCCGGTCGCGCACCTGCGCTTCCGCAATCCGCGCCGCGACGGCCTGGAACTCGTCTGCGAATGGAACGTCACACCCCTCGTCAACCCCGAAGGCGGGGTGGTCGGCGTCATCGCGCAGGGCCAGGACATCACGCGGCAGCTGGAGGCCGAGCAGATGAAGAAGGAGTTCACCTCCACGCTCAGCCACGAGCTGCGCACGCCGCTCACCTCGATCATCGGCTCGCTGCAGCTGGTCAATTCAGGGGTGCTCGGGGAGGTGGACAAGGACGTGCTGGAACTGACCAATGTCGCGGAACGCAACAGCCAGCGGCTGCTCGATCTCATCAACGACATCCTCGACATCGAGAAGATCGAGTCCGGCAAGCTGACGTTGATGCCGGAGCTGCTCGCGCTTGACGAGCTGGTCGCGGAGTCGCTGGTGCTGAACAAGGGCTTCGCCGAGCGCTTCCAGGTGCGCTACGAGGCGCGCGGCACGCTGCTGCCGGTGCAGGTCAAGGCCGACCGCAAGCGGCTGCTGCAGGTCATGACCAACCTGCTCTCCAATGCGGCGAAGTTCTCGCCGCACGGCGAGCCGGTCGAGATCATCATGGAGGACCGGGGCGCGGGCGTGCGCGTCGGCGTGCGCGACCGCGGGCCCGGCATCCCGGAGAGCTTCCGCGGCCGCATTTTCGGACGCTTCGCGCAGGCGGACTCGAGCATGACGCGGGAAAAAGGCGGCACGGGTCTCGGCCTCGCCATCTGCAAGCGCCTCATCGAGCTGATGGACGGCCGCATCGGCTACGCCGACCGCGAGGGTGGCGGCACCGTGTTCTATTTCGACCTGCCCAAGCACGGGGCGGCCTGACTCCCCGAGCGCCTCGCCAAGGACCGACATGCCCGCGCAACCGCTCAACCGCATCTGCTACGTCGAGGACGACGAGGATATCCAGAAGATCGTGCGCATGTCCCTCGAGCGCATCGGCAAGATGACCGTCGAGGTCGTCAGCGATCCGCTGCAGGCAATCGAGGCCATCAAGGCGTTCAGGCCCGAGCTGGTAATGCTCGACTGGATGATGCCGGGCATGGACGGCCCGACGCTGTTCCGCAAGATGAAGGAGCTGCCCGGGGTGCGCGAGCTGCCGGTGGTGTTCATCACGGCGAAGGCCTCGCAGACCGAGCTGGACGAGCTGCGCGCGCTGGGCGCCGCGGGAACCATCTCCAAGCCTTTCTCCCCTCGCGACCTGCCCGAGCAGCTGCGCGCGATCTGGAGCAAGCTGCCCTAGGCTCGGCCGGCCCGCCCGCGATTGGCGGGTCCAAGGCCCACCGGGGAGTTCAGTGACCCTGGTAGAACTTGCGCGACAGGAAGCCGAGGACCTCGTCGGCATTGCGGAAGCGCGCTTCCCGATCCTTCTCCAGCAGTTTGTCGAACAGCCGCTGGTAGCGCTCCAGTTCCTGGGGCAGCGCCGGCGGCGGCGTATTGAGGTGATGCAGCGCCACCTCGACCGCGGTCTCGCCGCTGAACAGGTGCTGCCCGGTCACCATCTGGTAGAGCAGGACCCCGGCGCTGTAGATGTCGGTGCGCAGGTCGAGCGCCCTGCCCTGCACCTGCTCCGGGCTCATGTAGCGCGGCGTGCCGAGCACCTCGCCCTGGCTGGTGCGGTCGATGGAGTCCACGTGCTTGGCGATGCCGAAATCGACGATCGCCAGGCTGCCGTCGGCGCGAAACATGAGGTTCTGCGGCTTGAGGTCCCGGTGCAGGATGCCCTGCTCGTGGATGTCGCCCAGGGCGAGCATCAGCTCCCGGAAGATGCGCAGCGCCTCCTCCGGGGGCATCGCCTTGTCGCCCAGGCGCTTGTTGAGGTCGCCGCCGTCGAAGAACTCCATGACCAGGTAGGCGTGGCTCTCCGAGACGCCGTGGCCGTAGATGCGCGCCACGTGGCGGCTGCGGATGCGCTCCACCAGGTTGTACTCCTCGATGAAGCGGGCCAACGAGCGCTTGTCCTGGGTCACCTCGCCTCGCAGGATCTTGACCACCAGCGGCTCGTCGTCCTTCTCGCGCGAAGCGAGATACACGCGCGACATGCCGCCCTCGCCGATGAGGCGCAGCACCTTGATGCTCGGGATCTTGATGCGCGCGCCGAGCGAGTGCCCCTCCATGCGCGCCGCGATGTCCGGCGCCACGGTCTTCTCGATCTTGTCGTGCGCGACATCGCGGATGGCGGTGATCAGCTTGTCCTTGGTCAGCTCCTGCTTGCGCTGGTACTCGTCGGCGCCGGCCTTCATCGCCCGCACTGCGATGATCTCGTTGCCGGCGCCCGTGAGGAAGATGATCGGCGGGCAGTCGCCGCGCTTCTTGAAGTCCGTCAGCCACTGCAGGCCGTCGCCGCGTCCCAGCATGTAGTCGAGGATGATGACGTCGTAGGCCGCGAGCGAGAACTTCTCGTTGGGCATGCCGCGCTCGAGCGGGTCGTACTCCTCGATGTCGCCCGCCGGCCATTGCTGCCGGATGTAGTGCACCAGCAGATTGCGCAGGTCCGGATCGTCGTCGATGATCAGCACCCTCATGCGCGCGCCCCTGCCCCCGCCCTGACCGCGAACACCGGGATCGGCTCCGACTTGCCGCGCAACGTGACGTCGCCACGTTCCTTGACCTGCTCGGCGGGGATCAGGTGCCGGACACGTTCATACAGCGGCCCGCACAGCAGCACTTCTCCGCCGGCTGCCAGCTGCATCAGGCGCGCCGCGGTGTTCACCGGATCGCCGATGATGGTGTAGCTCGCGTAGTGGGACGAGCCGACGTTGCCGATGATGGCCTCGCCCCCGCACACGCCAATGCCCACCCCAAGCTCCAGCCCGTGCCGCGCCTTCCATTCCGCTGCGAGCGGGTCAAAGCGCGCCACCATTTCGAGCGCGGTGCGCCAGGCGCGCTCGGCGGCGTCGGCTTGCGGGAACGGCACGTTGAAGCCCACCAGCAGGCTGTCGCCCGCCATGTTGAAGATCGTGCCGTCGTGCTGGTAGGCCGCCTCGGTGAGCACCGTGAAGTAATCGTTGAGCATCGCCACCACGGCGCCCACTTCAGTCTTCTCGGTGAGGCGGGTGAAGCCGCGCAGGTCGGCGAACAGCGCCACCAGGCTGGTGCGCTGCGCGCGCCCCTGGAACGGATCGCCGCTCTCGCCGGCGTCGGCGATGCGGTCGGCGAGCCGCGGCGAGATGTAGCGCGAGAATGCCCTGCGGACCGCTTCCTTGCGCTGCACCTCCGCCGCGAGGCGCCGGCTCTCCAATTCCTTGCGCGTCTCGTGCAGGCGGCGCAGCGTCTTGACGCGCGCCACCAGCTCCTCGCGCTTGACGGGCTTGGACAGGAAATCGTCGGCGCCCGCTTCGATGCCGCGCACGCGGCTCTCGCTGTCCTCGAGCGCGGTCACCAGCACGATCGGGATCAGCGCGGTCGACTCGTCGCCCTTCAGCTGTCGGCAGACGTCGAAACCGCTCAAGCCCGGCATCATCACGTCGAGCAGCAGCAGGTCCGGCGGCGCCGTCATGACGCGCACCAGCGCCGATTCCCCGTCGGACGCCATTTCCACCGTCAAGCCCTCGCGCTGCAGCAGGTGCGCGAGGTAGCCCGCCATGTCGGGATCGTCATCGACCACCAGCACGCGGTAGGCGTCCTGCGCGGTCGCGCCGCCGCGCGCCGCCAGGTCATTCATAGACGATCTGCACCTTCGAGAGGTAATCCGCGTACTCGCCGATGCAGCCGTCGATCGACGCAGTGTCGCTGCCCTTGGCGCCGTCCTCGATGCGCTTGCCGATCTCCGACACCTTGGCAAAGCCGTAGGAATTGCCGACTCCCTTCATGCGATGTCCAAGCTGGCGCAGCTGCGCGAAATCGGACGCGGCAAGCGCGGCACGCAAGTGCTCGAGCTCTTTCTGCCGGTTCTTGAAGAACACGGGGATCAGGTCTGCGAGGTCTTTGGCGACGGTGACGGTGAGGGTGGGGGCGGTCATTTGGTGGACGATTATATGGGGTTTAGCGCCGTCCTTCCCGGCGGATTGTCAAACCCGGTCAGAGGGTTAGCCAGCTTAGTGAAAGTCGCGCGAGCGCGCGAGGAGCTGCCCGAGAAGCCCGCTGTGGTCCGAGAGGCGACGGGCGACGAGGTGCACGACGTCGCCGTCGCGCTCGATCACGCCCTCCACCCCCAGCAGGCGCGCGCCGAGCAGCTCGCGGCGCTGGCGCTCGACGAGATCGCGCCACACCACCACGTTGACGGTCCCGGTCTCGTCCTCCAGCGTGACAAACACCACGCCGCTCGCGGTGTCCGGCCGCTGGCGGCAGGTGACCAGACCTGCCGCACGCACCCTGCTGCCGTGCGCGCGCGCGCCGAGCGCCTGCGCGGAAATCAGCTTGAGGTCGTGCAGGCGGCCACGCAGCAGCGCGACCGGGTGCCGGCCCAGCGTCAGTCCGAGGCTCGCGTAGTCGGCGACGATGTCCTCGCCCTCGCCGGGCGCAGGCAGCTCGAGCAGCGTCTCGCCGAGCGGCGCTTCGCGCAGGAGGCCGGCGGCCGGGCGCAGGCCGGCCACGGCCCAGTGCGCCTGGCGCCGGTGCCCGGCGAGGGCGGCAAGCGCTCCGCCTTCGGCCAGGCAGCGCAGCTCGCGCCGGCCGAGCGCGGCGCGGCGCGCGAGATCCTCCGCAGAAGCGAATGGACCTGCGGCGCGGGCCGAGACGATCCTGCTCGCGGCGGCCTCGCTCAAGCCTCCCACCCTGCGCAGCCCGAGGCGCACGGCGCCCGCCTCCAGCGTGCAATCCCAATCGCTCGCGCTCACCTCGGGCGGGCGCACGTCGACGCCGTGGCGCCGCGCATCCTGCACCAGCTGCGCGGGCGCGTAGAAGCCCATCGGCTGGCTGTTGAGCAACGCCGCGCAGAACGCCGCCGGGTGGTGGCACTTGAGCCAGGCCGAGGCATAGACCAGCAGCGCGAAGCTCGCCGAATGCGACTCGGGGAAGCCGTACTCGCCGAAGCCAAGGATCTGGCGGTAAATGGCCTCGGCGAACTCGCGCCGGTAGCCGCGCGCGAGCATGCCCTGCACCAGCCGCTCCTCGAACGGCTCGAGCCCGCCTTTCCTCTTCCATGCCGCCATCGAGCGCCGCAGCTGGTCGGCTTCGCCCGGCGTGAAGCCGGCGGCGACCACGGCGAGCTGCATCACCTGCTCCTGGAAGATCGGCACGCCCAGGGTGCGCTCGAGGACATTCCTCACCGCCTCGCTCGGGTAGGCGACGGGCTCCAGTCCGCGGCGCCGGCGCAGGTAGGGATGCACCATGCCGCCCTGGATCGGCCCCGGGCGCACGATCGCCACCTCGATCACCAGGTCGTAGAAATTCTCCGGGCGCAGGCGCGGCAGCATGCTCATCTGCGCGCGCGATTCGATCTGGAACACGCCGACGGTGTCGGCCTTCTGGATCATGGCGTAGACGGCGGGATCCTCCGCGGGAATGTCCTGCATCCGCATGCCGAGGAAGTCGAGCGCGCGGCGGATCGCCGAGAGCATGCCGAGGGCGAGCACGTCCACCTTGAGCAGGCCGAGCGCTTCCAGGTCATCCTTGTCCCACTGGATCACGGTGCGCTCGGGCATCGCCGCGTTCTCGACCGGCACCAGCTCGGCGAGCGGCCCGCGCGCGATGACGAAGCCGCCGACGTGCTGCGACAGGTGGCGCGGAAAGCCCGCCAGGTCTTCGGCCAGCCGCGCGAGGCGCCCGAGCGCGGGGCTTGCCGGATCGAGGCCGGCCTCGGCGAGCCGCTCCGGCAGAACCTGGCGGCCATCCCACCAGGAAAGCGATCTCGCGAGGCGCTCCACCTGCTCCGGCGCGAGGCCCAACGCCTTGCCGAGATCGCGCACTGCGCTGCGCGGCCGGTAGCAGATCACGGTGGCGGCGAGCGCGGCGCGGCTGCGCCCGTACTTCGCGTAAATGTACTGGATCACCTCCTCGCGCCGCTGGTGCTCGAAATCGACGTCGATGTCGGGCGGCTCGTCCCGCTCCCTCGATACGAAGCGCTCGAACAGCGTCGCCATGCGCGCCGGATCCACCTCGGTGATGCCGAGCGCGTAGCACACCGCGGAATTCGCCGCCGAGCCCCGCCCCTGGCACAGGATGCCCCGGGAGCGCGCGAACCGCACCACGTCATGCACGGTGAGGAAAAACGGCTCGTAGCGCAGCTCGGCGATCAGCTTCAGTTCATGCTCGACCAGTCCCTGCACCTTCGGCGGCACGCCGCCCGGGAAGCGCCCGGCGAGGCCCTGCGCCGTCAGCTGCGCCAGCCAGCTCGCCGGCGTCTCGCCCGGCGGCACCAGCTCCTCCGGATACTCGTAGCGCAGCTCGTCGAGCGAAAACGCGCAGCGCGCGGCGATGGCGAGCGTCTCCGCCAGGAGTTCGGGCGGATAGATCTGCGCCAGGCGCACCCGCGCGCGCAAGTGCCGCTCGGCGTTCGGGTAAAGCGACTGCGCGCAGCGCTCGAGCGGCAGGCCCAGCCGGATCGCGGTGAGCGCGTCCTGCAGGGGCCTGCGCGAGCGCAGGTGCATGTGCACGTCGCCCGCGGCCACCAGTGGCAGGCCGCTGGAGTGCGACTGCTCGCGCAGCGCGTCGAGCCGGGCGCGGTCGTTCGGCCCGCAATGCAGCTCCACGGCGATCCAGGCCCGGCCGCGGAAATGCGCGGCGAGCCACTGCCCGTCCCCCGCCAGCAGCAGCGCCAGCAGTCCGCTCGCGGCGCAAGCCTCGAGGTCGGCGCGCGCAAGCAGGTAGCAGCCTTTCTGCGCGCGCCTGCGCCCGGTGGTGATCAATGCGGCGAGCGCGCCATAGGAACGGCGGTCCGTCGCCAGCAGCGCGAGCTGCGTGCCGTCGGCGAGGCGGAACTCGGCGCCGATGATCAGCTTGAGCCCGTGCTTCCGCGCCGCGAGATGCGCCCGCACCACGCCGGCGAGCGAGCACTCGTCGGTGAGCGCGAGGGCCCGGTAGCCGAGCGCCGCTGCGCGAGCGACCAGTTCCTCCGGATGCGAAGCGCCGCGCTGGAAGGTGAAATTCGACAGGCAGTGCAGCTCGGCGTAGTCAGGCAAACAGGCCATGCAGGAACCAGCCCTCCGGTGCGCGGTAGATCCACGAGAGCGAACCCGCCCGCGTGCGGGCGATGAAGTAGTCGCGCACCACGTCTTCGCCGTCCCACCAGCCCGATTCGATGCGCTCGGGCCCGGCGAGCAGCGTGAAGTCGCCTTCGTCGAGGCGGCGTGGCGGCTCCAGCAGCCACAGCGGACGCGGGCCCGGGGGAGCCGTCGCCGCGTCGCGCTCTTTCACCGCGCGCCAGGCGCGCTCGGGGCGGTGATCGGGGTGCACGGCGAGCCCATGCACCCGCGCATCGCCCAGCCGCGCCTGCAGGCGCTCGAGCAGCCGCTCCCAGGCTTCCGTCTCGCTGCCCGCATCGCCGAACAGGCCCGGGGTCACCGCCGCCAGTGGCTCCAGCTCCCCAGCCTCGAGGCCCAGCGCTTCGACCGGACCGGAAAAAGCGTGCGCGCCGAGGCGCTCGCGCAGCAGGCGCAAGCCCTGTTCCGCGTCGCGTCGCGGCGCGGCGAAGCCGATTTTCATCGCCGTGTCCGGCGGGCCGCGATGCAGGAGGCGCAACGTGAAGCCGCGCACGCCCGCCTGGCGCCCGGCAAGGAAGCTTTCCAGTTGCAGCAGCAGGCGCCGTGCCGCGAACAGCAGGCTCTCGGCCTGCGTCACCGGCGCCGGCAGCTCGAGCCGGGCCTCGAAGCGCGCCGGCGGAGAAAAGAATTCGCGCGCCTCCGGCATCCTGCCCAGGGCCCGGTCGAGGTCGTCGAGCAGCCCTTGGCCCAGCCGCGCCGCGGCGGCGGATCGCGGCAGGCGCATCAGCTCGCCGAGCGTGCCGATGCCGATGCTCCGCAGCAGCGCGAGCGCTTCCGGAGCCGGGGCCATGGCGCACACCGGCAGCGCTTCGAGTGCCTCGCTGCCGCCGCGGGCGAGCCAGAGCGCGGCGCGCGTCGTGGAGCCGGTCGCCAGCAAGCCTTCGAAGCCGATCCCGGCAAGGCCGCTGCGCAGCTGCGCCATGAGGCGGCCGCTGCCTTCGAACAAACGCAGGCTGCCTTCGACCTCGAGCAGCACTGCCTGCGGCGGCTCGAGCGAGATCCGGGAAGTGAACTGGCAGGCCCAGGCAGCGATGGCCTCGAGCGCGGCGGCCTCCGCGGCGGCATTCCGCGGCAGCACGCGCAGGCGCGGTGCCAACGCCCAGGCTGCGGCGAGCGCGCTGCCGGGATGCACGCCCGCCGCCGCCGCGGCCGCGTTGCAGGCGAGCACGCGGCGGTTCTCGACGACCGCCCAGGGATCGTCCGTCCCCTCAGACGGGGCACGGCCGCGCAGCAGGGCTTCGAGTGCGAGACGCGGGAAGTAAAGCGCTACCCACAGCATGAACGGGTCTCGGGATCGGGATGCGCAACGGAGTCGCGAGAGGCATCCCGCGGCGCTTGAGGACGCGCACGGCAAGCCGCTCGCCATCGTGCTCCAGCGCGAGCCGCAGGGGCGCGGGGGAGGATTCGCGCGCCGCCTGCGGCGGGCGGAACAGCGCAGCGAACGCCCTGCCCGCCTCCGCCGCGACGGCGAGGCGTCTCAATTCGGCGTAACTCGCGCGCGGCAACCACGCAAGCAGCGCACGGCAAGCGCCTGCACGCAGCACCTGCTCGGCCGCCCACAGCGCATCGCGCCTGCCCGGCGCCCGGACCACGGTGAGGAACTCCAGGCGCACGCCGGCTGCGGCGAGCGCCGGCGCATAGGGCAGATGCGGCGGCGCGAGCCAGGCGATGCGGTGGCCGGCATGCGACAGCGCGGCAAGCGCAGGCAGCACCAGCTGCAGCTCGCCGATGCCTTCGTCAGCGCAAAGGATCTCGGTCAGTGCACCGGCAGGCCAGCCGCCCCCCGGCAGCTCCCGATCCAGCCGGGCGTAGCCCGTCGGCACCGCCTGCAGCGCGGCCTGCGCCAGCGCCCCGCCGCGCCAGACGGGGTGATGCAGGAGGACGGCGTCGAGCGCCGCCGACTGGCTTGCCATGGGAAGTCTGCCGTGAAGTCCGCCGTAATACTGTATTTATATACAGTATCGCGGGCCGAGGCAAGCACCCCTGCACCGGCTGCGCGCGGCGGCTCCTGCGCGAGCGCTGCGCCGCCCGCGCCGCGCGGCGCGCCCCCTCTTCAAGCCGCGGCGCGTTCAGCGCCGGCAGCGATACACTTCGAAGGTCTGCTTGCCGTCCGCGACTGGCGAGGCTGGCACGATGGTATCGCCGCCCATGCTGGCCGCCGAGTTCTTGGCGGTGACGTTGAGATTCTCCTGCACCGCGTCCGGATGGCGCGGGATGGAGGCGACTTCGTGCACGACGCTGGCGGTCGTCCTGCCAAGCCCGGTGCAGGCCGATACCGCATCGGCTGTGGCGATGCGCACGCCCTCGCCTTCCTTGGTCAGGTCCACGAGGCTGCAGCCGCCGACGATCGCCGATGCTGCCAGCCAGAGCAGCGTCGAGTTCCTGAATCCCCATCCATTGAAGCAGACATGCATGGCAACTCCTTTCCAAGAATCCACCGGGCGAGTCACCATCATATCCCGCGCCGCGAGAGGGTCCCGCCCAATGCGGAGGGTGGCGGTCCATCCGCTGCAGCAGGCGCCGGCAAAGGAGCAACATGTCCCGCAGCGTAGCCGCCCGCTCGCGCCCGGCTTCGGCGGCGCGCAATCGATGGCGCAGGCGGCAACGCTTGCCGCGCGCCGCCGGGTTGGGGACGGCAGAAAAGAAAAACCCCGGCGCTCTCTCGAACGTCGGGGTTTCTCGATCAAAAATGGCCTGGCGGTGACCTACTTTCGCATGCGACTGCACACTATCATCGGCGCAAACCCGTTTCACGGTCCTGTTCGGGATGGGAAGGCGTGGGTCCAGGCTGCTATGGCCGCCAGATTGACTGTGGACTCGCCCCTCGGGCGCGCAAAGCGCCCTCGGCACGAGCCGCGATCCGGATGAAGTGAAGACTGGGGTGAGATTGCGCCAAGCGCCCTACGAGCCGCTCGCTGTGCTCACGGTTATAGGGTCAAGCCGCACGGGCAATTAGTACTGGTTAGCTGAAGGCCTCACGGCCCTTGCACACCCAGCCTATCAACGTCCTGGTCTAGGACGACCCTTCAGGGAGGTTAAACCCCCGGGAAGTCTCATCTTGAGGCAAGTTTCCCGCTTAGATGCTTTCAGCGGTTATCTCTTCCGCACATAGCTACCCGGCGATGCCACTGGCGTGACAACCGGTACACCAGAGGTGCGTCCACTCCGGTCCTCTCGTACTAGG